>Ga0153996_1000230_pt1 | contig 26444 bp, 29 predicted proteins | sample TSNC080MetaG_FD_104728 | JGI IMG/M metagenome (GOLD analysis project Ga0153996, IMG submission 104728) | Attine ant fungus gardens microbial communities from North Carolina, USA - TSNC080 MetaG | ecosystem: Host-associated > Fungi > Mycelium > Unclassified | place: USA: North Carolina, Lumber...
TCGCTTGGAATAGTTGCCATTATGCTCTTTGTAAACCTATTGATTGGCACTTTTCTACTGATGATGCTCGTATCAAGCTGAAATACCTTTATCCTAAGGTTTAGCTTTGGTTGTCTACTAGGTTGATTTCTCAAAAGGGATCGTGGGTGAGCCTTATGACGGAAGTATCGTCAACATGGGCGTGAAGAACCCGGACGGCTCGGTGTGTTATATCATCGGAATACGGGGGGACATATGGGCGAAGATTAGTAAGCAACCAACGCTATCTATAACACGGTAAATATGGTAGGCTTGAGCATTCAAATTGCAAACGGTTCCCCTTTCGGATAGAATCATATGAGAGTGTGGTGATTGAAGTGTCCGAGAACGACCTCATTGAAGAAATCAAGAGGCTTAAATCGCATAATGATCAGCTAATGACTGAAAACCAAAGGCTCCGGGAAATGTTGAATTTGCCTCCGACGCTTGCGCCTGCCCTCGCTCCAATAATTGATGCAAATCAGATATCACCCGAGGCGGTTCATAAGCGCAGCACGCCCGATGAAAAAATAGATTTGTTTATGTCGCTCTTTCGCGGAAGGACAGACGTGTACGCAAAGCGTTGGTACAGTGTAAAGCTGGGAAGCGGCGGGTATTCCCCGGTTTGCCGAAACGAATGGCGGCAAAATGTCTGCGATAAGCCTCGAATTAAATGCAAGGATTGTCCAAATCGAGACCTGGCGCCGTTGGAGCGTGAAGCAGTCAATCGGCATCTGCGGGGAAAGGATCAGAATGGGGAAGAAGTCATCGGCATTTATCCCCTATTGCCGGATGAAACGTGCTTTTTCCTGGCTGTCGATTTTGATGATGAGAACTGGCGGCAAGATATCTCCGCGTTTCGGAATGCCTGTGAGCAAAACAACATTCCTGTTGCTATAGAGCGCTCCAGGTCGGGCAGCGGTGGGCACGCTTGGATTTTCTTCGAGGAGCCGACTGCGGCGGCATCGGCGCGCAGATTGGGCAGCGCCTTATTAACACATGCCATGACGCTGCGGCATGAAATCAAGTTTGCGTCATATGACCGCATGTTTCCCAATCAGGACTTTATGCCAAAAGGCGGATTTGGCAATTTGATCGCTTTGCCGTTGCAGGGTGGTGCGCGTCTGAACGGGGACAGCGAATTTGTGGATACGGATTTTGTCAGCTATCCCGATCAATGGTCGTATCTGTCCTCGATAAAAAAGCTTGCGCCGGAAGATGTCGAACTGCATGTTTCAAGGCTCTGCAAAAACAGCGAGCTTGGGGTATTGATGCGGGATTTGTCCGATGAAGAGACGAAACCGTGAGAAAGAAAAAAGCCGGATTATGATCTCGGCCCGTTAGATTTCCCGCCGATTCTTTCTATTGTTTCGGCAAATATGCTGTATATTGAAAAAGATGGGATTTCGCATAGGGCGCTCAATCGTATCAAACGGCTGGCGGCTTTTCGGAATCCTGATTTTTACAAGGCACAGGCCATGCGCCTTTCAACCTATAATAAACCGAGAGTCATTTTCACGCTTGATGATACGCCGGCATATCTTGGTATTCCGCGTGGGTGTGAAGACGCGCTTTTTCGTCTGCTGGATGAAGCGGGGGCTGATTACCGGGTCGAAGACAAGAGGAATACCGGTGATCCTATCAAGGTGGAGTTTTCCGGCGCTTTATGGGACGAGCAGGTATCCGCCCTATCTTCTTTGCTGGCCCATGATAACGGAATTCTCTGCGCGACGACCGCTTTTGGAAAGACTGTGGTCGGGGCAAGCCTTATTGCGCGTAGAAAGACCAATACATTGATTTTGGTGCATACGCAGGCGCTTGTGTCACAATGGAAAAAATCGCTGACGCAGTTTCTTGTTATTGATGAGGTGTTGCCGGAACAGCCCCGAAAGCGTGGCCGCAAAAAAGAGCTGTCGTTGATCGGACAGATCGGAGCGGGAAAGAACGCTCTTAGCGGTATCGTGGATGTCGCCGTCATGCAGTCTTTGCTTGATGGGGACGAGGCAAAGGACTTGGTGAAAAACTATGGCATGGTTATCGTGGATGAGTGTCATCATGTTTCCGCCGTAACCTTTGAGAAGATCCTCAAAAAAACCGACGCCAAATATGTTTACGGACTAACCGCCACACCGGCCCGTCAGGACGGGCATCATCCTATTATCCTGATGCAGTGCGGGGATATCCGCTATCGTGTAGACGCTAAAGCCCAAGCTGAAAAGCGTTCATTCGAGCATTATATTATTCCTAGGTTTACAGGCTTCAGAAAACCGATTTCACAGGATGAGACCGCATGGCCAATAACGCAGATTTACGCTATGCTATGCGAGGATGAGTTGCGAAACAGGCAGATTTTAGATGATGTGCTTGCGTCTGTCAAGGCCGGCAGAACACCCATTGTGTTGACTGAGCGTGCGAATCATGTCGGTAAGCTGTCAACCGAACTATCCCGGCACTATAACAACGTAGTTGCCTTAACGGGAAAGTCGTCCCCGAAAGAAAAACGCGAGGCGCTGGAACGGCTTGCAAATATGCCAAAAGACGAACCCCTTATTCTGGTGGCTACAGGCAAATATGTGGGTGAGGGGTTTGACTTTCCCAGATTGGATACTCTCTTTTTGACAATGCCGGTGGCGTGGAAAGGTACGGTTGCCCAATATGCCGGGCGGCTTCACAGGGAATATGAAGGAAAGCAGGAGGTCATTGTCTACGACTATGTGGATATCCATGTTGGCGTTTTGGAAAGGATGTATCACAAACGGGTGAAAGGCTACGCGCAGATTGGATATCAGGCAAAAGCGGACCATGCGAATCAGGAACAGATCAGCCTGATTTACAACACCAATAGTTTTGCTCCTGTGCTATCTGCGGATTTTTACGTGGCTGAGAAAGAAGTCGTAATCGTGAGCCCGTTTCTGCGTAGTGCCAGAATAACACTGATTTTGAAATGGCTGATTCCCGCGATGCTTAACGGCGTAGCGATTACTGTGATAACAAGGGCGTTGGAAAGCTACAAGGAAAAAGATCGGTATACGGTACAAGCCTGCATCGGTCAATTGGAAAGCCCGGGGCTTCGGGTGATACAAAAGCCGAACATCCATCAGAAATTTATTATCCTTGACCGAAAGATAGTTTGGTATGGAAGCATTAATCTGCTGAGCTATGGCAGCGCAGAGGAGAGTATCATGCGGTTGGAATCGTATGAATTGGCGGCTGAGCTTGCTGGGTTGATGTAATACTACTTTCCTGTTAGTTGGTAAATATCCATCATCAGCAGCTCCACCTTTTCCAGATCAGGTTCCTTTGGAAGGGTAGACCGCTCCGCCGCCTGCCGAAATCTCTCCTGATACTCCTCCGCCAGCGCTTTGATCTCATCAAAGGTATACCACCCGCTACGGATATCCATTAAAAAGTTGTGCTCAGCGGTGCGCTTGGTGATGATGCCTTTGCCATCCAGAATATCAATGCCGGTGATAAGCAGCCGGATCAAGTGCATGGCGTGCTTATAGAGATGAGCGTCGTCTTTCTTGCGATTGCGGTGATTCAGCTTGTTGTAGGTCTTGACCGTATTGTGCATCTCGCCGTAGATCCCGACGAAATCCCGCACCGGGTAGCCCTCCAGATGGACGTCCATCCGGAGCATGCCGGTACTGTCCTGATAGATACGCAGCGCGTCCTCTCCAAAGGAGGTGTAGGTGCGGTTAAAGTGCTCGATCTGGCCTCCCAGAGTAGCGGTTAGATGGGCTTCCTGCTCCTCCTCCGAATACTGATCGTGACAAAGGGCGTTGCAGAACCGCCGCAGTTGTGCGGTGGCGTAGTTGCCAAAGCTGCCAATCACCCTCAGCGACAGAAAGAGGTGGGCGTTTTCCCGCAGCAAACGCCCGGCTTCGGTCTGCAATACAATGCAGTCTTCGTCGGTTCCCAACAGTTCCAGCGCGTTGGGATTGGCCGCCACACAAAGGGCGGCGTATTTCTTCAGGCCGTAAATCACTGTGTCGGTGGGTAAGTCCTCAAACTGTTCATAGCCCTGTAAGCCGTAAAGATAGTTTGGCCGTTCCACCAACACGCCCCGTAAATCAATATCGCTGGTTCCGATACTGGTGCCATATCCGTGGGAACCGCTGAGGGTAAGGTAAATACAACCGTTCAGATCCGGATTCCGGCGCAGGAAATCATAGTCTGCGCCGGACAACTTCGCTTTCATTTCATTCATAACCGTTCACCATCTCTATGATTCTGCGGAAGACCCTGTTCACATGCTCGTAGTCCCGGTTTTTCTCCTTATGCAGTGTGCCGAGCCATTCCTCCGCCCAAGCGGATTCCTGTTGGAAATAGCGCAGCAGGATATCATTCTTTGGCATTGGAAAAGCCTCCGCCGCGGTTTCCTTCTCCTTTAGTAACCGCGTAATTTCCTCCCTGACAGGACCAGGAAGCGCTATTTCCGCCAGATTCCGTTGGTACTCCATGTGCGGAATCTTTCCGTGAGTATGGATATGCCGGATACAGGCCAACGGACGGAGCACATAGCAATATTTCTTGATTTTGGAGGTTTCCGCCTCCTCGATTTCCGTCAGCTTGTTCCGCGCCATGCTCAAGTAGTGCCAGCCGACGGATACCGGGTTGAAGAACGCCTCTCCCAGGTTCCACAGCTCCTGCCGCACCGCTTCGTTCATACGGTACACGACGCCGGAGGAAAGCCTCTCCAGCATGACGGCATTGGATTTTACCAGATGCCGGATGACCTTGCGTATATCCCAGCCGCCCACATCAAATACTGCGTCGGGGGCGTACTCAATGGTGTCTCTTCCCTCAAAAACAGAAAGATACCAATCCCGGGGATGGACATAGATAAAGCGGCAATCGTAGTCTGAATCAGGCGAGGTGAACCCCCAGGCCCGGCTTCCCGATTCGATGGCGATGGGAATGCGGACATGATGCTCCCGCTCAATCTGATTCAGTTGTTCCAATATTTGACCACGTATGTCCATCATTCGTCACTCCTTTGGAGTTGGAGGCTATATTTTCATATTTATCCTTCCGTTTGTCCGGTCTCCGGCTTCATGGTCTGAGCATCGTAGCGCCGGGTCATCATCCGGCAGAGAATCCCCGCTGCCACCAGGGCAATGCCCGACCAAAAAAACCAGCGGTCCACACCGACTATCTCGCTGACAGGCCCGGCCAGCAGAAGGCCTATGGGCATGGCCAGAGTCATGGCGGTCATCAGCAGGGAAAAGACCTTTCCCATCATCTCGGGGGCAATGGTTTCCTGTGTATAGGCCATCAGCGGCACGTTGATAAGGGTTCCGGTGCATCCTATGACAAAGCAGAGCAGGACAAAAATTGCGAATCCGTTTGGCGGAAGGATTCCGCTCACCGCAGACCCAATCCCGAGAGTCACAATAGCCAGCGCCGCCATCAAAAAGCGCCGCTTCATGCCGCCCCATACCCCAATGACCAGAGAGGAGACCAGAAGTCCTCCCGCGAAAACAAACTCGGCGATGCTGTTATGCCAGGCCGTCCCGAGGAAGTGGGTGCGCACCAGCAGCGGAAACAGGGATCCCAGAGGCATGTACAGGACATTGCACAGCACCATTGCTGGGAAAACCGCCATCAGCGGTTTATTTTCCCGCATGGCGGAGAAGCCAAGTTTCCAATCGGAGAGGAAATCCGGTCTTTCGGCGGTCTGTGGTATGTCCGGAATGGTTACAAACAGCAGACAGACAATGGCGAACACGGCGCCGAAAATGTCCACCAGCATGATACTGGCTATGGGCAGGATTCCCATCAACGCGGCGCCCAATACCGGCCCCAGCATATTGGAGATGGAATTGACGAGGTTTCCCCAGCCCCCAGCCTTGGTCAGCATCTCGGACGGAACCAGCATGGGAATGGCCGCCTGCATAGCCGAACCGTGAAAGGTATTGCCCAGTCCCCGCAGGAACAGAATCAGGTAAAGGAACCAGATGGGCGGCGTTTCCACCAGCAGGAAGGCGATACCCAGAATAACGCTGGAAAGAGCCACCAAGCCATCGGCGGCTATCATGACGATGCGGCGGTTGTAGCGGTCAATCCACACCCCGGCAAAGGGGCCTATGATTATGTTGGGGAGAAAGGCGACGATTGAGGACAGGGTGAGCACTAGGGCCGACTCGGTCTGTACCGTCAGCCACCAGATAACGGCAAACTGTACGGCGGCGGAGCCAAGCAGCGAAAACGCCTGTCCCGTATAGATAACGGCAAATTGTTTCTTCCAATTTGTTAGCATTTGTGCTTCTCCTTATTATATCCCGGCAAGCTCTGCCAGCTTGAGCGCCGTGTTGGCGTTTCGGATGGTGATGCTGCCATAAGCGGCGCTGCCCACCACCTTGGACCAGCGGGTGCGGGAAAAGGTTTTCATGGGCGCCGACCAGAATATGACCGGGCCGTAAACATCCACCTGCTCATATTCCGGCTTGATCTCCCCGACCTGAACGCACACATCCTCCGGCGTGGCGGGCGGGATAACAAAGATCGCGTTGTGCTTGGATTCCTTGCCGGCATTCCACCACGGGGGCGCATGAGCCAGGGCATCCGTTAGCGCCTGCGCGGAAATGACCGCCACCGGGATATCCATTTGAAAGCTTGACTGAATCAGCGATTGGCATTTTTCTTTTAACGCCAAAATGCCGGTCTCGCCGCTGGAAAACAGCACGTTTCCGCTGTTGATGTAGGGTGAGACCTCCGTGAAGCCATGAGCCTCAAAGGCCGATCCCAGCTCCGGCATGGACAGCTTGTTTTTACCGCCCACATTAATTCCCCGCAGCAACGCGATATATTTCATGCTCTGCCTCCCGCACCCATTAAATAAGCTGTGTGTCCGCCAGTATTTCCGAGCACCAGCTGATGATTTTCTCATAATATAAATCCGGGTTGCCCGCTACTTTTTCTCCATAGTCGGCCCAATCCATGCCGATTTCAAGGATTTCCCGCTCTGCGCCTTCAAGCTTTAACAGAAGCTCTTTTTTGTTTCCGATATACTCGCCGTCGCGCAGGTAATGCAGTCCTTGAAGAATGAAGAATGTGCCCTTGTAATGGCCCTTTAGTACATCGGCAAGCGCAGTCTTTTCTCCATGAAGCCAAGTGTGGCAGCAGGCGTGGTAGATTCCCGAAGCGCCGATTATTACGCTATCGGCGATATCCGCCCGGGATATCTCCGGCAGCAGCTCACTTAGGTTTCCATACCACGCATCGGTATCCTTCTCAAATTGACACAACTCATGTTTTGGCCAATTCAGAAGCTCCCGCTTTCCACCGACAAATCCGCAGGCCTTTTCATGTTTGGGCATGGTTTCGACGATTTCCCGGTAAGCCTTGAGGTCTTTCATGGTCAATTCATCGAGGATGACTACCGCGTCGATGTCGCTGCTTTCGGTAGCCTCGCCCCGCCGGTAGCTGCCCTGCAAGCCGACAAACAGCAGCCGGAGGCCAAAGGTTTCTCTCAGCTTTGTTGTTAAATCCGCCATCCATGCGTCAATTAATATCATAAATTCCTCCGATTATGATTTTCTTCCAAGGCTTTTAAGGATCTCATGATAACGCCTGGTTGCCAGCTCGCTCGATTGGCCCTTTTTACAGAAGGAAAGCCCTGCCAGCTTGGGGACAACCCGCTCGACCACAATTTGCCCGTCAACCAGCTTGGTTTCCATGGTTTCCAAAGCTTCAAGGAAGCGCTTGTCCTGCTTTGCCCGGTTATAAAAGGATAAAATGTAGACATAAAGGAACAGGTTGTAGCCGCGGAAAGGGTACTCAACCTGCATGAACAAGGTACCGATCCCATAGTGGCAGGGGCCGATGGGCTTCCGAATTGTCCAATGCTCCAGCAGGAAGTCCACAGCTCTGTCCAGCGCGGGTTCCCTGTTAAAGTAGTCACTAAAGCGGAAGGCGCTGAGAGCGACCAGTGTCGGAAAGGGATTAGAATATTCCGTTTCCGGGCCCCGGCCGAAGAAATACTTTTCACAGCACCAGCCGCCGTCGGTATGCTGGATATCCAAAAGATGCCGGAAGGTTGTTTGCAGTCTCGGGTCGGAGGCGTACCCCATACGGCAGAGCAGATCGGCGGCATGAGCGGTCTGGCAGGGAAATATGGAGCCTTTCGGATACACCTTGAAGCGTCCGTCCTCCCGCCAGGCGTCGAAAAACAACTCTGCGACCCCCTGGAGCACGGGCTCGGTGGGCGCCATCCCCAACTCCAACAGGAACAGCGAAGCCTCCAACGCCGAGAATGGGGCTCCCTTGAGCAAGCGCTTATCAGGGGTCGTCCAAAGGTCGGCACCCTGGTCATACCGGTGCGACAGGATCGCCTCTACATCCGATATATATTGTTGTTCGACTGCCATTTTGGGTTCCTCCACTTCATATGGATCATTCGTTTAGTACAATTATATCACATAATTGACAAACCATCTGTATGCAAGGTAGAATATATTTGGTTATTTCCTGAGATATAAACTCTCTGAATCCGGCAAAAAATGAGAGGCTGATTGTCGTAAAATGCGGTAAACTTTTTGACATGGAGATGATCGAATGGATTGGCTTAGTCATCTGAACGAGGCACTTGGATATATTGAGGATAACCTTGACGGGGAAATGGATATGAGCAAGGTGGCGCAAATCGCTTGTTGCTCCAGCTTCCACTTCCAGCGGATGTTTTCCTACATGGCCGGAGTGCCGTTATCGGAATATATCCGCAGGCGGCGTATGACAAGGGCGGCGTTCGACTTGCGAAGCGGCGAAAAGGTGATTGATGTTGCACTCAAATATGGGTACGATTCTCCCACCGCCTTCAACCGCGCGTTCCAGAGTGTGCATGGGGTCGCTCCCTCCGCCGCACGGCAGGAGGGCGTAAACCTGAAAGCCTACCATCCCATCAGCTTCAAAATAACAATTCGAGGTGAAACCGAAATGAATTACCGCATTGAGCAAAAAGAGGCGATCCGCATTGTCGGTACAAAACTGGAATGTCCCTGGACGCCCGGAAAACAGGAGGGGTTCCAGGAAGTGCCCAAATTTTGGGTGGAGCATCAGCGGAAAGGTACCATTCCACAGCTGTGTGAATTGATGGACAGCCGGCCCATGGGAGTTCTGGGTGTGAGTGTTGGAGACTGGCAGCAAGCAGGAAAGTTTGACTACTACATCGCAGTATCCAGCACACAACCGGTACCGGAGGAGATGTGCGAGTATCAGATTCCCGCCTGTACCTGGGCGATCTTTGAGTGCAAGGGGCCAATGCCGACGGCCATCCAAAAAATGCAGGAACGCATCATGACCGAATGGTTCCCAAACAGCGGGTATCAGTACGCCGACGCCCCCGATATTGAAGTATATACCGATGGCGACCAAAACGCCGAGGACTATATCTGCTGGATCTGGGTACCGGTTAAGAAGTGACCGACATTTAGTTGTATCCCGGAATGCTAACAAAACTTAACCCCTATTTTTTTGGTATTGCCGCCCCGCATCTTTGCGGGGCGGTTTGATATATATATATAAGGGCAAATCATTTCACTTTCCGCACTTCGTTTTACCAAATATCGGGGAAATATAGTAGAATAGTTTTAAATACATGGAAGGAGAGACGTTCGTGGTTGAGCAATATGCTGCCGAATACATCACAATACTGTGCCGTCGGCTTCCTGGCGTGGACAGCTACTACCCATTCGGCCCGCAGCCGGAGTGTTTCCGGGTGGGCGGCAAAATCTTCGCCGATATACCCCGATGGCGTCAAAGAGGCACTGACCATTCTGCTGGACGACCCGGATATCCCCCGAGAGCGAACCCGGCCCATGGCCACTCTGCGGTGCGAACCCAGTTTTGGAAACTTTATGCGGCAGCAATATCCGAGCAACCTTATGAACAGGGCGCAAAGGGATAGCAGCGTACCCGCAATAAAGGCCAGTGGGGGCAGGTGTCAGCGCGTTTGCGGTCAAGGAACTGGAAAATGGGGTCATCGGCAGGGGCATGTTTGAGTAAACTATGGCGAGCGGCTTTTTTTGATTTGTTCAAAATTGTGCTGTAAAGTATTGACAAAACTAGATTTGCAATATATAGTATCAAATAGATAATAACAACAACATACTAAGTAGAGGCGATAAAGATGACACACATAAATCAAAACAGCCTGACGGAACAGGAGTTTTTGGCGCAATACAACCCCGGATATTATCCTCGCCCTTCGGTAGCAGCGGATATGGTAATTTTTACTGTCGGCAGCGCGCCGGAGCCCAACTACCGCAAGCTGCCGGAAAAGGAGCTGCGCGTGCTGTTGATCCGACGGGGCGGACACCCTCATCTGGGCAAATGGGCGCTTCCCGGTGGCTTTGTGCGGCCAAGAGAAACAGTAGGCGAGGCCGCCCTTCGGGAGTTGCGGGAGGAAACGGGCGTGGAGAGCGCCTATCTGGAGCAGCTCTGCACCTTCAGCGAACCGGATAGGGACCCACGCACATGGGTGATGAGCTGCGCGCACATGGCACTGATGGACGGTGAAGGCATTCAGCTTTCGGCTGGCGACGACGCCAGTGATGCTCGCTGGTTCCGGATCAAGTATACCTTGCTCGAGGAAAGCAAGACAGTCTCGCCTTCCGGTAGCACCTGTACGCAGCTTTGGCAACTGGAGTTAACCGAAGGGGATACAGTTCTTTTCGCTAAAGTCAGACAAACATCTGGACAGCAAGGCGACGAGATTACTCTCACGGAAAATGATGGCCTAGCCTTCGACCACGCCAAAATCATTGCCTATGCCATCCACCGCTTGCGGAACAAGGTGGAATACACCGACCTCGCGCTGAACCTGATGCCGGAGCGCTTCACCCTGACCGAGCTGCAGCAAGTCTACGAGGTCATCCTCGGAGAGCCGCTCTACAAAGCTGCCTTTCGCCGCAAAATAAAGGACCTTGTGCGGGAGACGGGAGAGTACATTGAAAACGCCGGGCATCGGCCGTCCCAGCTGTTCCGGCGATATTGGGAGGAATCGAGATGAGCCGCTTTTTGTCCTACTGGAATTTGTACGAACGTATCTGGCTGGGGCTGTTCTGCGCGGTCGCCGTCTGGATTACCGTGGCCTCCGGAGATAATTTCTTTGGCTTCGCGGTATTTCTCTCCGGTGTGCTCTGCGTAATTCTGGCAGCAAAGGGTAGCATTCTCAATTACCCGGCCGGTGTGATCAATACTGTGGGATATGCCTGGCTGGCATGGCAAAACGGGCTTTTCGGCGAGGTGGGGCTGAACCTGCTGTTCTATTTCCCCATGAACGTCGTTGGCTTCTTTATGTGGCGCAACCACATAGAGAGTGGTGTCGTTACCATGCGAAAGCTGCGGTGGAAAGCGGTGGCGCTGGTTGCTGCGGCCTGCATCGTGTTCATCGCCGGGCTAGGATTCGCTCTCAGCCTGATGCAAAGTCAGAACACGCCCTACATCGACGCGGCCACCAACGTGCTGTCCGTTGCGGCCACAATCCTTATGCTGCGCCGCTACCGTGAACAATGGGCCGCCTATATCATTCTCAACGTGCTGTCGGTGATCATGTGGGCCGCACGGACCGTGAACGGCAGCCCCGAAGGGCCGCTGATGGTCGTTATGTGGTCGGCCTACCTTGTCAACGCTTTTTACGGCTGGTACAACTGGAGTAAGGGCGCCAGAGAAATGGAAGTAGGTGTTGCGGCATGAAAAAAGTCGGTCTGACGCTGGGAAAGTACGCGCCATTCCACAAGGGGCATGAATATGTGATCGAAACCATGCTGCGGGAAATGGACGAGGTGATCGTCGTCATCTACGATTCACCTCTTATACCAATTCCGCTGCATATTCGCGCCGGGTGGATTCGCAGACTCCATCCCACAGTCACGGTGCTAGAGGCATGGGACGGTCCCGACGGTTATTCCAGCGAGCGCGCCTTCGAAATCATTCAGGAACAGTACATCCTCGAGCTGTTGAATGGTAGAAAGGTCGATGTCTTTTATTCCAGCGAGTTTTATGGCGCGCATATGGCCAAGGCGCTGGACGCCGCCGACCGCCGGGTGGATGAGGCGCGGGAGGCCGTGCCGGTCTCCGCGACGATGATCCGGGAAAATCCTTACCAATACAGGCTATACATCAGCGACGTGGTTTACCGGGATCTGATCGTGAAGGTGGTACTTGTGGGGGCCATGTCCACCGGGAAATCCACTATCACCGAGGCGCTGGCCAAACGGTACAGCACCAGCTTCTGCGCGGAATACGGCCGGAATTACTGGACGGAACACCAAATCGACCGTCGCATCTCCTTCGAGGCCTTCGACGAGATTGCAGTGGGGCACCAGAAGCGGGAGGAAGCGGCATTCCTCGCGGCAAACAAATACTGTTTTGTGGATACCAACGCCATCACGACCTACATGTATGCGTTGGACTACCACGGCAGTGCTCCGGAGCTGCTGACCCGTCTGGCGCTGGAAAATGCCTCGCGGTACGACCTGTTCTTCCTCTGCGAGGACGACATCCCTTACGACAATACCTGGGATCGCTCCGGCGACCAGAAGCGGCAGGTCTTCCACAAGCAGATCATCGCCGATTTAGACGAGCGACGCATCCCGTATATCCCTCTGCACGGTACGCTTGATGAGCGAATCGCGAAGGTAGATGCAGTGCTCGCCGGGTACGAACCCTACTCCAATTTTTACGGAAGGATGATTTAAATGATCTATTCGCTGGACGCATTGCGTCAAGAATATTTAAAGGGTAACCGATACAAATTCCTGTTTTTCTGGGGACATACGCCCCTAGCGGACGGCAGTACTAACGCAAGCTGCCTGAGTCAGTGGTGGATGCAGGATTTTGAGGTCAACGGCAGTGCCTACTCCTGTGCCGAGCAGTACATGATGGCAGAAAAAGCCCGGCTGTTCGGTGACGAGGAAATGTTAGCCGAGATTATGCAGGCGAAATCCCCCAAGGAGATGAAGGCCTATGGACGGGCTGTTCAGCACTTTAACAAGGATATTTAGGAAAGCCGCTGCTACGACATTGTGAAGACGGCCAGCAGGGCGAAATTCAGCCAGAACCCGGAACTGCTGGAATTTTTGCTGGGCACCAAAGGCCGCATTTTGGTGGAGGCCAGCCCGAGAGACCGCATTTGGGGTATCGGGATGGGAAAACAAAACTTCGACGTCGAAAACCCCATGAAGTGGCGGGGGACAAATCTGCTGGGCTTCGCGTTGACCGAGACCCGGGATGAATTGTTACAGGAAGGAGAGAGACATACGTGAATCGCAAGGAAATCGCACAAGAAACCCTGAACATACAGCAACAGGGATATTACGAGCTGGATGGACGGCGTATTGACATCGGTGCGCTGCAGAGGCATTCGGAAAACGCGAGCCTTCTGCTGACACCGGAGGAGGGCGCCAAGCTGGTACGGGAATTTGTCCCGCCCCAAAATGGAGAAGCCGCATCCTATCGGGTGGTCAATCAATCCACCGTGCAGGCCATCGTGGATATGGGCCGGGAAGGTAAACGCCCCGCTGTTCTGAACTTTGCCAGCGCCAAAAATCCCGGTGGCGGCTTCCTAAACGGGGCAATGGCACAGGAAGAGGCGCTTGCGGCCTCCAGCGGGCTGTATTGCACCCAGTTGCTGCACGAAATCTACTATACCGCCAATCGCGCATGCGGCACGATGATGTATACCGACCACGCCATCTACTCCCCCGATGTGGTGTTCTTCCGGGATGGAGGTTTTAGGCTCCTCAATGAGCCGGTCACCGCATCGGTGCTGACTCTGCCCGCCGTGAACATGGGGCAGGTTATTTTGAAGGGAGAAAATGTGGAACAGGCCAAAATCGCTATGAAAAACCGTATGCGCTTATGTCTGGCAATTTTCGCCGCACACAAAGAGCGCCACCTGATCCTGGGTGCATATGGCTGCGGTGTGTTCCGCAACGATCCCGAAGAGGTGGTGGTCTGGTGGAAGGAGCTTTTGGAAACAGAGGGGTATATTCGCTGCTTCGACAAAATCGTATTCGCCATATTGGAACGCTCTGGGAAAAACATGCAGCCTTTTGTGCGGTTGTTTGGATAACCAGCAGGTGCCTTTGTATGGATGTTATTCTTGGGTGTGCTTCTCAACTATTTCAATTTCCCCAAGGATGTGGCTGTTAAACTCGTCCAATTCCTCCGCTGGTATCCAATACTCCTGATGAACAGATGACCCCACGGTTTGAACGTCGAATCGGCTGATGTACGTATCATCGACTTCAAAGGCCGTTACGAATCCTGCACCGGATTGCGGAACATTCCACTGTGATGCAATGTGGCGCGCATATTCTATATTCAGAACTGGATAGAAGATTGGCTGCTCCGGCAAGCGGGGCGGAAATCGTGTAAAGCCGCTTTCTTCAATTAAGGCATACTCGTTCGGGCCAACCGGGCGAAACAGGCGCATGATATACACGTCCATTCTTATTGCTTATTTTATTCCGCGATGACAATATGTTGCTGTGTTCCCGGTGTTTTGATTGTATCAGCAACGTAGCAACAATGCCTTTATTGAATATAAAATCGTCCCAGCATCTTTATTAGCGGATGCTTTGATGTATAGAGCTTCCAGCAATTTGACAGCATTTTCAAAAGAGAGGTTTTCTATGGCTTCCACATCTAAACTAAATTTCTCATTGAATATTCCATCCAGAGGCGTTTTCACTTTTTCTTCGGGTTTCTTCTCGTCTATTGCCTGCGGTTGTACTTCTTCTTGCGGGGATAGTTTCTTTTCACGCCGCCTATATACACGTTTTGTCTTGTCCTCTTTTAGGGATTCCGACTGTAACGCAAATTCATATCCATTCTCGATAAGGAATTTTTGCATTATTTCATCAGAATAATCCTCTTTATTAGCTGCTTCGCCTGTGTACCAATAGGGCGAAACATTGAGAATGAATGAAATCGTAACAAGCAGACGCGCTGATATGATTCCATTGGTTTTCACCTTATAAAGTGTGGCTCTACTCCGGCCTGATAAATCAGCTATTTGTTTCTTTTGTTCCGCTGTCGCTGATGTTAAATCCCCACTAAAACGTGTTGCAGATAACTCTGCGTTTTTACTAAGGTTTTTTCTATCCAGACTATCTATCAATGCCGGTGTTACCATATCGCTACCCCCTCATTATAATGTGAGTATAACTATATACTAAGAAAAGGCGTATTTCAACAGATTTTGATAAATATGCTGTTTGGTGTAATAATTAACCGTTTTCATGTAAAATTCGTATGTCTAAACAGTCTAAAATACTGACAATGAAAGAATTGGGTGTGTATAATTATAATAGACCTCTTCGAAAATTAAATATTCTCCAAAATATTCCGATAAAGAAGGTATGAAGACAAAATTTGAGAACGCATTAGAAATGCGTGATGAACAATTCCACAGATTATATGGCTTTTCAAAAAAGACGATGCAGGCGATGGCAGACATATTACGCGAAGCATATGCGGCAAAGCACAAGCGGAGAGGGCGGCACAGTAAGCTTGAAGTCGCGGACATGCTGATACTGGCATGTAAGTATTGGCGGGAATATGTGACGTTTTTATCGCTGGCAAACGAGTTCGGCGTAGCTGAAAGCACCGCGCATGGGTACCGGTTAAGAAGTGACCGCCGTTTAGTTACATCCCGGAATGCCAACAAAACTTAACCTCTATTTTTTTTGCTGTTGCCGCCCCGCATCTTTGCGGGGCGGTTTGATATATAAAAGGGCAAGTCATTTCACTTTCCACACTTCGTTCTACCAAATATCGGGAAAGTATAGTAGAATAGTTTTAAGCTCATGGAAGGGGGGACGTTTGTGGCTGAGCAATATACTACTGAAGACATTGCATTACTGTGCCGCCGGTTTCCCGGTGTGGACAGCTACTATCCCTTCGGCCCGCAGCCGGAATGTTTCCGGGTGGGCGGTAGAATCTTCGCCGAAATATACCCCGATGGTGTCAAGGGGGCGCTGACCATTCTGCTGGGCGACCCGGATATCCCCCGGGAGCGAACTCGGCCCATGGCCACTCTGCGGTGCGAGCCCAGTTTTGGAGACTTTATGCGGCAGCAGTATCCAGGCGCCGTTTTGCGTCCCTACCACTGCCCGCCCGCTCAGCAGCCCTATGCCAATACCGTACTACTGGATGGATCAGTTTTAAATGAAATGATTGAAGCGATGGTTAGCCATGCCTACCGGCACATCCTCGGAAAACTGCCCAAAAGGGTGCGGGAGGAAATCGGGGGATGGCCATCCGGGAGAGAGGTTAAATAATGCATGCAAGCGTCCATACAAGCAGAGGATTGACGAGGACAGCGCACCCATGCGGCGGTATCTGGAAAGTACATACCCTGACGGAGAGAAGCGCGACGCTGTTTTCGCGGACATATCCGAAGCGATTACGGCATACCAAGAGGTCTATTTTGAAATTGGCATGAAATGCGGAGCGCGGCTGCTGTATCAACTCTTGTTTGAGCGTCAGCCATCGGACATATGACCGCAGGGTAAGGAGGTATTGTCTAAATGGTAATCCGCAAGATAAAAGCAAATCATTGGGAGCATGTTTACAGGCAAATCACCACATACGGCAGAGCCGCGCCCCTGTTCTTGCAATTCGATATTGACATAAACTGCAACGGCGTGGATTATATTTTGAAAGTCCAACCGGAGAGCAAGCGGAAAATCATAGCCCTGCAAGCCCTCGGCGTATATCCGGACGGCGATGGCATAGGCGGGAAAGATTTTCATTTGATAGAGGACAATGTTATGCTTTCCGCGCTTCTTGAAATCGTTATCTATCAGGGCGCGGGGAAACGCAGAGCATAAAAGAGAAAACGGCTATACTTCATTACGAAGCGTAGCCGTTTTTCTCTACAAGGTCAGCCGTTCAATTTTTCAAAAAATCGTGTAAATTTCGTGTACAAACATTTTTTACACGCAAAAAACCTTATTATTATGCGGTTTTTTAGAATTTGGTCTGAGTGGCGGGACTTGAACCAACAAATAAGCTTATGCTTATTTGCGGTCAACGCAAATAAACCGCATTTAAATAGGGTTTATATGCATTTTTCTTTGTCCTCATTTGGCGTTTGTAAGTAGTTTTTTGTGAAAATAAGCACCAAATAAGCACCAAGAATTATTATCTATTACTTATTCTTTTGAAATGTATCTACGTATTTTTTCGTGCCTAATAAAAATTCTGTAGTAATTTCGGACAACTTGTTAGTTTCTTTGGTTAGTTTTACCTTTTTAGATTTAATAGATTTCTCGAATCGAGTAACTTGTTTCGCAATAAAATCCTGAATTGATCGATCAGGTAATGGTACTAACAATTTACCGAGTTCTCTTTGGTTAATATTAGGGGTGCCAAAATCATGACGATGTTTTGCAAACTGTATTTTTCCTGCGTCGCTGTTGAGAAATGCACTAAGAAAAAGAGGATTCATACGCTTATTTAGTCTAAGCACAGCAATTGCTTGGTTGACATTAGCGTCTTTGAGATGATTGATTCCAACTCTGCCAATTGTACCAGCAATAGTAACTAAAACTTCTTTTCCAACCAAGGTACTTCTTTTATTTGATTCATGAAATTCTTGTGGTATGTATGTTAAACTATCAAGATTAAGACCATTTTCATCAACATTTTTCCCCTGCAAAAAAACAATTCCTTTACTAGGATAGACACTACCGCTAGGAGTAGACCCACTAGTAATTGATTTAGCCAATATTTTGGTATTTAAATCACTGTTTTCGATTTGAACAAGTGGGTACTTACAATCGTGAATCTTTTTTATTAGCTCAAATGATCTTTTGTTAAATTCGAAATCTAATCTAAAACCGGAACTACTTTCTATTTCAGTAATTGGCAAAGGATATGCATCCTCAGATATGTTATTATACACAATATCAATACCCAACTCGCTTAAAATATACTTATTCCGATTCAATTTGAGTTTTTCAATTTCTTGCTGGCAAGAGATGATGCTTTGTTCATGTGTCTCTAATTTCTTTATTAGAGACAGTTGTGCTTTCTTGCTTGGAATTGGTATTTCAAAATTCATTAATGCTTCTTCGCTGAATCGCATACGTTCCAAACTGGCACCAGTACATTGTGATAAAATCATATCCTGATAATATGGATGTCTTAGTATGTATTTTAAATATCTTGCATCAACAGATTTATCAGTCACCTGAAATATATGCGTTTCATTAGTACAAATGGCATATCTCTGATTATCATTAATTATACCAATACTACCCCTGCAACAATTTATCCTTGAAAACACTATGTCATTTATTTCGACGATTTTATATTTATTTATAGCTAAATGATCATAAGGTATGGGCTCTTTCAAAACAACATTACCTGTGTAGGTAATTTTAAATGGATAGTATTGCTCTTTAGGATTTACCTGTTCTGCAACAGTATCATGGCTTAATTTACCTATATCACTCATTTTTCTGATAGTGAAAGGCGTGTTTTCATTGAAGTCGATTAGAAATTTGCTCCAGTATATAACGTCTAATCTATTTTTCGAATCAGTCAATATGGAATTTATATTCACTTTTGCCATATTACCGATACTCATTTTTAAACTCCTTATACTGGTTTATCAGATCGTCAATTATCTCATCACTATTAGTACCACTAGGCTTTCCATTTGACGAGTAACCTATTTCTTTCAAATCAAACATAAATATGGGATACTCTTGTTTTTCAATATCAGATGTCTTTCTTTTTAATAACAAAATGCTCGTGCTAACTCTTGCATAATTAGGCTCAAACGTTACATATGGCAACCTTATAATAGCTTCAACATGACATGTGCTTAATATATGCTTACGTATTTCGACCATTGTATTGGTGTTCAATATTCCTTCATCAATTATGGTGCAGATCAATCCGCCGGGTTCAGTGATTTTAATCATTTTTTGCAAAAAGAGCGCCTGTCCTCTGGTAGTATTTACATCATACAAAGTCATTATATCTTCTGATAATTCATTTTCACTCATACCGAACGGAGGGTTTGCAAGAACGTAATTAACTAATGGTACATTGCGATCATCAGAGATTTGCAGAAAGGGGATATCCTCTGTTAAACTGTTTCCATATTTTATATTTGTAAACCCATCCCCAGCAATAATCATATTCATCTTTGCTGTTCTAACTAGCATATGCTTAGCATCACAACCAAAGAAGATTTCTCTTTTTATTCGTTTAGTAATAAATTTATATGTTTCTTTATCAATGGTACTTTCATCAAATAGTTTTTTTGCCTGCTTCAATAGAATTTGCATTGCAGTTACTAAAAACCCTCCAGAACCACATGCGGGATCGACTACTATATAGGTATTCGCTGGGTTAACAAGACCTAATACAATAGATTTTAGATCTAGTAATTCTATCATTAATCTAACAACTTCGCGAGGGGTAAAATACTGACCTAATTGCGAACCTTTTAGATTGAATTTTAAGAAGTATTCAAAAGCAGATCCTTTTACATCAACATTTGAGTCACCAAAATTCACATCTGCTAGTTCTTTTGCAATCTTTCCAAATGTTTTGGAGTTCTGGATATAAAACTTATCTCCCTCCAATACCTCAGAATATGTTGGGTCTGTTTGTATTGTATTAAACATCATCATTATACTTGCTTTAATTGTATCATCATCTTGCTTTTTAAATGATGCAAATCTCTGAGCATACTTTAGTTTGTATCCATCACTATCATTGATTTCATTTTCGGCCTTTTCTTCAAGTAATTTAAGAAAGAGAAGTTTTGAAAAGTCACTAAAGGCATGTTCATCATCTTTTTCAATATCGCGAATAGCGTTATGGCATCGTTTAAATATATTAGTTAGTTCATTCAAAGATGCGCTGGGGGCATATACTTGTAAACCTTTTGATGTAATTGTTATATCTTGAATTGACGGATTCTTATTTAATGCTTTTAAAACGGTTTCTAAGTCTAATTTGCTAGGGATCATATTGTCAAATGAGTTTATTAAAAGTGGTTTGCCTGTATGAACATTTAGCATTTCGAATGATTGTCCATTAGTTACCACAACAAATTTAACCTTTTTGCTCTTACCATAATCTAGTACCTGATTGCGATGTTTATCATTAATTTTTTGAGAATCTCTTTTGGCCTCAATAATGAACTTTAGTTTTCCTTTGAATTTTACTTCAATATCAGTAAATCCAGTTACTTTGTTTTTAACTCTAACTGCTTCTTCAAAATATAAATCTTCTTTAACTGAATACCCCAATCTCATAAGATAAGGAAGTATTTTTTTTATCACTGTGCTAGTTTCTTTAGCCACAATTATCCCTCCTAGAATTAGAAATAGCAAGCAATGGAAAAGTATATACTTTTCCGATTTTTCGCTGGTTTGCCTTTGTAGGCAAACCGCTCAAAATTATTGCTTGTTGGGGCAAGCCCCAAACCCCACTTTGCTGCGGCAAAGCTTATCGCTCCTCATGTGAATTATTCAGCAAAAAAATCATCATACACCATGCCTAAAATCGTCTTGATGGCCTCAAGCTCCTCAACGGAAACATGGCGTATCCCCGCTTCAATTTTTGCGAGCGTCCCCCGTGAAATATCAATGCCATGAACTTGTAGCTGTGCTGAAAGCTGTTCCTGCGTAAGCCCTCTGCTTTTTCTGGCCTTGCTGATATTTTCCCCTATCCGCTTATCTGCTTTTATTCCTTGAGACATAAATTCCCGCCTACGCTTTTCCGTTCCGTTTTTGGAACAATCTAATATTGATTATATAGAAAAGATGTGCTATAATTGCTCTGATATCAGAGCTAGAAGATTGGAGGGGGGCGTTGACGATGGCGGATTATAAAAAGATGTATTTGACCCTTGTGGACGAAGTGACTAACACAATCGACAATCTAAAAAGTGCACTGGAAAAAGCGGAGAACATCTACATAGCCACCGATGAAACCGGCAACGAAACAGAAGCCGCTGCTATTTAGGAAATAACAGCAAAACGGCCACCGAATATTCGGTGGCCGTTTGTTGGTTATTTTCTTACCGTTCCTGTTCCTGATGCCTGTCTTTACCGGCTGGAGGCTGCAAAATCCTGTCAACATTCTGCTTGATGGATTGCAGCTCCAGCGACCTGTTTTTAAGCCGTTTATACTCGGAAAGTAAGTGCTGTTTTTCATGCGCCAGCCCGGTATGCTCCGTCTTGAGAGACGAGAGAGACGGTAATTCTTTTACCCTTCGTTCCTTAAAGAATTTTACGGCTGCGGTATACCGTAATAATTTCGCTTCATGTGTGTTATAGAAATCCTGCCGATTACCGCCTTTGCGGTATTTTGCATAAACCTCCTTTGTCTCCAAATAGTCTGTAATATGCGTTTGAAGCTGCGTTATTTCCGCCATTCGCTTTTCAACTGTCTTGATTTGGTCGGATACTACGTTGAAATCACCCCATGACTTTTCAGTCTCCCGTGCCAAATCGTCGCAACTGGCAATGCCATGTTCTGTAAGATAATTGACGGTCTTGGCGGCTTCCTTTAGATTGAACACCGTTGCCCACCGCTCGTAGCCCTTGCTGCTCTGGCATTTTGCGTGGTTGATAATGTCAATCAGCGATTGTACCTGCTGGGGAGGTCGGGCCGGGGAACGCACGGCCTGTTTTTTGCCGAGCCTCTCCATAATCGCCTGCTCGGTATAGTTTTCACCCAACGTTTTTGCGCGTGTAAACCGCTGCTGACCGGGGGCGCGGAATGATATGTATTTCCCTCGCTTAATTTCGTAGCCCTCGGCCTCCATTGCCCGCAGGAACGTGGGGAAGTCCGAGTATTCCGGCACAAGCCTGTCTATTGTCTGCCGTAGCTTTGATTTCCAGCTTGCGCCCTCACGCTCCGCGTACCATTCGGCGTAATGCTTGCTCCTGCCGGGATCCTCAACAACCGACAGGCCGTGTTCATTGCAAAGTCTGTCGCTGATTTTGCGAACCTCAAAGGCTGAATTTTTATAGTTATTGAATTTGCGGTCACAATCCAGCGTGGTGGAATTAAAAATGATATGGGAATGTATGTGTTCCTTATCCTCATGGGTTGCCACGATAAATTGATGACGGCCCTTTGTAAACTCCATAGCCAGATGGTATCCGATCTCGTTAGCCTGTTCTGGTGTAACCTCCCCCGGTTTGAAGGATTGGCGTATCTGATAGGCCAATACATCCGTATCCTTGTTGACCTGCCTGCCGGTAATATCGCTGTACATCCGCTTGCTGAATAAAAATTCTGCATCCACCGTCGCCGGTAGGCACTCATAAGCGGTGACAAGCTCCATCCCCCGCGTTTTGTCGGGATTTTTTGCGTAGCCGGTGCGGGCGGATATGGCTTTGGAAATGCTCTTTTTCTTGTCGCAGTGCATGGGTATCAACCTTGTCGTTGCCATCGTTTCCCCCCGTAGGCGACCGGGACGTTTGAAGCGAAACGCCCCGGAGTGCCATATGTTAATAATCAACGTTTAAGTGTGGAAAGCTCGGAGGCCACCGCGCCCACGGCAGCCCATAAGTTATCGTAGCATTGTTTTAAGTCCTCCATGTCCTCCGCGTAGAGGCTGCGGGTCTCATTGGCGCGGCGGGCAATCTGGTTGATGTTATTTGCGCTTGTCCGCATCAGGGATAGTAGTTCCTTGAGCGATTTAATATCAAGATTCAGAATGTACCCATCAATCGCCATTTTGCGCAGATACGCGCCGAAATTCCTGATGTCGAGCAATGCCATTTTTTTGTGTATCAGCTCCTTTTCCTGTGATGTGACCTTGAAATACAGACCGACGTTGCGTTTTACTGCCACTTATATACCCCCTTACCCGTCAATCCTGCGGACAGCACCGCCCTGCGAAGCAGGCGGCACAGACGGCGGATTGGTAAGATACCGTTCCAACACCTGATCGCAGATCAGGTATTTCCTCCCGGCTTTGATACAGGGGATTTCGCCTTTGATGCACATTTCCCGGATGCGGTACTTTGTAAGGCCGGGTACGGCCTGCGCGGCCTCGTTGATAGTAAGCATTCTGAGGGAAGCGTTTTTGTTCATGCGTGTCCTCCTTGTTATTGATAATATTATGTTATTTAATGACGCATCAGTATTGACAAGGTTAAAAATTGCTGCTATAATGATAAAAGAAAGGACGGAGTTGAAAATGACGTTACCATGCGGTTTTTAGATATGCGTCACTTTTCAGCGCGTCAAATCACGGCTATGCCAATAAAGATACCCCATAATACTATTATACCATATTTTTCCTTTTATTGCAATTAAACACAACTTAAAATCATGTTTTGCAATAAATAATAACACAATAGTAGTAATTATGAGGCCAATGGAAGAAAAATTAGCGCGGAAAATCGGCTCATTAAAATGTGCAGTAAAAAATAACATGGCAGGTGATATAATGGGAGCAACGAAAGAAAAATTGGCATACGATATGCCCTTTCCTACAAGGCTGCGGAACCTCTTAGACGAAAAGGGAATCAACCAGCAGGAGATCGCGGACTTCGTAGGCGTAAAGCGTCAGACTATTGCCCAATGGAAAGACGGCAAGACCGTACCGGATATATACAATTTTCAGAAGATGGCGCAGTTTTTTGGTGTGCCGTATGAATACCTGCTGGGCGATACGGACAGTAGGGTACGGGAAAACCTGCATTTGGAAGAAACCCTCGGCCTGTCGGATGGTGCGATAGAGGCTTTAAAGGGATTCCAGATGGGCGCGACGGAAAACAGGAAAGAGAAAAACACGCGAATCCCCTTGTCATGGATTGTGTCTGAGATATTGCGACATGAGAAATTTGCCACGTCGATCCGCTATTTTCAGGATTGCCTGTGGGAATCCAACCTCAAAACCATAAGGGAGTACGACTACAAATACAATGAAAAAATCTCGCGGGAGATCAATGAGGCAATGTCGTTTCTGCAAAGCGTGGGCATTGCAGTTATGGACGTAGAAAGCATGAAATCCTATCATCTTGAATTGGCAAAAACCTGTTATGGCAGGGCTTTAGAATCCATCGAGGGAAAGATGCTGGCCGACCGACTGAGGAAAATCATTTCTTTTACAGAGCAAAACGCGGGAAGCGAGGATGCAGACGATAAACTACACGAATTTTTAGTAAAGGAGTTTGGATATGGCGACAGTGGCGAAACGCGGCAACAGCTATAAAATAACCGTTTCCAGCGGGTATGATGTAAATGGCAAGCAGATACGCCATCATCTTACATGGATGCCGGAACCGGGTATGACGCCCAAGCAGATTGAAAAAGAGCTTGAGCGGCAAAAGGTTTTATTTGAGGAAGAATGCAAAAACGGCGGCGGGGCTGCTGACGGCAGGGTCAAATTCGAGAGCTTTGCTCGCCAGTGGTTTAAGGAATATGCTCAAACCAAGCTGAAAGCCACCACCATCAAGGGCTACCACGATTGTGAGCGTCGTTCCTATGCCGCTATTGGCCACCTACGCATGGACAAAATCACTACCCGCGCTATCCAGAAGTTTATCCTCAATCTGGGCGAGGATGGGGTAAACATGCAGAACGGCAAGGGTATGTCCCCCAAGAGCATCAAGAATTACCTGTCCTTTATCTCCACCATCTTCAATTATGCGGTAAAGCAGGGTGTCGTAAAGACCAACCCCTGCCGGGGCGTGTCGCTTCCAACAATCCCGCAGGTAGAACGGGATTGCTACACGCTGGAAGAAGCACAGCAGTTTTTGGAGCTGTTGGAAAATGAGCCGATGGAATGGCGGGTACTATTTACGCTTGCTACCTACGGAGGCTTCCGCAGGGGAGAACTGTTCGGACTGGAATGGCAAGATATTGATTTTGATACGGGCGTTGTCACCATTCAGCGCACCAGCCTGTATATAAAAGAAAAAGGCGTGTTCACCGACACGCCCAAGACGAAAAACTCTATCCGGTACTTGAAGCTGCCCGATTACGTGATGGATTTGCTCAAACGCTACAAGGCGGAGCAAGCCGAACGGCAGTTACAGTTAGGCAACCAATGGGTCAATACCGGCAGGCTGCTTGCGGGTTGGAATGGAGCGCCTATGAACCCCAGCAGCGCCCGGAACTGGGTACAGCGGTTTTGCAAGCGCACAGGGATGCGCAAGATGAATGTGCATAGTTTCCGGCATCTCAATGCCAGCCTGCTCATTACCAGCGGTACGGATGTTAAAACGGTATCCGCGGCATTGGGGCACAAGCAGGTATCTACCACGCTGAACATTTACGGGCACACCTTTGCGGCGGTACAGGCAAAAGCGGCGGATGCGATTGCCGATAAGCTGGCGCTTAAAAAAGAGGCGCAATGATAGAAAATAACAGAAAAAGGAGAGAGTATTAATGGCAGAATTAGAGTATACGCGGAATGGGGACTACCTGATTCCCAATCTTGAACTTAACGAAATGACAGGGGATATCGGCAAATACGGGAGCTTACGTCGGACATACCTAAAAGAGCATCGTAAGGGACTTTACAGCGGCATGCTGTTGTCCGGCAAACTATGGCCGCATCTGACCGAAATCAATCAAGCGGCGCAGGAGCGAGTAGATCGAATTGTATCGGAGATGGCAGCAAGAGAGGGCGTTACCGAAGCCCTGAAAGCGTCCGACCAAATGGAATGGGTGCGCCGAATGAACAATCTCAAAGCGGCGGCGGAGGAAATCGTTTTGAGTGAGCTTGTGTATTGTTAGGCTATTTGCGGTGCTTTTTAGTGTTTGAAAGCCAGAAAACAAGCACCAAACAAACACCAAATGCGGCCGCTAATAAAGCTATAAACGCAGAAAAACCGCATTATAATGCGGTTTTTCTCTTGCTAAATTTGGTCTGAGTGGCGGGACTTGAACCCACGGCCTCTACCACCCCAAGGTAGCGCGCTACCAATCTGCGCCACACCCAGAAACAACTCATACAGAATAACATATATTTTCTTAAAATGCAAGAGACTCTAAAATATAATTAAAAAATAATTTAGCTGGTTATTTGGTGTTACTTTGCAAAAAAATGCTGACAAGAATAGCAAAATAAAAGAGTTAGGAAAAGGCAGATGGAGGAGTGGAAAAGAAGCGAGTTAATGTGCAAAGAGGAGCCTGTGTTTATCGAATAAAAAGGGAGTGGTGACAATAAGGAGCAGAAATACGCTACAAAGCAAAATCGTGAGAAAGTTACAATACCGGCGACAGGATTTTATCAAAACAGACAAAACAAATAAACCGCGCATATATCCGCTGGAATTGTAGAGATCTTTTTACCATAAATTAACCCGTGGTGCTATATGAAGCAAACTCCATCAAAAATGACACTCTCAAAGTGTAATCACCACAAAACACAAAGAGAGAGTGACATCAGATGGAGTTTGACAAAGCCAAGTATAGCA
>Ga0153996_1000232_pt1 | contig 26327 bp, 21 predicted proteins | sample TSNC080MetaG_FD_104728 | JGI IMG/M metagenome (GOLD analysis project Ga0153996, IMG submission 104728) | Attine ant fungus gardens microbial communities from North Carolina, USA - TSNC080 MetaG | ecosystem: Host-associated > Fungi > Mycelium > Unclassified | place: USA: North Carolina, Lumber...
CTCGACTATGCGTTCATTGATAAAGTGAAAAATGGAAATGTGGTCAATATTACTCCAAAAAGCTTTAATATAACAAAGCTTGTAAGGGATTGGTATAATACCGGGGTCAATAATGGGATTATGTTAAAATCTATGGACGAGAATCTGAAGTCAGAAGGAGTCTTTGTTACATCGGATCATCCACCTGGTGACGTTTACAATATTACATCCGATCAATTTCCAAGCGGAGTGTTCTATTATAGAAATGTAAATGGATTAGAGGATTACCAAAGTTATCATGAACAGAATGTAGGACGTGCCGGAACCGGATATACAAATGACTATAACGGCAATCTTGTATTCATTCACAATGACGCCGATACAGAAGGAAATATTCTGCCTGTCAGCGTTAATCACGTATATAATTTAAGTGAATGTGATACCAAAGGCAGGATGGGTAATGGATGGCGTCTCAATGTAATGCAGGAACTAAGAGAGTCGAAAATAAAGGATATTCCTTATGTATATATTGATGAGGATGGAACAAAGCATTATTTTTATAAAGATACGGAAGATGGCAATAAGCTTAAGGACGAAGACGGATTAGGGCTGACCATTACAATGACTTCCTCCGGAAATAATGAGGAATATCGTACTATAGAGACAAAAGAAAAATTGAAATATATCTTTGGGGCTGATGGATATTTAAGAAAGCTCAGGGATATGAATGGCAATACGACTTCTTTTAAGTATGGTACTCATAATAGTGGCAATTACCTAGATTATATCACAGATGCTTCAGGCGCAGTTATTCGTTTTCATTATACGAACGATATGGTTCATCTGGAAAGTATTACAGATGCGGCAGGTAGAAAAATACGTTTTGAATATGATAGCAGCCGAATGACTAATATTCGCTATCCGGATGGTATGTCATCCCAATATTATTACATTGGTAATAAGTTGTCAACAGTATCTGAGTTGAATTCATATCAAGTGGAATATAGTTATATTAATGACTTAAAGATACCTCGTGTATCCAGGGTTTGTGAGCGGGGACAAGGACAAACTGGACAGGTTCTGAAGGTATCTTATAAAAATGGAAATACAACGGTATTTGAAGAATCTGGATTAGATGGGAACATTGATACAATCGGTGATAATAAAGTTATCACTTATCACTTTGATAATGCCGGGCGGCCCACAGATATATTAGATAGTGACGGCTATGCCAACAGTTATCAATATTATTCGGAAGGGATGAAGAATAACAAAATAAGTAAAACGGGAGAAATGCAAAAAACTATTTATAATTATCTGCGCGATCCAAGATTCGATCCTGCTCATGCAAACGACGCAAACATCTGGAAAAACCACCATTTTTCGGGTGAAACAAGTGGAACGGTAAGCAGAGTATCAAATGAAGGATATTTGGGCCTCAACTCAATTAAAGTAGTTAAAACAGATTCGACATCAGCTTGTGGAATAAAACAAGAAATAACATTAAAGGCTGGAAATTATACATTATCTGCCTATGTAAAAGTAAAAGATGTAGTAAATAAAGACAAATCAGGTGCCGGAATATGTGTGATAACCGCTGATGGCACTGTCATAGCCGGATCATATACGACAGGAACAACAGATAGTAATATTGATAAAGGGTGGGAGAGGCAGATTATTACCTTTAAGCTTTCCAAAGAACAAACTATTTCTATATTCGGTGGTATTTTCCGGACTTCTGGTACTGCCTGGTTTGATTGTTTCCAGGTTGAAAAGGGGACGGTTGCGAACAAGTTCAATATGCTTTGTAATCCGGGACTTAAGTATGGAAGTGGTAACAAAGTAGAAAACTGGGGATGCTCCCATTACAATACCAATGACGGAAGGGTATCTGATTCAGTCAGAGGCTACTGTGCGGGTATTGGAGGAGAAATTAACCTCAGAAAACATTTGTCCCAGGCAGTTAATATAAGCGGCGAAGAAGGGGATATATATTCTTTGGGTTGCTGGGTCAAGGCAAATGCGATACCCGGAAAAGAATTCAGGATAGCAGCGGCAGTTCTTTATGAGTCGGGAGATCCGAAATGGCATTACTTCGAATGTAATTCAAATATTACGGAATGGCAGTTTGTCACTGGCGTATTTAGTACAGATGATCAAAATAGTGCTGTAAAAAGAAAGTATAAAGCAATACATATATATCTGTACTATTCCAATCAGCTGAATCGGGCATATTTTGAGGGCGTACAGTTAATAAGGGATGATGGTGAAAGCTATGGTTATGATTCACAGGGAAATCTAGTAAATGCAAAAAGTGCGGCTGATAAAGCTGGATTTACTTATAATAACAAAAACAATCCCAGCAAGATGGGGGATATGGACGGTACATCTTTCGAATATGCTTATGACGATAAAAACAACATGACAAAAGCAAGGAATTCAGAAGGAGTAGAATATACATTTACATATGATTGTAAAGGTAACCCTGTTTCCAGTATTGCGCAGCAAACTCGTACATCTACATCGATAACGGCCGGAAGAACATACTATATCCGACAAAAAAAATCTGGTAAATATCTGGATTTGAGAGGCGCGAAAGATGAGGATAAAGCATCTATCTGGCAGTATGATTTTAATGGAGCCAACTCTCAAAAGTGGAAAGTTATAGAGGCAGAGGATGGATATTATAAGTTAGTTTCTGCAGTCAGTAGAAGCAGTAAGGTTATTGATGTTGCAGGGGGTTCGGATGTCAATGGAACAAAAATATGGTTGTTTAAAGATAATAACACGGATGCTCAAAAATTTAAAATAAAGCCATTATTGGGAAATACGTATCAGATGCTGGCCAAATGCAGCAAAGATAAAAAGGCGCTGGAAATAGTAGGGCAATCTACTGAAAGCAAAAAAGAAATACAGATTTCCGGTCAATCTGAAACAAATGATGCCCAGTTATGGTATTTTGAACCTGCTGATGAACGTGATATATCAACGACTCCACGGAAAGGAAAGACCTATCATATTAGAGTGCATCACAGTGGCATGTATCTTGATGTATATAATATCCAAACAACAGCAGGAACAAAGTTAATACAAAATTATTATTATGGCAGAAAAAATCAGGAGTTTACATTGACTGATGCAGGAAGTAGTTATTTTTATCTGGAGCCCGTTCATGCACCTGGAATGGTACTTAGTAAAACCGGTCAGACTGCCGAGGGACATAATTCTATTACACTTCAGAAAAAGAGTGAGGGCGATCATAAGCAGCACTTCAAGTTTGTTAAATCAGGATTTGAATATGGGATTGTATGCAGGGATGGAGATACCGGATTGGATGTTGCACATTATTCCCAGTTTTCTGAAGCAGAGATTATTGCTACTAATCAGAGCGGAAATAATTTCACTGTGAATAAGAAATGGATTTTGGAAGAAAGTAATATAGGTAAAGTATCGGCAGTACCGCAGAAAGGCAAAACCTATCAGATCAGAGTGCGCCACAGTGGCATGTATCTTGATGTGTACAAAATCCTTACTACTGCAGGAACAAAGATAATGCAACACCATTATAATGGCGGGAAAAACCAGCAGTTTACAATGACCGATGCAGGAAATGATTATTATTATCTGGAGCCTGTTCATGCACCAGGTATGGTGCTTAGCAAAACCGGACAGACTTCTGAGGGACATAACGCCATTACCCTACAGAAAAAGAGTAAGGATGATTATAAGCAGCACTTCCAGTTTATTAAATCGGGATATGAGTATGGGATTGTATGCAGGGATGGAAATGCGGGATTGGATGTTGCGTACTATTCAAATACGGGCGGAGCAGACATTATTGCAACAAGCCAGGGTGGTAATAATTTCACTGTAAATAAAAAATGGGTTTTGGAATATTGTAGTGAGCGGCTTGAATCTTCAATGACATATACGAATGATGGCAGACATGTAAAGTCAGTTAAAGATGCCAGAGGCAATGTGACGACAAACACTTATGACAGTAAAAATCGATTGTTGACCGGAGTTACAGATGCTAATGGGAACACAACAAGCTATACCTATGATGCTAACACAGATCAGCTGATAAGCGTATCAAAAAAGGTTGGTAATAAGGAAGTTAAAAATACATATGAATATTTTGATGAGAAACTAGTGAAAATTAGACATAATGACTTCACCTATAACTTCCAGTATGATATTTATAAAAATCCTGCAGCTGTTTACGTTGGAGAGCAACGGATGGAAACGATTACTCGTCTCCCGTACAATGGACCCACATCCTCAATTGATTATGGGAATGGGGCGATACTTAGTAATGTATATGATAAGAATTATAATATCATAGAGCAAAAACTAAATGATGTCATCGCTTATAAGAATAAATATGATGACTATGGAGATATGATAGAGCATCAAGATCTGCCAAATGGTGTAACATATAATTATAAATATGATCTAATAAATAGGTTGATTGGAGTCAATACATCTCATGGGCAGGCATTGAGGATTGCATATGATAAGAAGAACCGTATTGATTATTTGGTAAATCGAGTATACGGAACAGGGACGAAGATTCAGTACATGTATGGAAATGTCTCTGGAAAACAGAAGCCTGGGCTGATTTACGGAGTTAAAGTGGACAATGCAGAGCGAGTTAGATATACCTATGATACATTAGCAAGGCTAAAGAACCGTACTCTTATGCTTAATAATAACAGCAGATACGTATCTTCATATGTATTTCTTAACGGAGTAAGTGCGGGAACCACTACTACACTGGTAAAAAGTCTTATAAACGGAAGTGAAAAGCTGTCTTATACTTATGACAAGATAGGGAATATAAATACGATCTCAGAAAATGATGTACTGAAGGCAACCTATTACTATGACGCGATCAGCCAGTTAATCCGTGAGAACTCAGTCTGGGAGAATAAGACCATTGTGTATACCTATGACGCAGGCGGAAATATCTTAACACGTAAAGAATACGGTTATTCGACAGGAACACTGGGGACTGCAAAGAAAGAAGTTCGGTATACTTATGGAGATGCTAACTGGAAAGACAAGTTGACAACATATGATGGACAATCTATTACCTATGATGCTATTGGCAATCCGCTAAATTACAGGAATAATATGAAAATGGCTTGGCAGAAAGGTCGAGAACTATCGTCACTGACAAAAGATACGCTTAAGATGACCTTCAAGTATGATAATGAGGGCGTACGCACGAGAAAGATTGTGGATGGTGTGACTACTCAATTCTATTTATGTGGAACGGATATTGTAACCCAGATTAAGGGAGATAAACGTTTGGACTTCTTACGGGATGACGAGGGAGACCTTTTGGGATTTAAGTACAATGGTATGAATTATTACTATATCCGAAATTTACAATCCGATATCATTGGAATACTTGACATGACGGGAGCAAAAATAGTAAGCTATACCTATGATACTTGGGGCAGGTTATTAACCGTCAGTGGAAGCATGAAAGATACAATCGGTCAGGAGAATCCGTTCCGGTATCGTGGGTATTATTACGATACAGAAAGTGGCTTGTACTATTTGAACAGCCGGTATTATGATCCAGTAACAGCAAGGTTTGTAAATTCGGATGATCTTGATGTGCTGGATGAGAATCAGGACAGTCTGATTGAAAATAATTTATACGCGTATTGCCTGAATAATCCGGTGAATTTGAAGGATGATGATGGAGAACTGGCGATTCCAGCTATTTTAGGTGTTGCTGCTAAGGTGATTATGACGCTTGCAACAGTGGTGGCTAGTGCGAATCCGGTTGCAGTGGGAATCGTATTGGGGATAACAGTTGCTACGGCTATACATTTCGGCATACAATATTCGAAAAGCAAGAGCAGATATAGAAATGCTAAAGAAGAAGAGCTAAAAAGGAAGGAAGCGCTGAAAGAAAAACCAAAAGCGAAACCAAAAGCGAAACCCAAGGTAAGGAAACCTGCTGCACAAAGAAATAAACCAGCTAGACGAAGAAGATACAGTACAAGGAATAGAGCCAAAAATGCAGCACAAAGAGCGGGAGGAAAAAGGAAGCCAACGAAAAACAATAATGATAGAAGATATGGTCCTCATTTTCATCCGACTGTTAAAGCGCAATATAGGATAACACCAAAAAACCCAACGAGCCATGATCATTATTATTACCCCAACAGATTTTAACTGGATATTAGGGTCAAAAATCATGTGTTTCATACTTGCATGAAAAAGAATAACATTAAGACTCGAAAATTATGCGAGAGTGACTCATGTAGGAAAGTCTGATTTATTACTACACGAGTACAGAGTACTTTGTAATCTTTAGGTATCATGGGGTCAAAAAGTGTTTTGGCCCCAAAACCATATAGTAAAAATATTATAAAATGAAGGAGATGACTGGTCGTGTGTAAAGAAAAAAAAATAGCTATTGAAAAGGAAATTGTAAAGTTTTTTTTTCAAAAAAAAGTAAGGAAAAGAGTTGAATACGAACTATTCTCTAAAAAAAAGAGGGATAATGCTATTGTGCGATTAATTGCACCTGAGTTTAGTTTAGAACCGGCTACAATGCATCCTATTGATGGAGCGGAACCAGATGATGTTATAAGAAAACTAATTGAATTGGGTGCTTCTAAAAATGATGCTTATATTATGAATTTAGGAGATGAGGGACAGTATGTTACATTAGATGAAGCGGTAAATACGGCCTTCTTATCTGGAATGCCAGTAATTGTTTATTGTGGAAATGGAATTGGTTATGCCCAAGGCGAACTGGAGGTTGGTCCTCAATCGCGATTCCTGCTTATTGCACAAAATCATTCCTTGCTTTGAACCATAATAAAACATCAGATGTATATTTGCTTCGATAATGTCACTCATATCAATCCCAGTAGCTTCCTTAACAAATTCTATCACTTTAGCCATAATTACCGGTACGTTCCCATGAAATCATTTTCGCCAATAAATTCTTCTTATAACCAAATTGATTATCTACACTCCTAGGCATTAGATATTAAGCTACTCCAATAACGGAATTTTATATCCTTCCTTAGCCTATAAAATCCTGCGAGTAACTTGGATCAATAATAATCATTTTTCAGAATCAGAAACTACACTGCTATAATCACATTAAGTAAACGGTAAATAGGTTCTTACAATATAATTTGTGAAAATATTACGAGATATGTCTAAAACACCTCAAATATTGTACAATAGAATTAGTAAATTGTTAGTAATAGATTTTGGGAATCCCCTGTTTGCAAGGGATAGAGGGGATAGAGTCCCTGACTCTTAATCAGGGTGTCAAGGGTTCGATCCCCTTATCGCGTACTGAAGTGCTGTTTTTGAGACTGGAATGAGCTCGGGGGCGGTGCTTTTTTTTATGCCTGTATTTACGGCGTTTCCGGCCATTCTGCACATTATGCTCGGTTTTGGGTGCAAGTGGTCAAGTTAAGATACTACATATAGTTTCCGTTCCTTTCCAGCACCAAATCAAACTGCGATACCTGCGTCACCTTTACCTGCTGGTCGAGATACTTCACCTAAATTTAATATATAGTAATATAGCAAGTGGAATTATAATAAATCCTAGAGCAAAAGTAGCCCAATACAGCTTTGCATAATCCAATAGTATTCCATAGATAAGTATACCTATTGGTATTGTTGAATCACCAATTGAATTGACAATTGCGTAAACTCGGCCTTTCATTGAATCGTCTATTTCGTTTTGTAAAACGACTTGATAACATGTAGCCGCAAAAATAATAATCGAACCAAACAATAAAATTATTACAAGGTATGACATTATTGATATTACACCTATGCTATTGACGGCTCCAAACACGATATAAGTGCAACCAATAGCTATTATGCTCCCAAACATTAGTTTTTCTTCTCGCTTGCTGATGTTTATTATTGCAAGCAACAAAGATGCAACAACAGCCCCAATACCAAATGCTGTTTGTATATACCCAAGGTTTTGAGCCCCGTTTCCTTCTATTATTTTCGATAAGATTGGCATAATAATCTGTAACGCTCCCACAACAAAATGACCTATGACTACTATGCCAATTATGATTTTAAGTTTTTTTCTTTGAAAGATATATTTATATCCATCAATTATCGTATATGTATTGATGCTTTCTTTCTCTTCTTTATTTTGCAAGATGTTTGGAGGAAGTTTTATAAAGCGTTCAAGCGCCGCCGACATAAAAAATGATAACCCATTAGTGATAAAAATAGCTCCATAGCCCCAAAATGCAATGCCAATACCACCCAATATCGGCCCTATTATTGTTGTAACGCCGTCAACAAGTTGACTTTTTGCAATAGCTTTTGATAAGGATTCACGTTCTACTATCATTGGCATAATAGCAAAGACGGCCGGGTCGGAAAATGCGGCACATACCGAAAGCAGAACTTGGGCGATAATTACAACATATAAATTCAGAAAGTTCAAATAAAAGAGTACAGAAACTATCCCAATTACACAACCTCTTATAATATCTGTCATTATCATAATACTTTTTCGGTTGTGCCTGTCAACAAATCCGCCGAGAACAAAACCGATAATAGTAGCAGGAGCCATGGAGGAAAACAAGGCAATTCCAGTTGCGGCAGAAGATTTTGTTGTATCCAATACCCAATATGTTAGTGCAAGCAAGTAGATTTTGTCTCCAAACTGTGATAAAAATTGTCCGACTATGACAATAAGAAGATTTTTATTGATTGCAATTTTTTTCATAACTAAGCTCTCCTATTGATAACTAAGTATTTTAATATCTTTATTTATCACTGTTTTTTATAGAGTTTAAAGCAGCTTTTCTAATATCATCAATTTCGCTTTTTGGGAAGCCCATCGCTGCCAAAAGAGCTTCATGTGCTTTGGGGTTGTTCTTTTCCAGGCGATCATGTATTTCGTTTAGGGTGGCATCATTTATTTCAAGTGATAATAAAGACTCTATAATTAAATCTTGGCTGACTTCTTTTACCAATTCAGAAATATTGTCACCACCATTAAGCATAGCAAGAATTGTTTGCTGCTTTTTTTTAAACTTTTTAGTTTCATTCATCAGTATTTTTTCAAGTATATCTTTCTCAAAATTTTCATCTGATAATAGAATTTTAGCAATATCCTTTAACGGAACGCCTGCTTCTCTGTACATACAAATCCGCTCAAGCTGTTTTAAGGAATCATCCGAATAAATTCTATAATTGGAATTGTTTCGGTTCACCGGCTGTAAAAGACCGATAGAGTCATAATAAAGCAGGGTACTGCGTGATAGCTTTGATTTTTCGCACAATTCACGTATTGTGTACAACATTTCCACCTCCAACTTAGTTAAGTTTAAACTATAAAGCTATAGTCATGTCAATCATGAACTGCCTTTTTGTGTGACGGGTATAGGTATCGTGTAATAATGCACACCCTAAAAACACCGATATAGAGAGTAATCTGACGTTTCCGCTCCCGCTGAAAAGATATTAAACCCACCGCATGAGCAGAAAATAACAAGCGAGGCCTGCAAGTCAGCGCTTGATGCCACGCTTGCAGGCTTTTTCAGCTTCCCGGCATTGTATCAATATTGACGTGATGATTTATTTCTGAGCTGCAAAGCTGCCTTCGCACCAGATCTGACGCAGCTTTACCCGTATCGTCCGGCTTCGTTGGCTGTCACTGACACACCGGTTTAGCATCGGACAGAACCGGCAATCCTTTCGGTCAGCCCGGTAAGTTCGGCAGATGTTGTAGCGCTCCCTCTCCGAGCTTTTTTCTATCCATTAATTTATCACAACGCAGGGCTTAATAACAGGCTTTGTCAACACATCGAACTTGGCCCGAAGTTGTTAGGCTTGAATAGATTCTAAGAAATTGTTATAATTTAGTGTATCTTTGAGAGATAAGACGAACGAACAGTATTTATATTAGGCAATATTGAACCGCTAAAATAGGAAGTAAAAAATGACAAACCTATTTCCCGAACCGATTAAGAATCTTCCCGAAGCAGACATGACTTTCTTTAATCAGATAGGCAGGTATGATACAAAATAAACAGACCGTTGACCACAAACGCTTTATTGCTAGAGCAGTGGTATTTTCTAATAGACAGCGACACGTTAAAATTGTTTAGCGTTGTATAGTTAAGCCGATATTATGCTAAGGGGTATTTAATAATTAATACAAATGGGAGAAAACAATCATGACCAACATTTATGGGCATTGCGTCTGTGGCTCAGTCGAAATCATAATCAAGGAATACGGTGATTTTATCTACACCTGTCATTGCAATACCTGCCGCAGAATGAACTCAGGTCCGGTGCTTTCAGTAGACTCCGGCCCAAGGGAAAATGTGATTTTTGAGCGCGGCGAAGAAAAAATCACTATCTACAATGATGAAGAAGTTGAGCGCGGTTTCTGCTCAGTTTGCGGGAGCACCTTATTCTGGTACAAGCCGGAGGACAACCATTATTGCATGAACGCTGAGTTATTCGACGATATTATTAAAACTGGCTCGTTTAATTTAGAGTTGTTTTACGATATGAAACCGGAATACTATTCTTTTGCTGGTGAGAGAAAGAAGCTTGATCGCAATTTTCAAGAGATGTAGAAGATCAGCAGAAAGCATTGCCTTTGCCGGAAAAACATCGCTGCATGATTTGAGGGAGTTTCTAAATAAGCCTCTAAATGGTAGAAATGTTTAGCACGGTATTGTTAAATTGTTTTTATGACCTTCTTGATAGAGAAGATGTAAAAGAATATGTAAAAAGCAAAGATTATATTTGTTGAAAACCCAAATAAATTGAGATTTAACATACGTAGAAAACTTAATAATGATAGTTAGGTAATAGAAATAGATCGCTTATACTCAACAATATCATTAAGATCGCATTCTAAATAATCACAGATACGGGCCAAAACAGATAAATCTAATTTGGCAAGATTTCCTGTACAAATACGTTGTACAGTGTTAAAGTCTGTGTTTGTGTCTCTGCAAAGTTTATTTTTGCTGATCCCCTTTACACTTATGAGGTGCTCCAATTTGAATAAATAATATCCGGATTCGATTCTAACTTCTCTAATTCTCTTCATGACATATCCTTCTGATTTTTGTTTTATCTTAACAACAATTCCTGCTATATGAATACTTGCTGATTGACCAGTGGCTAAACAGCCTGTATAATTATCACGAGTGGATAAGGATACTCATTCATTCCACTTTGTTAGGGGATAGCATAAAGCTTCATGAGAGTCGCCAACTATCAATATTGTAGGTAGTTGGCTGCTTTTTATTATTGGATATATAAATAACATAATATTCGCAACATAATTGATAGTTAATGGAAATATATGGGTATAATTGCCTCTTAGGAGTTGTACATAGGCTTGCAGTTTGATACAATATAAAAAACAATTCAAAGAAAGGGTGTAAATTGTATGAAAAAAGAAGTATCTGATTATATTGCCGAAAAAGCAAATGAATTATTGGAAGCGCCTATGACCTGTCAGGAATTAAAAGATCGCGCTCATTCTTGGTTGAATGCATTCGGAACAGAGAATGAGGCAGAGGAAACAAAGCGATTTATTGCCGAACTAGAAGCAGACATTATGCCGATTGATACTTTAATTCAATTTGCCGGGTCTTATTCTGGAAAACAATATTTTGGAGAAGAAGTGTCAAGCGGTATTGTAAGCCATTCTAAGGAAATCAAAGCGTCTGGGGCGAAATACTGCGACTGTCAGGCTTGTAGTGCTGTAGCAGCGATTCTGAGTAAGAAACAAGAAATGCTCCCATAATTATTATTTGCTCGTGTTGATTTGGGAATATCAATTTAATAGATCGTTTTTGAAACTACTAACCTATCAAATTAAGTTAGTAGTTTTTTTGTTGCAGTTTAGTGATTAACTAAATAATAGTTATCCAAATTGAGATTTGATTAGTAGGCAGCACATTGATAACTTAATATTGATAGTTAGTGTAATTTCCTGTATTCTGTAAATAGTAGGAGTGTGTTAAATGAGCGATAAAAATATATTTGAAGGAAACCGGGCCGCTTGGAATCAAGCGCTGGAGTATCACCAAAAGGCAATGAACAATTCTTTGCAAATTGGTTTTAAAGATCCCGATTTTACAACGTTAAACAGGGATTGTGACGACGTTTTGACTGAAAAGCTGAACCTTATTGATTTTAGAGGGAAAATCATATCTCAAATTCCATGTAATAATGGCAGGGAATTGCTGTCGCTGATGAAACTTGGTGCGAAAGAAGCAGTCGGTTTTGATATTTCCGATGCCGCAGTTTCGGAAGCAGAACAGCTTGCCGATATTGCAAAGCTAAACGCAAAATTTATACGGACAAACATATTGGAGATCGACGAAGAATATAACGATTATTTCGACTTTATATTTATTTCGCAGGGGTCGCTGCAATGGTTTCCCGATTTGGATGATTATTTCAGCGTGGTATCGAGGCTGCTGAAGAAAGACGGGCAGATTTTGATTTTTGAGATACATCCATTTGCCTATTTCTTTGAAAATGGGTTTAATTTTGAAAAACAGAACTTTGACAAGCTGACCTCTTATTTCGGGAAAGAACCTTACAATTACCCAAACGGGCTTGATTATTTTGGCGGTGTAGAATATAAATCAAGTGAGTGCTTTTGGTTTATGCACAAAATGTCCGATATAATAAATGCTATACTGCATAATGACATTGAAATTCGGGTGTTTGACGAATATAATATTGAAATGGCTGACAATCCTGATACAAAAGGATATGACAAGTTCCCGTTAAGTTATATTCTTGTTGGCAGAAGGAAATAAATATTGATAGTTAGCAGAATCTCTTGTATTCTGTAAATAGAAATCAGAATTTATATCAAGGAGAAGCCACATGAAAAAACGATGTATCGGAATAGTGATAATGTTATTTATAGCCGTAGGAGTTTTTCTCTTTTTTAGATATAGTAATACTCTTGGAAGCATGAAGGATACCATTACAGAAGCTAGTACTAGCAGAAGTGAGATTACCTTTAAACTGCAAAAGGATGGACGTATCAAATTTGAATATTCATCCGATGTCAGATCTGGGCAATTAAGTTTTACGCTCACTGATAATGAGGGAAATGTTATTGAGACGTTTAATAGTAATCACTCTTCATCTGAGAAACTAGAGTTGAAGAAAAATATTACTTATGTTTTAGCGGTATCTTATGATGGGTTTATTGGCAATTACCAGATTAAAGTAACCAAATAAATTCCAATAGGACATGCTGTTGTCATATTTAATATAATATAATAACCACTCAGGTAAAATAACGAAAAAAGGAGAGTATATTATTATGTCTAATGCAGTTTGGTTTATATCTTTTAAGCTCAAGAAAGAGGTATCTGTAGAGGATTTTTTGCGCGCATCAGAAAAATGTCATAATGAGGTTTTATCTAAGCAAAAAGGTTTTATTTCCTGGGAAGTGCTTCGTGATGGTGATACATGGGTTGACCTTGTGAAGTGGGAAACAGTGGAAGACGCCAAAAGTGCGGAAACCGCCGGACAATCCAATCCTGCTGCTCATGAGTTTTATGCTTGCTTAAACATGAATAGCTGTAAAATGCAGACATTTACTGTTGAAAAAACCCACTAAGAAAATAAGCATTATGTATCGTTGGTAATTTTCCATTAATTAAATGACCATTGGTAATTTAATATTGATAGTTAGTAGAGTTTCCTGTATTCTTTAATTAGAATAAGAATATAAGGAGAAAAAAATATGCCATATATCACGGTGGAAGGTGGAGAACTAACAATAGAGCAAAAGGAGAAGCTTATTTCAAAGTTGACGGAAATATCATCGGAAATAATGAATATACCACAAGATTTCTTTATGGTTACAATAAAAGAGTTGCCTGATAAGAATATAGGAATTGGCGGAAAATGTATAGACGTGGTAAAGCAAGAATACGTGAACAACCGTCAGTAACTTCATTTTATTAATTAATAATATCGGAATTTGTGCAACGTTACAAGAAAAGATGCAATAAATTTCAAACAGTTTCTTGTATTCTGTAAGTGGTAATCGAAACTTTAGAAAGAGAATGTAAGCATATGAATGAAGTGGAAAAATATATTGAAGGGTTTCCGAGTGAAGTACAGGAGAAGCTAAATATGATTCGTAACAGTATTATTGAACTTGCACCGCAGGCTACTGAGCGAATTTGTATGAAGATGCCTACCTATGATTTAAATGGAAAATGGTTAGTACATTTTGCGGGTTTTGAAAGGCATATAGGATTGTATCCGCAACCAGAGGGTGTTACGGCTTTTAAGGAGAAGTTAATTGATTATAAAACATCAAAAGGAGCAATTCAATTTCCTTTGAATAAGCCATTACCATTAGATTTAATTAGAGAGATTATCATCTATAGGGTAAAAAAGCAATCCATTTAATAAGTCAAACGATCATAACTACTAACTGTTAAACTAAGTTAGTAGTTTTTTTGTGTGGAATTATACTAATTTAATAATCGTTTTGCAAATTGAGATTTTATAACCAAATCGTTTATTGAAGGTGACAGTAGCATGAAACAGATAGATCTATTTGATTATATTGAGAAACCGGAACCCGTACCGGAACCGAAATCCACGCTTGAAAAGTTATTCGGTAAGATACGGGTTCCGGTAACACAGTGCGCGAATTGTCTTTGCGGAAGATGTTCGAATAATGTGGTCGTTAGTCAGCAACCGGACGAAGTGAATCTATATTGCTATGAATGTGACGAATGCTATTACTATACAGGGGAGAGGGTAAATAGGCGGAATAATAAGGAAGATTGCAAACACTTCGTTGTGTCGAATCAAGCGGCAGCAAAGCAAAGAAATAAAATGAAAATAGTTAAACAAATATTTGATAGGATGGAGTAATAGAGAAGCTCAGGCAATAACGAATAACTTGGCTTCTCTGATGCGTATATTAATTTTTGTCAGCAAATAGGAGTAATATCAATTGCGTTTATTGTTGTAAGATTATCTAAAATGACAGTATCGTACATAATAGATACCCTCTGTCCGACGCAGAAGTGATATGCATAGTCATATGTGACATGTAGTTGTATATTATACTGAAGGTTTCGTACTTCGAGGAACTGACGATCTTTTATAACCACGATCGCTTCGATCTCAGTGAGAATAGGCGGGGGAGATTGCGGTGGGGTGATTAGTTGTATAGAAAGTGCATTAATTTGAGGTGGAATACTCAGTGTCATTATCTCATCAAAAATAATTTCGATTATATCTCCAACTAAGTACCAACTAGAATTATTAAAATGAACCAAAACTTCTTGATAATTGCTTAAATCAATAGCTATCAGGTTTTCCTCCTGAACCTGAATAACTATAGCAGTCATAATCATATTGTTGATCTCCAAATCTTATTAATTATTATTGTATGCATAGTGGTTTGGATGGTTATCAATGTTGAATAAGAAAATTAATTAACAAAATAATAGTTTTGTAAATAGAGGTTTGATAGCAGTTAAAAACTATGTAGATATTTGTCAAAGCATGCCTCCCAAATAAGGAAATTCTGCATAATATAATATGGAAAAATAATAATAGGAGAATATTATGTCAAATAATAATCATGAATATAGATGTGGAAATTTTAAAGATAATAACTATTCAAAATCTGATATGGAATATTGCTACGAATATATTTGCCGTGGTCCTAAGGGTGATACCGGCTGTCCGGGACCAATTGGCCCCCGTGGTGAGCGGGGGTTTATCGGACCGCGCGGACCTATCGGACCAAAAGGTGAACGGGGTTATCCAGGGGCAGCCGGACCAAGAGGCCTTCAGGGACCACAAGGCGACCTGGGTCCGACGGGAGATACAGGAGACACCGGCCCAACCGGAGATACCGGCCCGACCGGAGAAACTGGACCGAAAGGAGATACCGGTCCGACAGGGCCGTTCCTTTCATGTTATTTGGAGGCGGCAGGAAATAGGCAAACCGTAGGAACTGAAGGGTATATCACTTTTGATACAAATCCGGATGACGATGCAATAGATATTGTAGGCAATGGAATCATTGTTAATGCGGAAGGTACGGTCTTTACAATTAGGAGGCCTGGTCTTTATCTTGTGGAGTGGAGCATAGATTTATCTAGCTTTACTTCGCCTGCAATAGTTGGTATTACTGAAAATGATGAAGGCATATCAGCTATAACGGTTTATGCAGCTGGCAACGTTTCCTCGGGGGCGTTAATTAATGTTGAAACAACTCCATATCGTATAAGCCTTGTAAATTTTGCCGGAGAAATTCAGTTACAAAACCCTGCACCTGCTATAGACGCCTCCGCATCAATACGAATTTTGCGATTTGCAGACGGGCCGGTACTTTAGCAATCTAAAATTAAGATTAGCTGCTCTGCCGGAGCTATACGGGGAGTGTTTGGGGAACACGCTATAAAATAACCACTGGAGTGAAAACCATTTAGGCTATAAAAAAGAGAGCAGACAGAAAACTGCTGGTAATCAAATTAGCTGTCCTATCGGCTCGACGGGGAAATTAAGATTTAAAGGTGAAGAGAATAGACAATAAAAAATGTTGTGGATATTGTATTTGGCGTATTCTAAATGGCGAGAAATGGATATGCAGCAATGAGGATGCAAAAGAATATGGTGAGGAAACGGACTATAAGCATTGGTGCTAAGATTGCATAAATTGGCAAGGCTTGTTTGGCAGAATTGAGATATATGTACATTGGCAGCTTAATATTGATAGTTAGTAGATTTTCTTGTATTCTGTAAGTGGAATAGGAATTTGGTTCAGCAATTGTAACTGTACATTTATTTTAATAAAGGATTGAGTGAAATGGAAAATAGTAATAAAAATTTTGCGGTTTTTGCAAGTGAATATCAACAAGAAGAAAAAGAAATACTTATACTTACAAGCGATGGTGGCGGTGGAGCCCAAAAGATGGGAGATTCATGGGACGCTTTTAAGTATTTTTTAGCATATATTGATATTGCATCAAATGAAGTGAAAAAGGGTGACGGCCGAGTTAACTGGATTATTTCGGAAGAAGAAAGTAAGGAGCATGGGTGCTCTTGGCCATATTATTTTAAGGGGGGAGTTATATATCGACTTAAAGTCAGGGAACTAATTGACAAAACTGTTCCCGAAGGAAGATTGCCCTCTTACTACAATCGCTTTATGGTTATTGATGTCATTGAAGAAAATGTTCTCAACGATGAACTGTTTGCTATCTTAGCTGAATACAGAAAAACCGTAAAAATTGCGGATAAGGTGTTGGGTGAGTTTGAACTCGACAAAGATTTAGAATTATTCAATGGGGCTATCAACTGGCTTGAGAAAAATATTTCCGCATCCTTAGAAGTTGATGTCGATAACAAGGGCAGTTGGACTAAGGCAATGAATGTATTGCGTACCTTGTTTGAACAACAGATACAGCAGGATTCTGAGTTTCGGGCTTTTGCCGCTGAACAGCTTACCGATTTGGCAAATGATTGGATACAGGATGATAATATTCCGGAAATATCAAAAGGAGATTTTATCCGCAGAACCAGTCTTTCTGAATTGGCAGTGGCTTCAAGTGGTGACTATACAGCATATTATGATGATGACGATATGTTTTTAGGTCATACTGTTACTATATCGGGAAACATTAAGAAGGGTATTAAATCTGCCACGATAGAGGGGTGAGGGTTTTAATACCAAATACGCAAAGTTCAATTGGATATGAGAATTAGTATTATATAAAATAATATAGGGAGATAATCTTAACAAAAGGAGTGTATATGAAGAAAAAAGTAGATCATCTATATAATCTATCACTTTTCAGATGGTTTATAAGGACTGGATCGCCATTGTTTATATTCTTAGTTATCATTATTACGCTTATTTTTTGTATTTTTCCATTTTTTCCAGACTCAGAGGTAAACGTAGAAGAACATTTAAAACTTTTTATTGGATTACTTGTTTGTGCAGCGTTGCTTTCATATGCTTATCCACTTATTGGAATTATTAAATTAAAAAAACAGGAACTTATTATTCATAAGTGTTATAAAGATAGAATGCATAATGGACTAAAGCAAGCAAAAAAAGAATGGTTTGTGTGTACTTCAGGAGCTAGATTGATAGTATATCACAGAGATTATATTGAATCCATTGTCAAAGAGACTAAAAAAGATAGGCATAATGAATCGGCTTCTGTAACTGTTTATCTTACATACATAAAAAACTGTAAGGGAAGACAGGAGAAGATAACCTTTTTATCTGGAAATAATGCAACTGAGTTTAGGCGTTGGTTAAACAGTTAACAGTAATAAATAATAAATTTTAATGTGATGATTATTCTAAACTACTAACTATTAATTATTAAGTTAGTAGTTTTTTTGTACAATTTTAAATCAAAAAAATTGATATTTAGTAATTAACGCACATTGGCAATTTAATATTGATAGTTAGTAGGATTTCCTGTATTCTGTAAATACAAACTTGGAATTTAACAGGAGGTGTTGATGATGGAATTTTTTCTTTTTACACTCATTGTGTTTGCTGTTTCAATGGTACTGATTATATTTGGAATTTCAATCTACCAAGGAAAAACAAATCTAATCCATGATTACCATCAAACGAAAGTGAAGGATAAGAAGGAATATGGAAGAGAATTCGGTAAGGCTTTATGCGGTGGTGGCTCATTATTACTAATTAGTGCCATAATTCCTCTGATAATACACTCTGATAAAGGTATTAATATCGCAGTCCTTGTACTTTTTATTGGGATTTTCATTCTTCTTATATTACTGTATAGAGTACAAAAGCAATACAATGGAGGAGTGTTTTAAATTTCAATTAATCAAATAATAGTTTTGCAGATAAAGATTTAATAATTTACTCTGGCTCCAATAATAATCAGAGCCAGCAATGTTTCAACGTCGTTTGAGCTTATCATAAATTAATAAACCAAAAGCAACACCTAAAGCAACACCAAAAGCAGTTGTAAGAATATCGTACAAGATTGATATAACAGAAGCATAAAGCATAATCAGTCCCTCCTCCTAATTTTCTATGGTTACATTTTAATCCATCGATGAGGGATTAGCAAGAAGAAAGAAGCCGGCACCGATATAGAACTTGCTGCCGGTCGAAGTGTTGATATAGCAATCAATCATGATCCGGAAACGACCAGTTGAAATTTGCATAAACTTGATATTTTGTGAAATAAGCGTATTGGAGAGGGATATAATGTTCAGGAATAAAAAAATAAGAATACTCGTGATAATAGTTTTTATAGTTTTTAGTGTTACATTTTATTATGGCGTTTTTGCAAATCCTAATTTTAATATACATGATTTTTGCATGAATCTCGCCTCTGAGATTCTAGGACTCGTAATAGCTTTAGTTTTGGTCGATACATATATAAATGAAAAAAGGAAGTGAAAATTTCATATAGCAAAATGACCAGAGCTGCTAACTATCAAATTAAGTTAGTGGCTTTTTTGTACACTCCAACGAGTTTCTTAACTGTATTAATCTTCATCTGACCATTCATAAGTGCAGAAATATAGGTTTTTCGCGGCTTGTCCGAACTTATCCTAACGGTGCCAGAATTTCCATTAGCTCCATTTTTGATCATATCAGAGAAACGGGGAATATGACGATGAGCAAGGATGGGTTAAAAATGATGTATTAACAGACAATCCTGATGAATGAAAACTCCCGCTTATAGCCAATACCGGTGTTTAAGAATATAATGGCAGATATACAGGGTTACTCAAGTATTTTTGAGCAATATAATTTAGAAGAAAGGATGAAAATAAGCCAGGCATCTTTTCATAATGAATCCTCTGAACATAAGGATTGATTACGATAAGATGTCCAGGCTTATTTTATCGGAAAAATTCCCTGGTTTTTATTACCCGTAAAGTTAAAGAGTATTCGGCCAGTTTATCTCCGTTTGAATACTTTGGCGATAAACGTGTTGCCTTTGCCCGTTAACAGCAGTACAACTATCATGAGCATGCTGATGAACATAAGACTGGCGGCTATCCATGGAGCGGCCGTGTCGCCCGTACTCGGGTTCTTTCCCTTGCCGCTGAAGCCGCTGTCACCAGGAATGTTTATCTTGAGTTTGAAGGGCACTTTTTTTCCGCCGGCGAATTCAGATTCAAACTCATACTCCCCATTGCCAAGCGCATTTAAGTAGTTCTCTTTAAGTTTAATGATGGTGCTGCCCTCGGTAACAACATAGTTGGCAGGATCAACGATATCCCCGTTCAGCCTTAAACGCAGGAAATCTTCATAGGGGGCGTCAATCTTCACACCCCAGTCGCCTTTGCCCGTATAAATACCATCAATGTCCAATATTTCATAGGTAGGGCTGACGGGGGTACCCGGAGTTTCCGGCGTGGTGGTATCGCCGACTTCCACACCATTAATGGTTAGGAGATTTTTGGATACATTAGCGTAACCGTAGGCTCCGGAGCCGCCAGTATAGGATTCCACTTTCCATGCAACTTCATAAAGCGGGCCGTCCATTAACATACCGCATTCTTCCCATGCCGCAAAGTGCTCCGAGATGGAAACAGTTCCGCTCTGACGGAAGTCCGCTTCATCGTGCGGTACACTCCAGTATTGTTTGAAGTTGCCGCTGTCGGATGTGAGCATAGGTTGGCCGATTCTGTCGGTTACGTAGAAATCATACAAAATGCCATCGATTGTGGCCGAACCTCTCAACCTGGCGTTTGAAACGGGGTTGTAACTCTTACGGTCTTGTACTATGTAATACTCTATTTCATTTGAAAATTGTGCGGATGCTCCGGTCTCCGCTGTGACCGGCTCGCTGCCAGGTGCGAAGAACGCCCATCCGTATACGCTGAGGTAGGCCACGTTGTCGGTGGTAAACCAACTCGTTTCGAACTCTAACGATACATCGCCAATATCCGCGTAAGAATCGCCGATGGTAGACTCAGTTCCGACTTTAATGCCGCTGGAATCAGTGAACTTCCTGCCTGCGCGGATAAGTACGTTGTGTGTATCCCTCCAGCTTGCATTAAATATACCGCCTTTACCTTCTTGATCTTCCGAAGGCGGAATATTCATTATCGCTCGGCCTGGAGCCATTGCGGGGTTACCCACACGCTGGCTCCAAAGCTCGTAATCGTAACCAAACTTTGTGAGTGCGTGGCGTCCGACTTCACCGGTTGCTATAAAGTTATCACCGGAAAGCAGCGGTTCTTCGCAGGTCGCGCAAGGGTTGGCGCCGCTGCAGGATTTGGAGTTAAGCTTAATACCCGAAATCTTAAAAACAGTGGGACCTGTCACCGTTACATTAGATTCGCCTGCTACGCCGGACAATGCCGCCGGCATGTTGATAGCGAAACGCACAACTGGCAAGTCGGCGGCATAAAATTCACGAAGGACGCTGTCATTAAATGTAAAGACGACATTACCTGTGCCTGTACTTCCGGTAAGCCCATTGCTGGTACCGCTGGCTATTGGCGTGAAAGATGCAAACGTCGAATTAACGTCTGTGCCGCCTGCGCTTAATGCTAATGTTTTATAGGGGTTATCACCGCTGACACCTTCGAAGGAAAACGATAAACCCGTGTAGTCATAAATCGTGTTATCGTCAGGCAGCGGTACGTCAAAGTAAATAAAGTTATCGTCGTATTGGGCGGTGAGGGTTATTTCGCCGTCGTCAACCGCAGCGCCCACGGCGGCAAGATCAGATGTGCCAATTTCTATGCAATCAGCATCCACCATGGAGGGAGGTGCCGCATAGCAGCATTCACCTTCGTTTGTAAACCTGCAGTAGCCCTCACATGTGCAGGATTCGCACGTACCATCACAGTAATCCGCCGAGAATTTTACCGAAATGTTCGAGTAGGTGTAGGTGGTGGATACACCGTTTGACGATTCGATAGTATGAACATAAAGAACCAGACGGGACACATTGCCCAGCGACGCTAATTTTTCCTGGTCAATGGTTATCGTTGATTGGACGGCACTTTCGGTTGCGTTTTCAACCGATGCTGTCCCGACTGTCACGGCGTCGATAAAAGCATCGTTGCCCAACCAGCCGCCGGTCGCCTGCGAGTCATTTACGGCAAGCACCCGAACCACACCGCCCAGTTCGCTGATATTTTGCGAGGGCAGTCTATTTGGGCCCTGGTAGGAAAAGGTGAGGCTGTGGAGATTGGGGAAACCGGAGGGGGCTTCTGGTATATCTGTGACGATATACGCGTTTGCCCAGCCTGACGCACCGTATGTAACAGTGCCGTTCACAAATGAACCATTAGGGGAGTTCCCATTCAATGCATTGCTCGGGGTGAAGCTGGTAAGCGGGATCTCTACCGAATTCGATAAAGAGCCGGGTTCGGTTTCCTGTGCAGATGCTGTCACGGGCAACATGGTAAGGATCATTGCTACCGCTAGGCAGGTCACTAGGATTTTACGGATTCTCATAGGTCTTTCACTCCTTTCAAAATAATCGCGCCGTGGCGCGATGTTGGTAAAATTGCACTAAATACAATACTTTATCATTTTAATTTTATAAAAAGATACTTCTAAACCGAAGGGAAATTTTTTACATAAAAGGGTATTTTCTCAACCATATACAAACTAAATACCCATATCTTTTACAAAAACTTATCAAAATAATGTGGTAAATGCGAATGAAACATTTGCACATGATGTTTTATAAGATATAAGTTATAATAAAAACTTGATATTTATTTGCTGTAATTGATAATATGTAAAAAAGCTATGACGAGAAGAGTGCAATATGTCTGATATACAGAGAGGTCATGAATGCTGCGGTCATGGGGACCATTATTAAGAGGGAATGTTTGTGATTGGTAATGAAAATGAGGATAAATAGGTTTTTGCCTTACGGCCGATGACCTGCCCTTTTCCGTATTATATTTATAAAGCAACACAGAAATCTTATAAAGATTTACCGCTTAGATATAGTGAGACATCCACACTCTATCGAAATGAAGAATCAGGGGAGATGCATGGCCTAACAGGAGTACATCAGTTCACCATTTCTGAAGGCCATCTTATCGTAATGCCAGATTAAATGGATAAAGAATTTAAAGAGTGTCTTGCATTGTTGCTCGAAGAATTGAGAAGACGTGGAGATGATGGAGATTTAGGTACCTGGGACTTAAATGAGTTTATTCGTAAAATAATAACGGAAATTGAGTCAAAGTTATTTTAAGCGGGTAAAGCAAACTACAATGGATTGAGATACATTTGTCGAAAGTGGGTCGGAGTGCATCCATTCATTTGCTTGAACATACGGATAAATGCAGACATGGTAGGAAAGCCGCATTGGAGTGCGATATCCGTAATACTGAGGAGCGGGTGAATAAGTAAAGTCTCGGCATAGGCGATGCGGCGAATATTGATGTATTTATAAAAAGATACGGAAGTATACTGCTTAAATAACCGGCTAAAGTGATATTTAGAGAAGCCGGTCTGCCGAGCGGCTTCATCTAAGGATAAAGCTTCTGCATAGTGTTGATCGATATAACTACAGATAGATGCAAACTTCTCGAAATGCTCCTGACTACGGGAGGCGGGAGTAAAAGAAGTACTGTTTTCCCCTGGCTGGTTGCGCCGGATCAGGGTGATAATCTGTAGTAGCTTTCCGTATATAACAGCTTCGGCTAATAGCTCTGTATTTTTATGCTCGGCTTGGATATCTAAGAAAAAGGTGTGGACTTGCTGATAGATAGCAGGCGTGGCAGCGGGTGTGATAATCAAAAAAGGACGCAGTGAAAGCAGAGCGGAGTTGATTGATTCCATTTGGCGCAGCATGGCGGGATCTATTTGAAAGATCAGACGTTCCCCCTGCAAGGGTGCTTTTAAGGCATGCAAAACACCCGGACATATAAACAGGATTTCGCCGGGAAGAAGAGTCTGTGTGCAGGATTCAAAAACGACAGTATATTCATTGGTCAGAGGCATGATAATTTCAATACAAGTGTGCCAGTGTACCGGATAATGTTCCGCCGTATTATTATGGTATAAACGGTAATTGGCGTTTGCCTCATAGTCAGCCGTTTCATAAAGCCCGTTCAGATGTTTGATCATTGGTTTGTCTCCTGCGCTTCCTAATTGTTTACTGTTTATTTAGGATACCACAACTTGTTTTGTTATGATAGCAAGAATTAGTAAAATTCAAACAATAATTGAGTAGTGAAAAAACATACCTTTTGTTACTCTGAATGCAAAGGCAGAATGTGTGAAGGGAGACAAAAATGAAAAGAGAAGAAGCAAGAGAGAAAGCAAAAGCTCTGGTGAGACAGATGACATTGGAAGAGAAAGCCAGCCAGTTGCGTTATGACGCACCGCCGATCCGACGTTTGGGGGTACCCGCTTATAACTGGTGGAATGAGGCGCTCCATGGTGTGGCACGGGCGGGACAGGCGACGATATTCCCTCAAGCGATAGGATTGGCAGCTGTTTTTGATGAGGAATTGATTCGGGAAATGGCAGATGCAATCGCTACTGAAGGACGGGCCAAATACAATGCATATTCAGCGAATGAGGACCGGGATATCTACAAGGGGCTGACCTTTTGGGCACCGAATGTAAATATTTTCCGCGATCCCCGCTGGGGAAGAGGCCATGAAACTTATGGTGAGGACCCATATCTGACATCGCGTTTAGGGGTAGCTTTTGTCAAAGGGCTGCAGGGAGAAGGGAAAACAATGAAAGCGGCGGCATGTGCCAAGCATTACGCAGTTCATTCCGGACCGGAGGCGGTTCGCCATGAATTTAATGCTGAAGCGACGCCCAAAGATATGGAAGAAACCTATTTGCCGGCATTCGAAGCACTGGTCAAAGAAGCTGGGGTCGAAGCAGTCATGGGGGCCTATAACCGTACGAACGGAGAACCTTGCTGCGGCAGCAAAACCTTGATTGATGGCATATTGCGTAGAGATTGGGGATTTAAGGGGCATTTTGTTTCTGACTGCTGGGCGATCCGAGATTTTCACGAGCAGCACATGGTGACAGCAACGGCAGAGGAATCGGCGGCAATGGCATTAAACTCCGGATGTGATCTCAACTGCGGGAACACATATCTGCACATCCTAAAAGCATATCAGAGCGGTCTGGTGACGGAGGAAGCGATTACCGAGTCGGTTGTGCGGCTCTACACTTGCCGCTACATGCTGGGATTGTTTGAGGGTAGTGAATATGATAGCATTCCTTATGAAAAGGTAGAGTGCAAAGAGCATATAGAGCTGTCCCGGGAAATAGCAGAGAAGAGCTTTGTGCTGCTTGAGAATGATGGTATACTCCCGCTCAAAAAACAGGGGCTGGGTACCATTGGTGTAATCGGCCCTAATGCAGACAGCCGGGCAGCTTTAGTCGGAAATTATCACGGCACCGCGTCAGAATACATTACCATTTTGAATGGGATAAAGGAATATGCAGGTGAGGGGATACGAGTGTTATATTCCCCGGGGTGCGATCTCTACCGGGACAGGACAGAGCCGCTGGCTCTGGAGCGAGACCGCCTGACAGAGGCCAGAATTGTGGCTGACCACAGCGATGTGGTAATTCTGTGTGTAGGGCTTGATGAGACCCTAGAGGGGGAAGAAGGCGATACCGGAAACAGTTATGCTTCAGGAGATAAGGTGAGCCTGGATCTGCCGGAATCACAGATTGCGCTGATGGAAGCGGTGAAAGAAGCAGGGAAGCCGGTCGTACTGTGTCTGATGGCTGGCAGTGATATCAATCTGGATTATGCGAGAAGCCATTTTAGTGCAGTGATACAGTTATGGTATCCGGGGGCACAAGGCGGAAGAGCAGCGGCACGTGTACTTTTTGGGGAAGTATCACCTTCCGGGAAGCTGCCGGTGACTTTCTATGAGACATTACAGGAACTGGCTGAATTTGAAGACTATAACATGACAGGGAGAACCTATCGTTATATGGAGAATCCGGCGCAATATCCTTTTGGTTATGGGTTGACCTATGGAAAAATTCTGGCGGTCAATCTTCAGACAGCAATGCTGTTAAATCAAGCGGAAGCAGTATCTGCAGTTAAGAAAAATCAATCAGCTGCAAGGCTTGAGGTTACAGTAGAGAATCAGGGAGCGATGGCCGCAGAAGATGTAGTCCAGGTGTATATAAAATCATGTGACTCTGAATGGGCGCCGCCCAATCCACAGTTATGCGCATTTCAGAGAGTCGCACTGAAACCAGGGGAGCAAAAGAAAGTAGTGCTGGAAATCGGCGCAAGAGCATTTAGCGTGGTAAATCAGGCCGGCGAAAGATTCTTTGCAGGAGGCACATATGA
>Ga0153996_1000233_pt1 | contig 26309 bp, 18 predicted proteins | sample TSNC080MetaG_FD_104728 | JGI IMG/M metagenome (GOLD analysis project Ga0153996, IMG submission 104728) | Attine ant fungus gardens microbial communities from North Carolina, USA - TSNC080 MetaG | ecosystem: Host-associated > Fungi > Mycelium > Unclassified | place: USA: North Carolina, Lumber...
AGCTAGACTATTTACATATCCATCCGCAGAAAAATTTAAATCTTTCAAATACGCTTTAATAGATTTATTTAGAAATAATCTTAATACTAGCGCCTTTGAATTAATAGCTGCACTTAATCCTAAGGTCAAAGGATGGGTTAATTATTTTTCTTTCTCTAATTCTGCAGGAACTTTATCTTCACTTAAGAAATTTCTTTACAATAGAATCAAAGTCTGAATGCTGAAAAAACATCCTAAATCCTCTATTATCTGATTAAATAATCAATACATGATGCTGGATTTAATCAAAAAGCAACAAAAACTTGACTCGGCGACTTACGATGCTTTACAAATTAAAATTCTTAACCATGAAAGTGCAAGAACTAACAAATGGAATTTTTATGGGTTATCATTCAGAGACTCTAAAAAAAATACTTATAATATTCCTAAGTTAAATATACTTAATTGGCCTACGAATATTAAGAAAATAGTAGTATTGACAGTATTCGCTCCTGCAAGAAAACTCTTGAAGACTAGTGTGTATGACAACAAAGATCAATGAGTTAAAGAATCGTTAAAACTGGCCGCATTACATATTAATAAAAAGTATTCACTGTTTGATAATTTATGAAAAAGGGACGGTGGCCTATGTTATTTCTGTCATAATTTATTTACTCTAGATGAAGACCAAAGTAAAATAGTGGTACATCATAAAGAAGATTGAATATTAAGAAAAAATAACAAAATAGATAACTTAGCTCTCTGTCATGAAAGCTGCCATGTAGATTGGCACAATTCTAATTCTAGATTAACTTCGGAGGATCTGAAAAGTATTACACCAACAATTAAATTCAGCAAAAATAGAAGAGAACTTAAAAGTCCCAAAACAAAATAATTAAGTGTTGTGAAAACTAACCGTTAATATTAAACAAGGATATATTAAATTTGTATAATAATGTCTCTGAACTTATTAAAATAAATTTATAATACGTGGAGTAGAGCTCTATGCATCGAGAGGTGCACGATGAGATCATATGGGGGTTTTGTAGGCGACTACAATTTCTATCCAAGCGGTATCTGGCATGGTTTCATGCCAATCGTAGTTGAGGCAGTATCTTCACCTGATTTCTTAGTTTGGGTTGACTCAGCTTCTCAATAAAATAAATAATTATTTTTAAATTTTTTTATAATTGGACCAAAAGCCTTGTATCTTACAAAATATAATTTAATTGTCTCAAATTTATTCTAGTTATAAATTAACAAAATGCTACAGCTGTTGACTTTAGCTATTAAAATTTTAGCCTGCCAATAGTAAAAATACTAAAAATAGTATATGCAGAATATAACTTTTTATTTTTTAACTTGAATTAGCTTGTATACAATATTTATTATTGGACCAAGGCAACATATATGCTCTTAATATATGATAATAATGGTAACTAAACCCACTTTATAAAACAGATATAAACTTAAATGAAATGATCTTAACTGAATTGAAATGAACTTTGGATCCCTATCTGGACTCAGAACTTGAAAGAATTATAACTTGCGCGTATCTTAAACGAAGGTTTTTAAAGTCAAAATTAGTATTTAAAAGTATTTTCAGTGTTCTTTGCTAGAAAATTTTTAGTTAAAAGTATTTTATTTAATTAGTTATTATAAACTTTATGTAAATAAAAGTATTTGATTAAATCAGAAACTTGTTAAAAACTGTTGTTAAAAGTATTTTTTATTTTAATTTAAACTTATTAAAATTAGTAGTTAAAAGTATTTCATGTAGTTAGTAGTTTTATAAAATATGTGGATAAAAGTATTTTGTTAAGTTATATACTATATAAAGTTAGTAAAAAAATATTTTGTTTAGTTAGTTATTAATAAAAATTTTAGATTAAATTAATAAAACTTTTTGCTTTGTTGCTTTTACGCTTTAAACTTGTGATTAAAAGTATTTAATTGAATTATTAAGTTGTTAAAAATATTAAAATAAAAGTATTTTAGTTAAAAATAAAATTGAGATTATATCAAATAAAAGTATTTTTTAGTAAGTTATTTAGTTAAAATATTGAGATAAAAGTATTTTCTTAGTGTATAATTTATATAAAAGTTAGCTATAAAAGTATTTTCTATCTTATTTAAGATTCATTTAGAGGCTCCTAGAAATAAAAACTGTGTATAAAATATTTAATTTAGTAAGTTATTTTGATAAAAGTTAGTGTTAAAAAGTATTTTGTTAAGTAAAATTAATAATAAAAGTTAGGTAAAAAAAGTAACTTATAAAAGTTAGTAAAAAAGCTTACAAGTTAAAATTATTAATATAAAAAAATAAATAATAAAAAATTATTACAATTGTTTGCCCATGCTTAATGAAATTTAAATAAATAGGAGTACGACCATATGTTTTAATGATATTAAAAAGCATTCATGTAACAAGACAGAGTATCGCAATTAAATAGAACAATAATCTGTTATTGAGTTCGATTATACCTTCATGTGAAGGTGTCGCGGGATCTTTTAAGTAAAGCCCTCATTGTCGAGGTACATCATTGTAAATTATTTCATTTCATAAGTATGACATAGTAAAAGTGACTAAGAATAAATGTAATTATTTTTTAAAAACTAATATTTAATTCATATGGTACTATTACGTTATTATTTCTATTTTCATTTACTAATTGCTCACAGGAAACTAAGAAGAAAACTTAGTGAAGATAAAAATCCTTAATGTAACTAGAGGCTAAAATGCAACAGACATAAGCTTGAATGAGTGAGATACCAAACTCCAAGATAACAATTCCTAATATACCAATTAATGGTAAGAAACCAAGAGCAAAATAAACTAATGAGATTGACATTAAAGTGAAAACTAAGTTACTTAAGATAGCTAGTAAGAGATGAGCGCTTAAGACGTTAGCAGTCAGTCTAAGTCCTACTGAAATAGCTCTCGCTAAATATGAGATCAATACAATCACAGCAAGTAATGGAACTAAAATGAGAGGACAAGCACTAGGAACAAATAAGTTAAAGAATTTCCATTGATGAGTAGAGAGTCCAACAATAAAATAGTAACACCAAATCAAATAGTAATACTCAATGAGACGGTTAACACAATGTGAGAACTAAGAGCAAAAGAGTAAGGTATCATACTAATGAGATTAATAATTAAAATAAAAATTAACAATGAGAAGAGTAGGGGGAAATAACCTTTTTAACCTCCTATCTGATTACGTACCATATTCACAATAGTTGAGTACAGTACTTCTTTAATTCAGTTTAAGCGGGATCCTAATAGTTTTAAGCCGTCGTTGCTTAATAAGATAAGAGTACTAAAGATAAAGAGAGTAATCACACAATAGTAACTGAAGTTAGTTAAGTTAATTAAGTTCAAGTCAATGAATGGAGAGTTGAAGCCAATTAAGCCTTTAATTTAAAAATGTTCGAGAGGAGATCTTAGTAGTAGTATCATGAGAGAAAATTAAATTAACTTATTATCTTTCTCACTATCTTTTTCTTCTTCTTTTTTTATTGAGATTTGATAGAGAACCTTATTCAAAATTAAAGTTTAGTGATAAAGAGACGAGTAAGAAACAATCTCAAAATAGCAGGTAACACATAATGAGAACTTAATATTATTAGAGTCATAATCAATAGGAAACCATAAGGGTTCATGAAGTAAAACGGTATTAATTGAGGCATATTAAAATCTTATTTCCCTAGTCCAACTGACTTAATTAAGCAAAGGATTCACTCTTAGCCTTATCAACAAAGGGGTTATTAACAAATAGTTTATTAAATAATCATTACAACTTACTTAATAATTAAGGGGTTAACTTGATTAATTACTACTCATTCTGCCATTAGATCTTTAGAGTGATAATAAACGACTGAAGCGATGAAAGAAAAGATAGTGAGTTTGAATCTGACAAATAAGAAAGTGAGGATCAGACAGGATAACTATTAACTAAAGCGATAATTGTGAATCAATGATTAATAATAAGAAAGAAAGTGACAGACGAGAGAACTACTGATTAAAGCAATGAATTAAAAAAAGTAATGATTTTGTCCCGTAATAGGTTACAATTCCATCTCATAATTCAATAATGACTATCTCACTATTGTTATTCCTTATCGGGCTATTGATTTTCATTTTTAACCCTAAGAATGTCATATTACTCTTCATTGCAATTGAAATAATGTTATTAAGTGTGACATTAATCATTCTTCATTCCGCCCTCATGTTTGACGATGCTTTTGGTTTATTATTTGGTATTTATGTATTAATTCTTGCAGGAGCTGAATCAGCTATCGGTTTATCGATACTAATTGCATATTACAGATTACGTGGTACTATTACTCTTAACTTTTAATACTATGTTATTAGTGTTATTCTTACCCCTAGTTGCCACACTAATCTCACTACTTTTTGGTCATTACTTAGGTAAAAGCCTCAGTAAGTACGGTACAACTATTTTATTTTAATTATCAATACTGCCCTAATTAATCTCTATTAATTTATAGTAAAAAATATCGTCTTAAAGAGTGAAGAGAGAGCAATAACAATGGGTACATGATTAGAGATAGATAACTTACTAGTGAAGTGGGGGGTTTAACTTAGATAAGTTAACAGTATCATTACTCCTAGCAGTTCTGACTGTTTCAGCATTAGTTCACATTTATGCAGTCAGTTACATGAGACATGACCCCCTCGTTTCTTTGGCTATCACGCAATGTTCACCTTCTTCATGGAAGTGTTAGTTAGCAGTGGGAACTACTTAATTATGTTCGTGGGATGGGAGTTCATTGGAGTAAGTTCATATTTGTTAATTTCTTTTTGATTGACACAGCTATCAGCTATGAAGTAAGCGGTCTCTGCTGTCCTACTCAACCGATGTGGAGATGCATTTTTTGTTCTTGGTTTAATAATAATGATCTGAACGATGGGTTCAGTTGACTTTACTATAGTTCATAGCCTTAGTCCCTACTTATCGACTGACACTCTTAATTGTATTATGATTTGTTTCTTATTGGCGGCTTCAGCTAAAAGTGCTCAACTAGGACTACATACTTGATTACTCTTTGCAATGTCAGCTCCAACTCCCGTTTAAGCCCTATTGCATGCTGCTACTCTTGTTACTGCTGGTGTCTTTGTCTTATTAAGATCTAGTCCCATCTTGGAGTATGCTCCTAACGTACTCTTTTTCAGTATCTTAATTGGTGGACTTACTAGCGTTTTGCGGGATTAATTGCTATTGTTAGTAATGAGCTAAAGAAAGTAATAGCACTTTCAACTATGAGTCAGTTAGGTATGATGATGATAGCAATAGGCTTGAGTATTTATAACTTAGCTCTGTTCCATCTATTATGTCATAGCTTCTTCAAAGCTTTATGTCAGCTGGTTCTGTTATTCACTCATTCATCTCTGAAACTCAAGATATGAGACATTATGGAGGCTTAACTCGGTAGTTACCTTCACTTATGTGATATGTTTGTCTTGTCATCGCTTCTCTCTCTAATGGCAATTCCTGGTCTCACTGGTGACTTTAGTAAAGATATCATTATTGAATCCGCTTTCGGTAGATATGATCTGTCATGATTCTTTATTTATTGATTAGCTGTCAGTTCGGCTACATTAAGTTTACTTTATAGTATTCGTATATTAATATTAACTTTCTTTAATGTTCCTAATCACACAAAACTGACTTATCTTTTAATTTCATAATCAGATATTCTTATGACTTTCCCTATGGCAATCTTATCATTAGGATCAATATTCCTAGGTTACTTGTTGAGAGCTTGGAATTGGTCTTGAGTTTAACGCTCTTTTCATTCATCCCTGCCATGAGTCACTTATTTAGACTGAATTTAGCATTCCTTCCCTATTCAAACTCTTACCACTTCTTAATGGTTTAATTGGTACTTTCCTATTGATTCTCACTTATGAATTTAATTATCATTTCTTAATCATATTCAATAATTCCATAATGAAATCCGTATATGATGCATAAAATAACAAATTGTTCTTTGATCAACTATTAAATAATATAATAATAAGAGGCGGATTAAATCTTAGTGGTAATTTAAATCATCATCTAGACAAAGGCTAATTGGTCCCGTTGGAAGCTGAAGAACATTCAATTATTTAGCTCGCTTAGTATCAAAACTGAATACAGGTTTCTTTCATACTTATGCCCTTTATCTCCTTATAGCATTAACTTTAATATTACTCTTAATGATTATTGATTATAATTCTAATTTAATAACGATAGCTTTAATCACTATTATCCTAGTCTAATCCTTTTTCATTTATTAAGATTCCTATTAGGCATTCATAATGGGTACTTAATTTATAACAAAAATCAAAATTAATAATTAAAACAGTCAGTTTCATTAGAGAGATTAATATTAATTAATTAAATTACATTAGAAATAGAGGTATTAACTATTGGTCTGATCTTTACAGTCAGATTGAATATAACATTAATCATTATTTGAATTAATAATAAGGAGGCATTGTAAATGGGTACTAAAATTAAAAAGGAAGTGAGTTTAATTAGAGAAGTGATAGAGTAGAGTTAACTGAGGTAATAAGAAAAGAATGAGGGAATAAGTAAGAAGTAATCATGAGAGATTAACTATTTTTTGCCTTAATAACTAAAGAGTCATAACTAAAGAGTTATCATTCATAAAGTTAAATTAGTAATCATTTGGCTTTGAATTAGATTACAGACTAATGTTCATTCAAAATTAAGTATTGAGGGCTTTAATCAATAGTTATCTTATCTATCATTATTAATTACTAAATTAATTAGAACTAGTCATTTAGCATTGAGTTATGATCACAGACTAATGTTCAATTAAAATAAAGAATTGAGGGAGTAAGTAAGTAGTAATAACTAGAGATACACTTATTGCTTTCTTAACTTATCATAATTAATTAATTAAATATTGAGGGCTTTAATCAGTAGTTATTAAGTAACTATCATTATTTCCTATTAATTTCAAAGACTAATCATTTAGCATTGAGTAGGAAAACAGAACTAGTTCTCATTTAATTAATTCTCTATTAGAAAAGAAAAAAGAGTAATCATTTGGCTATGAGTTATAGTTACAGACTGAAGTTACTTAGTAATATCATTTGTGAAATTAAATTAAATTGTTATTGAAGGCTTTAATCATTAGTAATAAAGTTAAAGTTCATCTCATCTCTGGTTTTAATGATTATTATTAATTAAAGAAGTAAGCATTAGGCAAACTAGTAAGGTTAAGAAGAAGAAGTCTTGAATTATTAAGTAACTATCAATTTATCTTTAATTGAATTAAATATCAATTAAGTCTAATAAGAAAAGATCACATTAAATCGCTATAGAAGATGACAAGTTTAATTTTCTCAATTAATTTAATAGGATTAGTCAGTTTGATTATAGTGAATAAGATAAAAGTGTTAGAGATAAATAAACCATTATTACTTAAGCAAATAGCACTTCTGACTTCAATTTTAATTATTTTCGTTACCACTTATTATGCTCTCATGTTTGATTGTAGTGAAATAGGCTATCAGTTCATTGATAACTTTTTTAATATTACTTGAGGTATTGATGGTATTTCATTAGTTCTTATTATCTTAACTTCACTATTAATTCCTTTAGCTTTATTATCAAATTACAAAAATATACAAAGAAATGAAGGCTTTATCATAGTGCTATTAGGAGCATTGCTCACTCTTAACTTCCTCTGTCTCGACCAACTAAGCTTCTATCTCTTGTTTTAAGCCCTCCTCTTTTATTACTCATTGGAATATGAGGGGCAAAATAAACAGATAAGGGTGCTTAACTATGTTCTACTGTTCACACTCGGTAGCTCTCTATTCATGCTGCTGTCTATTGCATTATTAATTTTCATTTTTAACACAGGGGACTATCTTGCTATCTCTACTGTTATCTTATCACTTGACCTTCAGTCCGTCGTTTGAATCGGTCTATTCATTGGTATAGCAGTTAAAGCACCATTAATGCCTGTGCATGTCTGATTGCCTGTTGTTCACTCTGAATCACCATTAGCTGGTTCCATTTTTTTAGCTAGGGTCATCTTTAAACTTGCTATTTATGCCGTCGTTCGATTATTATTAAGTAACCTCAGTGAAGCAAGTGTTATTTTTGTTCCCTTTGTTTCAGTGATCGCAACCTTAACTATCATTCTTACTAGTTTGATCACATTACGCCAAACTGATCTCAAAGTCATTATTGCTTACAGCTCAATCGGTCATCTCGGTGTCTGTGTCTTAGGAATCTTTGCTAATAACCTTATTGGGATCGAAGGCTCGATCTTATTGTGTTTAGCCCATGGTTTCGTTTCTCCCGCCTTGTTCCTTGCTGTTGGAGGCGTCATCTATGACAGATATCATCATCGATTATTACATTATTACCAGGGGTTGAGTAGCTACATGCCTCTCTTCTCTCTTTATTTAGTAATCTTTAGTTTCTGTAACATTGGTACTCCACTCTCAGCTAACTTCCTTGGTGAATTCCTCTCACTCTGTGGTGCATTTCAACGTATTCCTTTACTCACGGCTTTAGCAGTAAGTTCTGTACTATTAAGCGCTTGTTATCAAATGAAACTCACTAACAAACTCACAGGGGGACAAAAATCAATTCATCTCACTGTTCAACACGATCTTTCTAATAGAGAACTCTTCCTATTCAATCTCTTACTCTTTCCTACTCTCTTTATTGGTCTTTAGCCTAGTGCTATCACGCAATTCCTTCATTTCTCATCAGCTACTTATCTCTATCACTTATATAGAATTAGATTAGATTAAGATTCATTAATTAGTATGAGTATTAATAGAGTGAAGTAAATGATAGCTTAAAGAAGAAGTAATAAGGGCTATAGTGAATAATTCAAATTTAATTAAGTAAGTATTATGCAATGAGTTACTTCAGAGAGCTAGATAAGCATTAAGCTTTAATAGTAACACAGAGTGGAACTTGGCAATTAAATTATTAAGTAACTATGAATGAATTTCGATCTGTTAGGAGGCTGGTACTTGGAGTTGAGCTGTAGTCTCAATAGCTTATTAGCTTTCGTGAGTTCAATTCTTACTTCCTTCATCTTTAATCGTACTTTCATTAGGGAAATCGAAAGAAATTTGTTCCAATAGCTTAATAGGTTAGAGCGGAGCACTGTTAATGCTCAGACACAAGTTCAATTCTTGTTTGGTACTATTCAATTTTAAGATTGTTCTTAATATTAAGGGCATCTTTTTAATTAAATTGATTAATCTTATTGTGAGATTACTGTGATACAACCTCTACTAAAATTAATGCGTTAGGGCAATGACTCTCTTTCAACTGACTAATATTAATGCAATGCATGATAATTCCTTACTAACCATAGTGAGTTTGATGATTTTGGCTTCCGCTATATGAGTTGTCATAGCATGAAATCCAGTGATTTCCATATTGAATCTCATAGTACTATTTGGAATGGTAAGCTTCTATCTAATAGGACTATCAATAATGAGCTTACTTTATATCTTAATCTATATAGGAGCAATAGCAATTCTTTTTCTTTTCATCTTATCATTACTTAACGTTCAATACAGTGAATTAACTTCTGTTTCTACTATGCGAGATTGACCCTTCATTTTCTCATTAGTCTCACTTTTAATGGGCTATTATTATTTTAATAAAAATCTTATCTCACTTTATCCCTTTCTACTGAACCAATGATCTCTTAATCTTAATTTCTTTAATTTGAATTTGTCTCTTACTTATCTCACTACTTGAGTTAATTTCTTTCCTATCAATCATTTATCTTTAATTGGTACTTTGCTCTATAGTAAACACGCTATTTTTATTTTGGCTTTTATATTACTATTAAGTATAATAGGAGCAATAACTATTACTCTCTATCGGAAAACTAAGTAGATTTTAATTTATTCATTAAAGTGATATGGTAAAATAGAAAATAATGAATCTAGTGTGATAGCTGAGGTATTGATTCACAAATTCATTTTGATCTCAGAAACTAAGGAATGTTATTTAGTTTAATTGAAATATTAATCCTCGTAATATGCATATTGCTAAGTGTTGCTTATTTAACTATAGCAGAAAGGGTTTAATGCAACTAGGCTTGGATCGAATGCAGTCGGGTACTATGGTTTACTAATGTGTTTCGCTGATGCTCTTAAGCTACTTATTAAAGAAATCATTTTGCCTCGCGAATCTAACTACATTATTTTAATCATTAGCCCTATCATTTCTCTATGTTATGCTTTAATAGCTGGAGCAGTAATCCCCTATGTCCAGCAATAGCAATTTCATAATTACAATATGGTCTCCTATTCTATCTCGCAAAAGGAAGTGTTGGAGTATTTGGAGTACTATTAGCAGGGTGATCATCTAATAGTAAGTATTCCTTACTCGGTAGCATTCGATCCACCGCGCAGTTAATTAGTTATGAACTTGTCTTGACTACTATTGTTATTATTTGTCTCATGTTAACCGCACAGTTAAACATTACAGCTTTCATCGATACTCAAAAAGTAATATGATTTGCTATACCATTATTACCTTTATTCATTATTTGTTATATCGCATCAGTTGCTGAGACAAATAGACCACCGTTTGACAACGTTGAAGCCGAGTCTGAACTAGTATCAGGTTACTTCACTGAATACTCAGGAGCTCCTTTTGTTTTCTTCTTCTTAGCATGTTGATCTCTGCTATTAACGTGATTCTTTTCTTAGGTGGTTACTTAAGTACTAACTTAATTGGTTCACTTTTCTCACTATCTTTTTTTAATTTACCATTATTCGCTATAGAGGGAGCATCTTTTGGAGCTTCATTAGGGATTAAGACGATCATTTTAATATTTACCTTTATCTGAGTGAGAGCTTCCTACCCAAGACTTCGTTATGATTTATTCATTAATTTCTGTTGAATTGTATTATTACCTCTCGTTTTCGCTTTCCTATTACTTGTCCCTTCTCTGTTAGCTCTCTTGGATGCTTTCCCTGTCTCTTTTTAATAATATCTTTTAATTATAATTATTAATTATTATAGTTAGAATAGAGTGAAAGAAGTGAAAAAATAAAATGAAATGTAAGCTTAGTGGATGAGGAGGGTTGAGGTATAAGCTGAACACAAGATTAATAACTAGTCAACCCGTCATTGGGTAATCAAATAATATGATAAATTAAATTCTCACTGTTAATTCCAGTTAACATCACTGAGATCTCACTACATTGTTAATTTCACTCTTTACTATCATATGTAATGCTTTTTCTTTTACTATGAGTTTTGCTACTACACTATCTTATTTTAATACTATAGTCAAACTGACTGCTAAAAAAATATCTAGTCAGAAACATGAGAGTCTTGATCACTTACCTAAGTTAATAGGTCAACATGGCTATCGATTACAACGATCTTCTATTACTAGTCGACTTACTACTCAAACCTTCAATTATGATAAGAAAAATGAATTGACTATTAATATCATAGACCGATTTGTGCTATCATTACTTCGTTACTACTTAACACTCTCATTTCAGTTTGATTTTAATTCATTTGAGAGACGATTACTTATTACTGACCCCATCTTTAAACATAGTATTAACAAAGTGACTATCATTTTCTTTTATTTTTCTCCATTTAACTATAACCCTAATTCGAAATTTGAATCAACCTTCACTAGTTTAACTAATATTTTAATTAATGGTTTAATTAATGATGATTATTTTGGAATCAAGGGCTGACTTGAGAGTTGCTACCTGAAAGAAGTTCAATTTCAATTAATTAAGTTGCAACGACCGCTTTACTCCGCTCAAATCTACTCTCAATTTCTTTCCTTTGCTGTTGAGACTAAATACAAAACTTTTCCTACTTCTTATCGATATAAGATTAATAAGGCTTTTCCTAATGTTAATCCTTTATCCAGAGCTAAATTTATTTATAAGCTTATGGCTTGAGTTAGACAGGAAGTGATAGATCAAAACAATCGTAACATTATCAATTTCGGTTCCACTTTCACTTCTTCTCATCTTAAGTTCAATACTGCTCTCTCTACTAACCGACATCTTCTTATTCAACCCCCTCCTTCCATTCAAATTAATGTTAGGTTTAACTCTCAATATTAAATTTTTAAAAGACTCGTAGTCAGAAACTGAGATTAATTAAAGGAGCATTCACTAGCCCTATGGTAACTCATACTAAATTTATTATTCGATACAATCAGTTATTAATGCCTCAGCATTTAATGATAGGAAAGCATTGATTTAATCATACTAATGGAGCTGTTGGATTAAAAGGGCCACTACTTAATACGATCAGTTCTTTAGATTCTTAAACTCTCAATGATTAGTTAGGGAAAAATTATTAAAATATAATATTAACTTCCTAGTGAAAGTGACTAGATTAGATTAAAAATAAATGAAAGTGATATAGCAGCGGAAGGAAAAGGAGTCGAACCTATCAGAACTCATAGTCCATTACATAGCAAGTAATGTGTCTTACCAATGACAATCCTTCCCAAATGAGAGATATCACAAGTTGTTACTTAATAATTAAATTAAATTTAAAATTAAAGCAATTTGCTATTTTCCCTCAAGATTAATGGAGAATTATAAAAAGAGAGTTAAATAGAGAAGTACCAAGTGAAGACGTGATTAAGAAAAATAAGAATAAAAGACTAGAACAGATAAGTATTAGTTAAAGCAATGGTGATTAAGATTAATAATAAGAATAAGAAAATAAGATAGAAGGTTAATAGTGATTGAAGCGATGATTAAGTTTAATTAAGAACAAAATGAGTAAGAACAGATAGAGAAGTAAGGACTAAAACAATGATAATAAGTAATGAAAGATTAGAAAAATAGATAAGAATAGATAAGTATCAATTAAAGCGATGATTCAAAGAGAAGAAATGATGAGACAAGGGATTGAAGCTATGATAAGTAACTAACAGAGTAGAGAAGAAGTAACTGAAGCTATGGTAATGAATAATTAAATAATGATAACAAGATTAATACTGATTGAAGCGATCATTAATACTACAGCAAGTAAGAAATGATTAAGTAATAGAACACAATAACACTGAAGGTTAATACCAACTAAAGCAATGATTAAATAATGATTTAATGATAAAGTTATTGAAATTTAAATTGATATTGAATAGTAAGTTAATACTTACGGGGTTAAACTTTTAGAAAGATAAATAGTAACTGAAGCTATGGTTAAACTATTAGAAAGAGAGGAACTAACTGAAATACTGTTATTAAGTAACTTTAAATAAATTTTAAGAAAAGACTTTTATTTAATAATTTTTAACTAAAGAATAAATTAAAGATTTACTAGAATACGTTTACATTCCAAGTATTATCTATTTAATATTTAAATTAATTTAAAGAATATTTTATTAAAACACGTTTCTTTACCAAGTTTTATGTAATAGATATTTAAATATAATTTATATAGAGTTAATACTACTCGATGCCAGTCCAATCTATATGTAACTAATTTTTTAAATAAATTAATTAAATTTTAATTATTATTCACTGCCTTTCCAAGTTATATGTAGTTAATATTTAATATTTTTTATTTTATAAAGTTTAATTAGTTTTCGCTAAGTATCCTAGTATTGTGTATTTAAGTTTAAAATATTTAAAATAAAGATTTAGTAACCTCCCTTGCAATTAAAAGCTTTATGTAATTAAGATTTAATTTTAGTAATTAAAGTTTTACTAATTTTCGATTTCAATCCAAGGTTAAGATAATTTAATTTAATTAAAGTTTAAGATAACGCTTATTTACCTAGTACTATTTAGTTAATATTTTATTAAAATAAAGTTAAGTTTAACTATTCGCTGCCATTACTAGTTATATGTTAATATATTTTAACAGTTTAATTAAAGTTATTTTACCCTTCCAAGCTATATGTACTTATTATTTCAAGTAATGAAAATAAAGATTTATTATATTCGATGTCCTACCTAGTATTCTGTATTTATTTTTGTAAATTAATTTAAAGATAAGTTTATTTAGATTTAGCTGTCCTACCTAGTTTTATATTAATAATATTTAAAGTAATTTAAAGATAAGTTTACTATAACTCGCTGTTCATCCATGTTTTATGTAATTAATATTTAATATATTTAAATTAAAGTTTTAATAGTTATCCGATTTCCTAGCTAAGCTTTAAGTATTAAATTATTTAAAGAAATTAGAATAAAAAGTTTAATTAGAACACGTTTATATACCAAGCTGTATGTAATAAATATTTAAAATATAAAATAAAGATTTAATAGTGCCTCGCTGTCCTAACTAGTTATATGTAATTAATATTTAATTGATTTAAATTATTTTTTACTACTATTCGCTACATCTCCAACTAATATGTTATTAATCTTTAAATAACAGTTAAGTTTTACTAGTATTATCTGCCTTTTAATTACTTTATTCTAAATTCTTATCTTTAGGAAATCATCTATTTTACTTCCAACATGTTATAATCTTTATAGACTATTCATTAGTTTTATTTATCTTTTTTTCTGTAACTTCTTTGCTACTTATCATTGACTTCATAGATTAAATAAACCCTCAAATAAATTAAATAATTGATAAATTACGGTCGTATAAATTATATATAGCCATTCTTAAATTTCTTATCTTTTTCATTTAACTTCTCTATATTTTCCTGTACTACATTTAATATTTCTCTATTCAATTCTTTAATAATTTCACATAATTTACTTTCTATTGTACTTTATTCGTTAACTTATAAATACTTATTGATAAAATATCACTGTCACTGAACTAATATTCATTATTATAATCTTATTTGTGCTTGTTATTTTTCTTTCACTTAATTATATTCTTTCTTTTAAAATAAATTTACATAAAGTTACCAAATAAAATTAGGTAGCCCTTATATTTATACAACACAACAACCCTTAATAAAATAATAGAAGTAATAAAGCTAAATACCTAAAAACTAACAAACACTAAGCAAATAAATTAATCAATATAATAAACACATAAAGTAATCAATTAATTCCTTACTCCTATATAACCCTACAAGCATACAAATTTACGTAATAAATACGTCATTATCCAACTAATCAATAATCTCTATTTCAAATAAACTAAACAAACAAGTACTCGGTGTACAAAGTACTCGACAAAAATGATATAAAAGGTTCCTTAACTAAAAATCCTCTGAAGCTAAAATCTCTATTAAAGTAACATTCAAAAAAAAATAACCCCCAAATGAAGGTCTGAGTAGATTTGGTTGTTCAGTTTTTCTCTGCTCCAGAATATAGCTTTGAATCGTCGGAGTGGGATTTAGCTATGCCTTTAGTTAAAAATAATGGGACAACAATACCTTGAAGCTTCGGATTTTATAAAAGAAAATTTCCAGAATCATAATCTTTGGAAGATAGTAGCCAATAGGCTGTCGCTTAGTCAAGTTAGTAGCCAGTCTATCAATTTAATCATGGAGTGGTTTGTATGTGTCTATTTCGAAAGATGGAATTTTATAAAAATATAAACAAATATGGTGATTTTCCGCACAAAATGAATATAACAAATGTCTATATCTGAAGGGGTAGGGAATCCTAGTTGGTATGTTAGTCATTTACGTAGTTCTAATATTTCTTTGTTAGCCCTTATTCGTAGTATTGTAATCAACTTATTATAGCCTGTTAAACCAGGGGCATACGGTTTAGCTCTTTATTGGGCGATCCAAATAACTATACCGCGAAGGGTAGCTTGAATCAAGACCTCTATGCAAAATTTTACCAGGTCCTACACCTCTAAAAGAGTTTTATAAGTTATATAACTATGAATAAAATTATACCGTCTTTTTTCTTGTTAATTGACGAGTTTATTGAAAGAGAACAGAATCATCACAATTTGTTTTGCAAGCCTGTCCAACGATAACCAAGCAATGTCGTGTAATGTAATCAGCCCTCCTTCAAGCTAGAGCCATCTGTTTAACGGAGCCTATATAATGGAAAGATGCTCTCGTGGTAGCTCTTTTTAGATTAAAGTTATGCCTAATTAGTGCAAAAGGAGATGATCTAATGTTTAGTTATTAACTTGTTATATTACAAGTATTATAGCGAGGTATGATAAAGGATACCGGTTTTGGGTGGTTGTTAGCTGCCGAGTTCTCTTATTATGTATATCGAATAATGCATTATATACCCGGGTGTTAAATCCAATTAAATCCAACTCTTTAACTAAAATGACGAGAGTACTGCCCATTCATTTGTTAAGTTGGTATACAGTTTACTAATTTAATTATTCCATAAATTATATGGTTTACTACCTAATAACTTAGATTGAGTCATATATTCATTCTCGTTTATTATCATTTGCTTAATTTTAAAAATATTGAAGATATACCGTCTAATTAAAAGATTTATCTAATACTATATATAAAACATTTGTCTGTTATAAATATACATTAACTAAATTAAGTTCAATTAAACAAGACTGTAATTTGGATATATAAAAAATGCATTATGATATCAAAAATACAAAGTATCATGAATCTGTATTTATATACAAAATCTTATATATTCAACTGTTAGAAGAAAAAATATTTATAAAAATATCACAAAATCAAAAATTTATTAAGAAATAAACACAATAATGTTCTATTATAGATACTAAATTAGAAAAATTATCTATGTATATAAATAATGAAAGATGCAGTGTAAATTAAAAAAAGGTTTTAAATAAAATCAATTGAAATGAATAAATCAAGATACAAATAGCAAAAAAATACTACAACAATTTTTGTTTAAATAAACTTGAATATTTAAATAATTATTAAAATAAAAATAAAATCGAAACATTTAACAATAACTTAGAAACAATGAGTTTAAATAATTTAAATCAATTACATGATAAACTATCAAAATAAGATACAAGAACTAAACTATACTAACAATAAAAGACAAACACTTTATAAAAAATATTATGATAGTATCCTAAAATTGATACAGAAATTATAGTAGTTTTATAAATTACCTAATTTAAGTTCTATACAAACTACTCATGAAAATATTGTTTCAACTACTCATTATATAGTAAAATATTCTACTCATGAATCTAAAAAACATTCAAAGCTGAATTAATAACAATAGTATGAATTTATTCAAAATAAAGAAATAGTAGAAATTTCTAAAAACATTAGAAGAAATAATTAAAGATTCAAATTAAAGAAAAACATATAAATAAAAGGCACTTATTGATAACCTATAGTATAATTAAAAATAAATAAATAAAATTTAGGAATTACTTCAATAGACAAAAACAAATGATATAATGTATGATATCTACACCAAATAATGGATAGCATAAATGGTTTTTAAAAAACAATAATACATATATAAGTTATAATTATTATTTCTTAATTAATAGCTATTAAAATTAGGTTATTTATATAAATATTATGTATAACTCCTACATATATAGTAGATATAACAATTAAATTATGAGGATATTGTTAATTTACTGATTTAGCTATTTTAGTAATTAATGAAGAATTTTTCAATTTAATACATACCGATTTTATCTACTATTTATTTAGCTCTGTTAACCTAATACATGGTCATAAACAGAATTTGGTGGTAATTTAGAAACTAAACCTAGGAAATAGCGCATATTGGAAAGGTAGAAAATATAACAATTCTTTTTATAACATATCAAGGTAGTGATTTATTTTCAGCTTTAATTAAAATTTGAACCCTATAAGCTATTTATGAAATAAACCTAGTAGACTAAAAATAGTGTAAAATAGGAGATATAAAACATACTTTGGATGCTTGAGGTGGGATTATTTGTTATTTTACAATTAGTTTTACAGCATCACTAAAAGCTTGAAGTACACCATAATAACCTACTACATTAGGAGCATCCCGTCGTTGTATAGAATCTATAACTTTCCGTTCAATAAGTGCTATAAAAGCTAAAGATAGTAGAATAGGTACTATAACTACTAGAATTTCCATTAGACTATAAATAATTGAAAACATTTTATTATTGATTTAAATGAATAAAGCTTATTACTTTTTAGATTATATATTTATAATATTCTTAAAATTCTTAAAATACTTCAGATTATTCTAATAATATCTAATAAATATAAGTAGTAGTTATCTAAATAAAAATAGTAGTAGTTATTCTTAATAAAATTATTGCCATTTTTTAAATATTTTTAATATAAGTTAAGGTATTTATCAACACTAAATAATAAGTTTACAAAAATTATAAATGAATAAAATTCATAAATTATAAATAACGAATAACTTCTTATATTATTGTATTTATTAAAATATAGTATAATAGTTATAATAATTTATTATCTAGTAAAATTTACTAAAGCTTTTACAACAAATTAATTAATACAAATTACAACTAATTACAAAAAATTTAATACCTATTTAGTAAAAGGAACTAAAAGCGATAAACACCTCTAGCTTTTATCAATTTATAATTAAATACCTTTATTTTTAATATTGTATTTATTCATAATAGAACAATAACAACAACCTTACAATTAATAATAAGTAATTTAAAATAGAAAAATAGTAAATGTACTAAATAATGAGTTTAAACTAAGTATTAAGTAAAAATATAGTAAATTAATTACTATTGTGTTTTGCTAGCATCTAATAAATAATACAAATAAAAAATTAAATTTTAGAAACTTCAAGCATTAACCATAAATCTATTATACCAATTATTTTCTTAAATAAAGAAGAAGAAATTTAAAAACCCTATTGACCTATATTTTATATATAATTAAATAAAAAACCAATACAAATTGAAACTTAAAGTGGTGTTAAATTGAAAATAACCAATACAAATACATAATATTTTATTATAGTTAATTTAGTTAGTTTTTTTTCTTTTTCTAAATAACCTTTTACAATATTAATATTTACAATTTACATTATTTAAATAATTATAAGATATACTTACGGATAAAACATAAACATATTTTTATAAATTTCAAATAATAAATTTAAAGTTAAATTTTAACTCAAATCTCAGAATATATAACAACTAATACAAATACTTTAAAAAACAAAATTTTTTTTATCTTAAGTGTTAAATAACCTAATCATTAACAATATAAATTAAAAACAAATTAAAAAATAAAATTAAATAAAGTAGTATTCGTAGTGATTGATAGTATTTATGTAAATCAAAATTTAAAATAACTATTTAAACCTTAGAAAATGAAAGTTAAAAACTATAAATTTATTATTTCAACTTACAATATTATACTATTACTTCATCCTCTTAATTTTTCATTATTTTTATAATTATAGAATTTAATATAAATATATTGATTTTACTGTATTTAACCTAACTAATTAAATAAAGTTTGTAATATTTCTAAACAACTTTAAAATAGTTTTATATTAAAGTATTATTTTGCATAATTATGTAAACAATCTTAATTTATATAAAATTTTTAATTAAAATTCTATTGTTGTAGGTTGTATTAACTATTAATATAAACTGAAACTTAATTATTAGTATTTTTACATTACTATATTAAAATAGTTATTTTTCTAAGTTAAAAGCCATAATAAACCTAGAATAGAACATACTTGTAAGTATGTATTAATTAGAGTTGCATAGTTTCTTTAATAGAATAAAAGGTATTTTAATTACCTTAAAATTAAATAGGCAAATTCCATTCAAAACTAAAGTAAATTTTTATTAATTTAAAAGGGAAAACAAATAATCTTATAGCATCAAGCAGCTAAATAAAATATTAAAAAGTTGTACAAATACAATAAGAATATAAAAATATATATATTTGTAAAATTTTAAGTTTTAAGTTTAAAGTTTTAAATTTTAAGTTTCATTTTATTTACAGTTAATAAAGTAAGAAAACACAATTTATTGTGAACCCTTTATTTTAAATGTATTTAAATTTTAATTAATTATTACTACTATTAATACAAATAAAATTATATTATTCTAGATAATTACCATTATAATAAGTTTAATAAAATAATAAGTTGTGAAATACTTATTTGAAGTGTATCTAGAACTAGATTATGATAAAATTATCCAAAGTTATACCTAATTATAGGTAGATTAACAAAGAATTATCGTCGACTCATATCTATATTATAATTTAGATAATTACTTGATACTCCATATGTTATTCGATTATAAAGTCAAATACTATAAGCAGGGCTTAGTACAATACCAGAACAAGCTATAATACCTACAAATGGAATTATTTGAAAGATTTTTATTAGACTTATAATTTCTCCTAACTAAATTCCCAGTTAGAGGTACAGCAGCATTACTAATTGTAAATACAAAAAATAAATACTAAATACAGGTATATAAAATACCTAGACCACGCTAATATTTAATAATTCGTGTATGAAAACGGTCATAAAGAACACCTCCTACTAGAATAAATAGAGCTGGGGTTAAAAAGCACCTTCAATACCAATAATATTATTATATAAAATACCCATTAGTAGAACTCCTATGTGTGCAACACTTGAATAAGCAACAAGTTTTTAAACAATTTGTCAGATAGTACTAAAAGATGCAAAAATAATTGTAATAACAGCAAATGTTTGTATTAGAGGATTAAATTAAATAGTAGCATCATGTAGAATAGGTAGAATTACTCGTATAAAAGCCTAAAAATAAAGTTTAAAATTTACTCCAGCAAGAATAATAGAACCTCCTACATGTTCTTCCTAATGAACATAAGTAAGTAAAGTATTAAAAGGTACAAGAGGTGTTTTAATAGGTAGAGCAATGAAAAATAAAAAATTTGATAATTAATATCAATAGTAGAAATATTAATCAGTACAAAGTTTGTTGAACCAACATTATTTATAATTACTAGAACAGATAGTAGTATAAATAGAGAACATAGTAGAGTATAAAGAAATAGAAGAAAAGCTGCTCGTACTCGAGTTTGTTCAGCTCAAATACCAATAATAAAGAGTAATAAGAACAGATTCAAATAATACGTAAAAATAAAGTAGATCCGTTACTATAAATAGTGCACTAAGTAATAGTTTTATAACTAGGAAACTAGTAAGATATATTTTAATTATTTTTTTAATAATATTATATTTTGTATTTTCCCTATTTTATTAGGAAAGATGAGAGTTTAAACATAGAGCTAAACTAGTAGTCTTATTTCTAGGATTAATACTAAATCTAATACAATTATGTAGGTTCTATTCCTACTGTCGCCATTAATTTAAAAAGTTAATCTAATAATCTAGAATAGGTTGAATTGAACAATCCATTAATATATCCAAAATATAGTGTTTTTCATTAAACTATATACTAATACTATTTTTATATAAAATTTATAACAAATAACCAATTACTAGAATTGAACTAGTGTCAAGTAATTAAAAATTACTCATTCTACCTCTGAACTAAATCGACAATATTTAGAATTAAGAAGGATCTCTAGGATAATTGAACTCATAATAATAAAATGAAGATCTACGGTTTTACCTTTAAACTAAGAGACTTTTATTAAAAATAATAATATATATTAATATAATCGAACGTAATTTGGAATCGAACCAAATCTTTCTAAACATGAGCTCAAAGTGCTAACCATTACATCATTACGTTAACTATTTATAAAATTTATTATCTATTTCCCTATAAATTAATTTTATTGAAGGGATTAATTAACCTCATCAATAAACTGATACATAAAGAATTAGTAAAATAATATCAACAAAATGTCAATAAAGAATAGCTGATTCAAAACCTAGATTATGTGTTTCTGTAAAATGATAATTAATAATACTGAATAGTGCAACAGATAGCAGAAAAGTTCCAACAATAACATGAATTCCATGTGTTCCTGTAGAAAAATAAAATGTTGAACCCCATCTGAAATACTAAAATGTGCAATAAAATATTCAATTCCATGACAAATTGTAAATACAATAGCAATAAATAAAGTTAGAAAAAGTGCACAAATTGCTCCAAAACGATAACCAGCCAGAAGAGCATGGTGTGAATATGTAACACTAGCACCAGAAGATAGTAGAAGTACTGTATTAAGTAGAGGTAGTTAAAAAGCATTAATAGGTAGGGGTCAGCGTTATTTAAAAATTTAAAAATTTACAGTGGAGCTACAAAAGGAAAAGAGAAAAACCATGCTAAAGACGTTATCGCGTATTACCTTAACTTCTTGTTGTATCTATGTACTTTTAAGATATCTGATCAGTTTAATTGACCCTTATGTAGTAGACTATGATGATATGCACAGAATGGGACCTGCTTTATCTGGATATCTCCCTTAAATTGTGCAAATGCCCCTTTTCTAAAAATAGCTTTAATTTCTTTTAGTGATCTGACGTGATGCATCTCCCCGAATTGAGTTGAACCACACACAGTACAGCATTCAATAAACACTGAATGGGTGTCTTTACCCGCTCATGTCTTAGTTTTAAGAGAAGTTTATCTGGACTTGTAGTTTTCTTATTTTTAAAATCATGATTACTTTTTAAGTTCTCAGGTCTGTAAAATGTTACTCCAGTGTCTTTACACTCAAGCTCAGGACCAAATTTATGAAAGACTTTACTTAAAGTACGAAGTTTTTAGCCATGGTTAGGACACAAGATGCACGCATTAATCAAATGATACTATAGAGTCTGGATTTATTTGTGGCAAAGCTAAAAAGTTTACTACCCCCTCTAAATTTTGAGTTATATAAGCTTAGTATCTCTTGATGAGATAGATTCATTATGGTTGTAAGTCCGGTAGGTCATAATTAACTCATATGATTTTGGCGAATAATTTTCTTTAAGTTTGTAAGATCTTTTTTATAGGGATATAAGTTTTACCAACCCTTACTTATCTTATACCATGGCTAACCAATCAGGTTTAGTTAATTTTTGGATTTTTAATTTCAGCACCAAGAAATTTTCTGACAAGCTACTGATGATTGTTTTATTATCGTTAAGTTATAATCCGCATTTAGCTTTCAGTAAGTAAGTCTTTTATTCAGGATTTTATGAATTTGGCCTCATGAAGAGAACCAGCAATCATAACAACGAAGTAATCCGCGTATCATACAAATTTCCTTATACGGTAGTTATGAACGTATTGATATGACCTTCAGGTCTTCCGCATTTAAGTTTAATCTTAACTTTCATAACGGGATCCGATGTCTTACAGCTTAAGGTTTGTAATTTGGCATACACAGGGTTTTTCTCCGTTTTATTATTTATCGAATATAAGCTTTTCTTCAGCCATGAGCTTTCCCTATTTGTCCTTCACTATGTTTTCCCTTGCAAGTAAGGGACTAAGAATTCCAGGTTGAGGAGTACCTAGTTTGTGTAGGTTTCCTTTCTCAACAATGTGACCAGCGTTCAGGAATTTCCTTAGAAGTTAAAGAATACGTGGGTCTCCAACTTTTTAAGACACACATTTCAGGATAATTTCATGGGGAATCATATCTAAACATTTTTTAAAAAAAATCATACGGGATTACTCAGTTGTACCGATTACCTTGAAAATAGTTTTATAACAGGGCAGAGTGAACCGATTTCCCACTTCTAAAACCATGTGATGAGGATGATATTGTATGGTAAAATATGGCCTCCAACAGTGAATAGCATGTAAACCTTTTTGGACTATTTTAACTATGGGAAATTGTAATTATAAAGGCCTCATTTTTCCATTAGATTTGGGATTTTCTACTATACGACTGGTTTTAATTTTAAATTAACCGGATTTCAAGCTATCAATGGTGTTCTCAAATCACTTTAGATTTATACCTTCTAAGCTCTCTTTATCTAATCCCTTACTCAAATTACCTGGTTTACTACGAATTTCCAATGAGCAATTTTTCCAAGAAGTTTGGCTCAGTGATAAATTAAAGCAAATGGAAGTGCTTCTGTCCTTTTAAGTCCCGCTGCTCAATAATTATTTTTACAGTAGTGGTAACACCGACTCCATTAGATACCTTTTTAGGTTTATCCAACTTAGCCATTACTTTATTGTTATCATCTATTGTTTTTAATTCAAGGGTGTCTCCCTTCAATGAATTAATCTGGAGACTCCGTATATTATATATATAGGCGCTTAGATCTCGAAGTTGACAGTTAGTGATGTTTAAAGTCCTTATTGATTTAGCACCCACTTGAAAAGCTTAAGTTAAGGAAAATTTTACTCAGCTTTTGGCAACAAGCCCTGCTATAACCATCTTTAATCGCAATGGTGAATAAACACCGATGTATTCTGCTTAATTTTTACCTCGCAGGTTTTATATGATATTAGGTATCAAGTTTGTTAAGCTCAGCTTGTCAATCCCTACTAATGTTGTTATCTTTTATGGGCTGTATGAATTATACAACACTTTACTCTATGCTTTCCATCTTTAACTCATTATTAGCAACATATTGCGGGAGAGTCCGTAGCATTTATAAAGTTGGCCCAAATATAAATGAGATATGGGACATCTTATCAATACACTAACGCCCCCATTCGGCGCACTGGTAATACCCATATGAGGTGTTCCAAGTTTAATTGTGGGACTTAGTGCTTAATGAAAGAAACAAAAAACTAAAAATAGCTATGAAAAAGAATAGTTTACTATAATAAATAGTGATACTCCTAGTGTAAGACCTTTTTGTACTTTACTTGTTTATCCAACTATATTGTACCTATGTAATAATATCTCGAAATCAAAGAATTATAGCACTTACTGTAGAAATAAATCCTATACTTAGTAATACTGATACACCAAAAGGTAAAGCTTAACCATTTAAATAAATTACAGCTGATGTTGTACAAATAAGTAGAGAAAAAGATGTTAGTACTCTTTATAAATTATGAGATTATCATATAGTGACAATCTAACAAAGAATAAAATGGGCAATCAGCAGGAAACCAACATTAATTTACAAATATTAATTAGTAGTATCCTCAGAGAATACACGTGAAGCTCTTACTAAATATTTTAATATATTAAGAAATAATATAGTCCGATCACTAACCAGAGTTATAGCTAGCACTTAGGAGGGTTATATACATTACATTATTTTACATTACATTACATTACATTACAGTATACTAATATATATATAACTAACATTATGCCAACACCTGTTTGTGCTCTTATTCATGCTGCTACTCTGATAACTACAGGAGTTTATCTACTAATTCGATATTCACCTCTATTTGAATTTGGTACAACAACTATATTTGTAATTACTTGAATTGTGCCATTACAGCTTTTGCACCTAGTACTGGAATTATAAATTTGATATGAAAAGTATTATTGCTTATTCTACTTGTAGTAAAATAGGGTATTTATTTAGACCTGTTGCTATCAGTCAATACGATAATGCACTATTCCATATAGTAAACCATGCTTTATGTAAAACTCTTATAGCAGCTTCTGCTGTTCTTCATGCAGCATATTACCAACAAGATGATCGATGTCTAGCTGACGACTAGATTTCCTACCTTTTACTTATACTGCAATTATTATTTGTTCAATAAGTCTAATAGCTCTACCTTTCCTAACAGGTTTTTTTAAAGAAATTGTACTAGAACTTTATTATTCTCAATATACAGTATCAACTGCAGTAATTGATTGATTTGGTACAATAAGTGCTTTTCTAACACCATTTTATTATTTTCGACTAATCACTAAAACATTCCTAACTGATATTAATGGTTTTATATAAAATATATGAAAATGTACATGGAGCATCCAATATTGTTCAAATACTAATCATATATAATATTAGTTTTTCTTTGAATATATATTTATATGGCTCTTGGTAGTGACTTACGTAGTATTTTTATTCATCTTAATCATACTTATCTAGTTGAAGCTGAAAATATTTCTACTCAGTACAAACTGTTTTCGAATATTATAAGTATTATAGCTGGTTATCTATTAGTATATGTTTATCAATATAAACCTCAAATGCTAATTAAGATTAAAAATAAATTTAAACTAGGAAATCTATTTTAGATATTATTTTGCTAAATATTATTTTGATGTTCTTAATAATTATTATGTTATTAATAAAGCTATTCATTTTAGATATAATTATATTGTACGAGGTGTTATTTAACTTTTAGCTACATAAGCTATAACACAAGATACTTTTTAAATAGGTCATAAACTATCTCATTTTGAGACAGGTATTTTTATATTGCTAGCTACTCATCTCACTTATTTTTGGTAAAGGGATGGGGACTTCCACTCTATTTCAGTCCCCCGCGTCTCTGCTGCTCTCTGAACAAGAAACTATATGTCTCTTTATCTTTATGAAA
>Ga0153996_1000235_pt1 | contig 26282 bp, 20 predicted proteins | sample TSNC080MetaG_FD_104728 | JGI IMG/M metagenome (GOLD analysis project Ga0153996, IMG submission 104728) | Attine ant fungus gardens microbial communities from North Carolina, USA - TSNC080 MetaG | ecosystem: Host-associated > Fungi > Mycelium > Unclassified | place: USA: North Carolina, Lumber...
ATGAACTACCCCGCAGCAGAGACTGCGGGGTATCAATCCCCCTAATCTTAGCTACGCGTTCTGTTTTTTATAAGGAAGCGCAGCAGAGCTGCGGGGAATTGAACCCTAAGAGATTAAAGAGAGCATAGATAATAAAGAAACCATATCGATCAATTTGTTTAATGAAATTTATGATTATATTGGCGAGAAATACAATTTGGGCGACGGAATGTTGAGTAACTTAATTGTACGATTGAGCTATCGTCTTACCGATTTGATAAAACAATATAATGAATCGGGAATAGAATATTATGACTATTGGTGTGTAGACGGGGATGGCAAATTTGTGATACAAAATGAGGGGCTTTTTAACGTATAAGAAAGAGCACAACAAATAAGACTCTTGCGACTTAGAAAATTTGCATCGATTCGACTTGAATGGAACGGAATACTATGCCATATCGCTTTCCCAAAAGCTCCATTTGGGAAGCTACCACGCCCATGTGAACAGTGGGGATTTGGTCTATCACTTATCAAATATTTTTCCTTATATATAAGTACGCATTACCGTCCAAACACGGTTTCTGCCGTCCAATTCCGTGTTTGGACGGCATTTTGTGTATTCAGCCGTCCATATCCCAATATTGCCGTCCTTATTTTTAAATAATCTAATTAGTACCTAATCCGTAGTACCGCAAAGCAGAATAAATGTGGTAGAATAAGTGCAAGAGATTATCTGGTTGAGATTGTTGTCAGGAATGCGATGAAAACGAAAAAGAGCTGGAGAATTGTGCTGTCAAAAGTTATATTTCTTTGGAATTTACTAATTTTGTACCCTTACTGTTCACTTACAGCAGATAACCGGCCGTACTCATCCATATTACCTGAAACACCCAAATCCAAAAAGCAGAGATATCATACAATAAAGATTATTATTAAATGGAGGCATAATGCATATAACTGATGATTTTATTGTCTCATCGCTGGATGAAACAGGCGGCGAAAGAAATGAGCTGAATGAAAACAGCGTGGATATAACTATTGAAACAGAGGAAAGACTATTCCGTGACACCCAAAAATGGTGCACGGAGCGCGGCATTACCTTTGAGCAACTCATTATCGCTTTTGTTAGATTCTGTGCTTGTCCGGAAAATTATGAGGCCGTACGAGAGTGGTTTGCAGCAGAAATCATGTAAATGAATGAGTGTCATAATTGCCAGATTTGTAGAAATTATGCTGATGATGCATCATAAGTATTCTTAGTGGAATTAAAATCGAAATGAGAAAAGAATCAAATATATTGTATGCGCCGGAGATTGACTCCCTTAATTTTCCTTAACCTATTGACATTCAAGCGATATCCCTCTATAATCAAAAAGCTATTAAAGCGAATACAGCAGTCATGTATTTTGCGCTTTATAAAAAGCATTCTGTAAAAGGAATGCTTTTTATTTTAGACTTTGTCCAGACAGCTCCTTCGGTATTTATATAGAAACAAAATGATAATTCTTTACAATCGGAACAATAATGTTTGACATTATTCCGATACTGACTATAATAAGTATACAGGAAGAGAAAAGTTGAGGTGATTTCACATGGAATATATGACGGTTAAACAGGCTGCGCAGCAATGGGGCATTTCCGACCGCCGGGTGCGGATTCTGTGCGCCGATGGGAAAATCGCAGGTATTGTTAGGGTTGGAAAGTCCTATCAGATTCCGCTAAACGCTCAAAAGCCCGCGGATAGAAGATATCGGGACGGCAGGAGTGTCGCCGCTTATGGCAAACGCTGGCTTAAATGGAATGATGATGTGATTGGTGTGATCGCCTCCGGCGGCGGCGTAACCTTTAGTTTCCCGGAGTATAATGAAATTGTGGGGCTATATACATGTGGCCGGTCATCATGGACATCGGAACAGTTTGCCGGTTTTTTATCTGAGCGCGTCGTAAGCAGGGACAGGAGGGATATTGAACGTATCCTGTTTCGATGCGGCCTGTCCCATTACGACGTAATGCGTATTGCCGAAATTACCCGAGGGATTCATCCAAAGGATCTCCTGTGGATAGCTCACAGTGAGGATGAGAAGCTGGAAGATGTGATGACCGATGTGTTTGATTCGGTATTCCATCGCCGGATTGATCTTGTAGGGGACAGTATCGACACGCCGGAAGGATACAATATTAAGCGGTATGGCGTGCATAACGGAAAATATGGGATTTACAAGCAACGCATCAGCCCACTGGCGACCGATGTGGAGTCGGAGGTGGCGGTATACCTGCTTGCCGAAAAGCTTGGAGTCCCATGCTGCCCGGCCATTCGGACTGATAAGAATACGGTGTTTTCCGCTTTCCTGTATGATTTCTCCCGGGAATATATCGTCCATTTCCGTCGCCTGTTCATCGGCGCCCGCTCGGACAACGAGTATCGGAACCTCCTGTCTGTACGACCACAGTTCAAGGATGAAATAGCGAAAATGATTCTGCTTGATTTCATTACCCGGCAGGATGACCGCCATCTGTCCAATATCGCCATCAAAATCAGCCGTGATGGTGAATCCTTCTATCCGCTATATGACAATGGGCGTAGTCTTTTTTATGAGGATACCGAGGAAATGGTTCGCGCTGCCGTAAATGACCCGGCCGGTTACGCCACCACCTTTGGATATGTGGGCACATATTGGGATTACGTTCAGGAGATCGCAGCCGAGCAGAGTAATCTCGCGGATTTGATCAACCTTAAAATATCCGAGGCCGATGTGGCGGCTATCCTGCGCGAGGCAGGGTTTACCGGATACCGTTATAACGGCGCGATTAACTGGATCATCAAGGCGATGGAAATGATCCGTTCGCTGTAAATTCCATGCTAAAGTAATCTATGATGGAATTGTATGGATTGGCATTGTTCAGATGGGGCCTGCGTTGTCAGTGAATGTATTTCCAGTGCAATGGCATCAAAGGGGTTGCGATGTGAGGTCCTTAGATAAGCGTCGAAATGATTATAAAACAGGAGAAAAATTATGTTGTTAAGATCTCAGCCACTTAACTCCAAAATCAGCGAGAAACTTGCGGCCGACAGCGAAAAAGAATGTGAGGAAATGACAGAGTTCAACATTCTATCGCAGCATATTGGCGATATGTTTGACGATATCTTTGACGACAGAAGAAGGCGGAAAATCAAGTTTACAACTCGGCTTGGCTGGAAGTGGCATCGTATAAAGGATACTTACTATGATGTCAAGCATTCTGTCCGAAATCATATAAAATGGCACAAAGCTCTTAGAGAACTGCGCCCGTGGGAAGGATTTAACGGGCTTCTTATCGTTATGCAAACGCATCTTCGTGATTATGTTTTATGTGAAGAAAAATATGGGCATTCCGAAGAGAGATTCAAAAGACATAAAATTGAAACGGCAAAAGAAATGATTGCACTTTTGGAACGCATGAAAGAACCTGATGAGTATTTGCACAGGTGCCGTGAGGAAGTCGAGAAAAAATATCCGAAGTATAAGTCATTAATTACGGAATACAAAACTGGAGGCACAAGTACCAGCGGTGATTTTATCGCGCAGGGCAATGGTTGGGCCGGCGAGGAAGCTGGCAATGATCCGCGCAAGGGATATTTTGAGTTTGCAAACGGGCGGTTTGAACTTGCGGAGAGTCCCGATAAAGAGGAAACTGATAGGCTACTGGCTCAAATTGATGAATACAACGAGGAAATCAGCAACGCATATGTACAGGCCGAAGCTGATTCGGATAAGGATTTTGAGGAGCTTGGGCAACTGTTGAAAGAAAACCTGTATTCGTGGTGGGACTAAATAGAAATGAAAAATAGCAAATCTACTAAATTGACTGCATTGGAAATCGACTACCTTGTTCGATGGCAAAGCCTTGCGGCGAAGGTTTGCCGTACATTGGGCTTGTGGATAAGGAGGGGCGTTAGTGCACGAGCAATATATTGGCAAACGGTTATCCACAGCGGAAATTTTTGAAACGTTTATCGGTATGGCGGTGACAGGGAAACCTGATTTATCGCAGCATCCCACAATCTACGTTGCGATTGAGTTCATCGGGACGCCGGAGGAAGCCGAAGAAAAATTTCGGCGCGGGGGATGTTGTATCCACTACGGATGTCCTCCGCGTAAAGGCGAAGGCGTAATTTGGGACAGCCGCATAAAAATGGAGGATTTAGTCGGTGGCTGGAATACAAGCGTCACCGCTGACGGCTGGATGAGCAATGAGCGTATGGTGCTTAAGCCGGACGGTACCGGCATATTTGCCGAAGCTAATATGGGGCCGTATTATGGCACTTTGATAACGTGGTACGTTGAAAATAATGTTTTGTATATCAATACGGATGACCGCAATATATGCAACGCTAAAATTGAATATAAACCGAATGCGATTGTTCCTTGCATGAGCGGGAAAGAGCGACGCTTTACGGAGCTATCCGCAGGTGCGTATGAGTTGACGTATTACCGCGACATATCACACAAAACTTTGGCAGAGCTGGAGCAAGAAGCGTGTATGCTATATAATGATATATTGAAAAATTGCGATTGAGTTATTCTAACAAATAGCGCAGCATTTTTTTCGATGCTTCTAATAACTGTAGAAAGATGGAGGGGGAACGATGGATAGCTTTGCAAAGGAAGAATTACAGGAAGCACGCCGCGCTATAGCTTCAACAATCAGCAAGTGCGAGAAGGTGCAGTTAAAGCTGCGTGAGGGAACGCCGCAGTTTTCGCTGACAAGGAATAGGATTAATGCGTTTCGTGTAGCGGTGGCGTTGATAAACCAGAGATTGGAGGAGATGTGATTTATGCTGAGGAATGTGCTAAAATGGAATCGGCGCTTCGGGCGATCGCTGTGGAAAACGAGCCGAATCCGGCGAAGATAAATTGGGGCTGCTGATATAGGATAAAGTAAAACGAACTACTCCTCCAGCAAATACCGTAGCATCACTTCCGGGTTTTCAAGAAAACGTCTGGTCAGGGTATAGTGTTCGGTCTCCTTATAGGGCGTCGCCTCGGCGCCATCCTCGGAAAGCACGATGATCTCCGCATGGGGGTAAGCCATCAGGATCGGCGAGTGTGTGGCTATGACAAACTGGCTATCATCCTCCACCAACTCGTGGATTCTCGCTAAAAGCGTCATCTGCCGTGAGGGGGAAAGCGCGGCTTCAGGCTCGTCCAGAAAGAAGATGCTGTTTCCTCTGAAGCGGTTAAGCGCCAGAGCGAGAAAACTCTCGCCGTGGCTCTGCTCATGCAGCGACCTGCCGCCGTAATTGCGCTCAAGAAAGGCTTTGGAGCCGCTTATACCGGCCAAGCCGGATTCAGCCAGCCGGTCAATCTCACTGGCCACATTGTAGAAGCTCTCTGCCCGCAGAAAGAAGCCGTCGGATGGGAACGGAATGCTGCGCGCAATCTTCATGCTGTGATAGAGTCCTGAATGGCTTTCCCGCGTTGCAAAGTTGAAATTACGGGTTCCGCCCTCGGGGTTGAAGCCGCATTGGATTGCCAGCGCCTCCAGCAAGGTGGATTTGCCGCTGCCGTTTTCTCCGACGAAAAACGTGACCGGACGGCGGAAAGCGAACAGCCGCAGATGCTTTATCGCGGGGATGTTAGATAGATATTCCTCGTCAAAATCCTCTCCGATTGTGAACGCCCGGAGATATAATTCTTCCAGCATATTTGTCCTCTTTTAATGCACTTTTTTGGATTCCGCGCACTCCTCCACCAAAGGGCAGTCGGCACAGGACGGCTTATTACGGCAATGCTCCTTTGCGTTTATCACAATCATGGCGTGAAGATTGTTGTAGAGCTTTACATCCGGTTCGAGGCGGCTTTCAAAGTATGATTTGATTGAGTCATAATCCAGATTAACGTCAAAAGACAGCCGTTCAAACAGTCTTTTTGTATAAGCGTCCACCACAAAGGTGGGGCAATCAAAGGCGTACAGCGGAATCGAATCGGCGGTTTCCTTGCCCACGCCTTTTACCGCCAACAGCTCTCTTCGGATTTTCTCAAGCGGATGATGTTTTACCTTTTCCACCGAATATTCATATTTAAGAAACCAACTCGTGACTTCTTTGAGATAGACCGCCTTCTGGTTAAAAAAACCGCTGGGGCGGATCAATTCGACAAGGGCGTCCATGTCAAGACCCGCTACCGTTTCCTGCGAAAGACTGTCCCCGAAGTTGGCTATGGCCTTTTCGACATTACCCCACGCGGTATTCTGCGTCAAAACCGCGCCCACGATTACCTCATAGGGAGAGCTTGCGGGCCACCAATGTAAATCTCCGTAACGTGCCAGAAGCTTATTGTAGATATTATGCAAGTCGTGAATCATAGTATTCTCCGGTTCAGATTGTCGCCCTAAACATCTTTAACGTGGCTCAATCTGCAAAATTTGCTCGTACAGCAGTATATACTTACGCATCAGCGCCCGGTCATCGTGATAGTGGCCGAAGAACCAATAGTCAAATAGACAGCGTTCTTTGACCTCCTCGAAAAAATCCGTCAGCCTGTCATGTTGGTACAGCCCGCCGCCAATCAAATCCACTATACTGGACGGGCAGCAATGGGATATGATGTAATCCACCCTCCAACCACATGCATCCAGATTTTTTCGCGCCGTTTCATACTCCGCGTCGCAGGGAAGCTCCTCTTTCCACCACGAAATATGGTTGATCCGATAGAGCGCCATCCGCTTGTCCAGTTGCCGTTTCTTGCGGCGGAAGTCGGGATCGTCAGGCTCCAGAATACCATCGCTGATATCATGGGAGGAGGCCCCGCCCATTGTTAAGCATCGTTTTCCGCCAATATCGAAGACTTGTCCCCGCATCAGGTGAATCACGGTGTCTCGAATATACTGAACAGAACCATCATTCCATTCACTCACCGGGTACTGATTGAGAAGATCATAATTTGAGTGGTTTCCGGTGACAAACAGCGTGGTGAAAGGTTTATCGTTCAGCCAGTCCAACCAGTAGCGTTCCCTCTTAGAAGCATCCCAGATACCAAAATCGCCGCAAACGATGACATAATCATCTTTGGTCATTTCCTTTTGTTCAGGAAAGATATGCGTATTAAACCGGGTAAAGTCCCCGTGGGTATCTCCGGTGATAAAAATCATGTATTTCTCCTTGTGCCTTAAACATTCCGAATATCTTTCCGCTTAGGCACACCGATGAATATATATTGGCGGATGTATTTGAGAAGGTCGTCTTTGCCTGTTCTGTTAATTGCGGTACATCTCGGAATCAGTTAATGATGACTCTAGTGTATCACAATTATCGGCTTGTTCCAATATAAAGTTGGACTCCAATTAAAGAGGATTGGGTCATGTGCTGAACGAAAATCTATGGTCATTGAGTCCTTGCCGGCAACAAAAGTCTCATCCCCAATTACACCTTATTACGCCAACACGTTTCAAACATAGTCACATACCGTACAAACCGTACCACATAAACTGATACCAGACGTTAACCCGTCTGGTATTTTTTTATACTCAATTTTAACGGAAGGGGCACTTCGATGGCGGAAAGGCATTTTGAACTTGTAAAATTTGAATCAGAGGATCGCGAAAATAATGAGCCCCATAAATATAAGGAATGCTATATAGTCGAAGCCGGCTCCGCCGACACAAAGGATCTAAAAGAGCTGATTAAAGAAATACTGCTTAGCTATATAAACCATCTCGACTTGTAGAAATATTGACTTGCAGCGCGAAAATTGCTATTGTAAGTGTAGTTATACAAGTCGATTTGGTGGAAAGGAGGACTATGTTACAGCCAAATCGAACGAATCGTCAATGCGGCGATAAGAATGAGGGAACAGCCTATTTAAGGTTGTCAAAAGATGACGGTGTGGGTGAAAGTGCCAGCATTTCCACACAGCGCAAAATTATCCACAATTACGCGAAAGAGCATGGATTTAAGATCGTCAAAGAGTATGTAGATGATGGCTGGAGCGGTACGAATTTTGACCGGCCGGGTTTTCAGCAGATGATTAAGGATATCGAGGATAAAAAAATACACCTGATCATCACAAAAGACTTGTCCCGATTGGGCCGCGACTACATACAAACCGGGCAGTATACCGAAATTTTCTTTCCGACCAAAGGCGTGAGATATATCGCCATAAACGACGGTTACGATTCGGATAGTCCTTATTCCGACATCGCGCCTTTCAAAAATGTAGTCAATGAAATGTACGCCCGGGACATTTCGCGGAAAATCCGCAGCTCTTTTATAGCGAATATGGAGGACGGCAATTATATCGGCAATTTCGCTCCATACGGGTATCAAAAAGATCCAGCCGACAAGCACAGGCTGATACCTGACGAAGCAGCGGCGGCCACAGTAAAAATGATCTTTGAAATGGCGGCGGGCGGCACCGCGCCTACCGGTATAGCCGACTTCCTAAACGCAAACAATATTCCCCCTCCGGCAATCTACCGGTGCATCATCCACCCTCATTTGAATCCGGATAACTATTCCAGAAGAAAAGAATGGACGGCTTCCAATGTCGTTAAATTGCTGCGAAACACCGTTTATCTTGGACATTTGTCACAGGGAAAAACCTCCAAGGTATCGTTCAAAAGCGCGGTTACGGTACAGAAGCCGAGGCAGGACTGGATTGTTGTGGAAAACACCCACGAGCCGCTCGTCAGCCAGGAATTATACGATGAGGTGCGTAGGCGCAGCCAAAGCCGCACATGCAACAAAAACGGCGGATTCCAAAACATTTTTTCCGGAATAGCGAAGTGCGCGGATTGCGGCAGGAACATGTCGGCTGTGGGCACCAGAAAAAAAGGCTCTCCGGCAAATCTGGCGTGCGGCGGCTACAAGCTTTACGGCAGCGGAGAATGCTCCAACCATTTTATCGATTACAATACCCTGTATGACATTGTTCTTGATTCGATCCGCGAGCGTGTCAGGTTGTCCAAAAAGGAACAGGACGAAATACTCAAATGTCTACAGGAAGAATTATCCGCGAAAATCAACGATCCCGACAGGAAACGGAAGCTTGCGAATCTGAAAGCAAAAGGGCAGGAGCTCGATAAAACAATCGAACGGCTTTATGAAGACCATGTACAGGGCGTTTTAAGCGGCGACCGATTCACAAAACTGCTGGATAAGTACGAAAATGAAAGCAAAGACATAGCCGCTAAAATCCAGTCATTGGACATGGACGCCGATCTGAAGCAGCAGTCCGCCAAGCTACAGGAATCGCATAAAAAGCTGAGAGCGCGGCTTATGAGCTTCACCAATGTGAAAGAGCTTTCAATCGATACATTGTTTCAGTTGATCGACCGGATCGAGATCGAGCAGGGGTATTTTGAGAAAACGGAGCATGGAAGGGTAAAGCATCAGACCGTTAAGATTTATTTCAGGTTCACAGCAGAAACCACAACAAAAGGGTACTGTGTTTAGTCATTTCTACTATAGCATACGGTTTTCTCCTATCCTACCCCCAAATTAGCCTATCCTAAAAATGGCGTTGCAATCACAATAATAAAGCATGGCATACTGTCGAGTATCTATCCATGTGCATGGGATTCGGTTGCAACGCAGCCGGCGTGGTGGGCTGCCGTATCATTGATTCACCGCGGGAACGCCTTATTGCCATTCTGACAAACAATTTTGTGCCGTGCAATGGCCGTTTCCCTACTTTAATTGCCATTATTTCCATGTTTTTTGTGGGCAGCTTTGCAGGTGTATTTGATACCGTCATATCCACGCTGATTCTGGCAGGTACTATTGTATTGGGAGTGCTGCTCACTTTCTTGATTTCCCGGTTTTTGTCGGAAACCCTTCTGAGGGGGGAGCCATCCTCCTTCACATTGGAATTGCCGCCGTATCGTACGCCGCAAATCGGCCGGGTATTGGTGCGCTCTTTGCTGGATCGCACGCTATTTGTGCTAGGCCGCGCCGTTTCAGTCGCTGCTCCTGCGGGGCTTGTAATTTGGGTGATGGCCAATATCACTGTGGGCGATATGAGTATTTTAGCTCATTGCTCCGGCTTTCTTGACCCCTTTGCCAAGCTGTTGGGTATGGATGGCGTCATCTTGTTGGCTTTTATTTTGGGATTCCCGGCCAATGAGATTGTAGTGCCCATTATCATCATGGCATATATGTCAACCAATACCATATTGGAAATGGATTCTCTGCCTGAACTAAAAGAATTGTTTGTCGCCAATGGCTGGACTTGGGTGACTGCCGTTTCCACCATGCTGTTCTGTCTGATACACTGGCCCTGCGCTACCACCTGCCTGACTATCAAAAAAGAAACGGGAAGCTGGAAATGGACTGGACTTTCCATCCTCCTTCCCACCATTGTCGGTATCCTGGTATGCTTTGTATTCACCACCGTTGTCCGTGGCCTGGGTCTTGTCTGATATGCATTTTTGAACTATATAAGCGTTTTCATGAGAATTGTTCCATACATTATACTAACCAGCTCCCCAATAAAACAGGGGAGCTGTTTCTATATTAACAGGCACAGAAATCTCTTTTTAGACCCGGATCGTTTTGCCGGTATGCCGGCCCTTTTGGGTGCGATTGAATCCGATCCATGTGGATATGCCAATAAATAAAATGATAATGATAAGCATTCTAATCAACAGGTGAAGGTTGACAGCCTGATCCGGCAGGGTTCTTATGGCGTATCCGGGGGAAAAGTCCGATAGAAGCGTGTGGGTATGCCAAAACATAAACAGATCAACCATTTAGGTTTCGATATGCACGCTCATCATGGAGATCAAAACCATGGCTACTCTGTTTTTAACAAACGCTCTAACCATGCAAAAGACAGAAATATACGAGCAGTTTAGCACAATTTGCAGGAGGAGTAAGGTGAACCACGTTACCGGATAGAACTTGCCATTGTGGGCGAATTTTCAGTTAAATATAAAAGCTATCCGTTTAAATACTTGTGGTGGATAGCTTTTTTGTGTAAAATCATGTATAATATGTTGGTAAATGTTTTATTGCGTCGAAAAAAATACGATGATTGGCTGTTAAGATAAAATATGAATATCATACTGAACTGACGCTTTATTTACGTTGCAAATTCCGTGCAGTCCCACAGACGTGCGCTTTGAATATAAAATTGTCACATAATCACATTTTGAGCGGTAAAAGGTATTGTATTGTAACGTGTAGGAGGAATGGTTTCTATGACTATCAAGATGAAAATTCTTACCCCCATGGTTCTATTGACAATTCTTGTAGCGGCGGCAATCCTTATTTCCAATGTTCTTCAGTTTTCAAATTACGTCAATGCTACAACTAAAGACAGCGTTGACCTCGCGTCCACCGTAGCGGAAGATGAACTGGAGATGAAAAAAGCAGAGGCGGAAGTTGCCTCGCTTAGCATAGCGGAAAACGTCTTGATTTTGGAAGCGGTCAAAAATAAGGATCGCGATGCGCTTATAGACATATCCAAGGTGATGATGGGTGGTACAAATATGGACTTCTGCACCATCGCGGACGCATCAGGTGTTGCAATCGCGCGGCCGCATGCCCCGGAAAAATATGGGGATGATGTTACGGCAATGCCAAGTGTAAAATCAGCGCTGTCCGGTAAAGCGCTGGCCACCATTGAACCGGGTGCCACCGTACGCATGTCGGTATGTGCCGGAACTCCGATTATAAATGATGAGGGAAAGGTACTCGGAGTGGTGGTCGTTGGTTTCCGTCTGGATACAGATAGATTCGTTGATTCAATAAAATCGATTTTAGGTTGCGAAGTAACTTTTTTTTTGGGAGATGAGCGCATTTCGACCACCGTTTTGAAAGATGACGGAACTAGGGCGGTGGGCACGAAAGCGGCGGAAAATGTCAGCAAGACAGTGCTTGCGGGCGATACATACAGCGGTATGGCTAAAATCTTAAACCATAACGCATTAACGAAATATGTCCCTATTGCTGATACCGACGGTAAGATTTTGGGCATGCTTTTTGTCGGGCATTTTATGACAGAAGCACAAAATACGATTTGGTCTTTTATAAAAGTAGGATTGCTCATTATACTGATTGTGCTGGCAGTTTCAATTTTCGTTATAATGATTATTACAGGACGCATCGTAGCACCGATAAAGATTATGGTAAAAGGCGCCAACGCTCTGGCGGTAGGAGATACGGAAATAGATGTGGCTGTCAATACAAAAGATGAAATGCGCGAGTTGGCAAACGCATTTAATGAGATAATAAAAAGCATGCGCACTCAGATTCAGGTCATTGAGGCTATTGCGGACGGGGATTTAACGCTTTCCATAGAAAAGCGTTCGGATAAGGATATTATGAATCAGGCATTGATATCTATGCTTGAACTCAATAATGAAGTGTTCTCGCAAATTGTGTATTCTGCGGAGCTGGTATCTTCTGGGGCCCGGCAGATGGCGGACGGCTCGCAGGTACTTGCGCAGGGGTCAACGGAACAGGCAACCACGGTGAGTCAGCTTTCAGGCAGCATCAGCGAAGTAAATGCCAAAACAAAAGACAGCGCCGCCATGGCCGAAAAAGCCGCGCATCTTGCGCAAACTATCGAAGGCAACGCGCAAAAAGGGTCGGAACAAATGGAGAATATGGTGCGGGCGGTAAAGGAGATCGATGAAGCCAGCCAGTCCATCAATAAAATTATAAAAGTCATTGATGACATTGCGTTCCAGACAAATATACTTGCGCTTAACGCAGCGGTAGAAGCCGCCCGCGCGGGTCAGCACGGAAAAGGCTTTGCCGTCGTTGCCGACGAGGTGCGCAATCTCGCAGCAAAAAGTGCCGCTGCCGCAAAGGATACCAGTTCTCTAATAGAAAACTCTATTGCCAAGGCTGAATTAGGCGTACGTATCGCTGATGAGACGGCTGCATCCCTATCTGAAATCGTGTCGGGAATCAAGGAAAGCGGCGAGATAGTGGGGGATATAGCCAAAGCCTCGGCGCAACAAAACATGCTGATTTCTCAAATCAACGATGGTATCAATCAGGTATCGCATGTTGTCCAGCAAAACAGCTCCACGGCAGAGGAAAGCGCCGCCATTAGTCAGGAAATGAGCGGACAAGCCGGACTCCTGCAAAACCTGGTGGAGCGCTTCAAGCTCAAGAGGCCGTCCGGCGTGAACCAGCAGCTCCAATCCTCGCCGTCACATCTGCAAGCCGCTTCCGATACAGCCTTCTCACTAACCGCAAAAATGTCTGCCAATGATGACAGTTTACTGCCGTGACTTCCAGCTCCTGCTGCTCCTGCCGGATCATATTGCATAAATCCTCATTAAAATCCTTGCCCCTTGAAATGCCGCGGGAAATCTGATAACCCAGCGGCTGGAGCTTCGTCTTGAGATCCTCCGCCATCTTGTGGCCCGCCGCGTCGTTATCGTGGCAGAGGACAACCTTTTGGATGCCCGGGTGGCCGCTGAGAAAGGTGAGGATATTTCCGTCCCCGGCGCTGCCGGAAGCGATGTAATACCGCCGGGACAGGTCGGTGTTTCCGGCTCTCGCTTGCAGGGTGGCATAGCTCATGGCGTCGATGCCGGCCTCAAAGACACAGGCCCCCGCTGCCTCCTTGCCGCCGCCGAAATAAAAACAGCTGCCGGATTTATCTGATCCGGCAGCCATCCCTTTAAAGGGTTTTTCCGTATTGGTGTTGGTTCCGCGAAGAAAAAAGAAGAGGACAGCAAGCGCCTTAATGGCCTGTCCAATTAGGTGTAATAAGATAACCGTTACCTATTGGAGTGGGGGGCGGTTATCGTGCTTTTATGGACATTGCCAAGGTCATAACAATAACAGCAAAACAAATTTCAATTCGGAGTTAATCGGCTATATCAGTTTTTCCAGCAAGAAAATAGCTTTTTCATAAGAAAAGGCCTCCGCGGCGCCCTTTGCGCCGCTTATTATGGCGTCCGCTTCCGCGCCGAACGTAAACTTTCCAAGGGCGTTCAAAGAACCAAGGGCGTTCACTGCCTCAAAGCGATCCAGATAGGAGATGGCCTCGCTGGCCTTATCCGCCAGGAACTGATCCTCGCCGCGGGGCTTATCTGTTGCTTCCGTCTGCGGGAATATCCCTTTGAGCTTGGACGCGAAGCTCTCCATCACATCCGCAAACACAGCGAACTTATCCACACACAGCGGCATGTTTTCCGCTTTTGACGCTATCTCCAGTTCGGCGGCAAGCTCGGAATTATGCGCCGCGCCTATGTTGGCGAGCGCGCCTTTTAGCCCGTGAGCCTCTATGGAGAAGCCGCGCAGATCACCTGCGGAAAGGAAGGCGTCCATTTTTTTAAGCATCCCGGCAATGGAATACGCCATTTGCTTTATGATGGATTCCAGCACGCCCTGCATCCCGCTAATCCGGCTGAGCGCCAGCTCGATATCCATCCCCTCTATCTCCGCCGCCGCGGCCAAAGCTTTCGTATAGGTCGCGGGCCGCACGTCTTCGGCGTGTTCCGAGTCCGTCTTGATCTTATCCGCAGGCAGCCATTTCAGCAGAATGTTCATCAGAGCGCCTTTGTCTATTGGCTTGGACAGGAAATCGTCCATGCCCGAGGCGAGCAGCAGATCTCTGGATTCATGCATCGCGTTCGCCGTCAGGGCGATAACGGGAAGGCTCGCGTATTTGCCGCCCATGGCCCTGATCAGCTTCAGGGCCTCGATACCGTCCATCTCCGGCATCATATGATCCATGAACACAATATCATAACCCTTTGACGTTACAAGCTCTATCGCCTCAGGGCCCGACATGGCCACATCCGCCGTTATCCCGCACAGGCGCAGCAATCCCGCCCCCACCGTAAGGTTCGCCTGGATATCGTCCACCAGCAGCACCTTCGCCGTCGGCGCCGAAATGTACTTGAACTTCGTGTCTATCACTTCGACCGCCGATTCATCGCCAGGCACATAGGGTATTGTTACATAAAACGTCGTTCCAACCTCATATTCGCTTTCCACACATATCCTTCCGCCCATCATCTCGACCAGACTTCTGGATATGGACAGCCCCAGGCCGGTGCCCTTTATGGCGCGGTTTTTGCGCTTGTCAACCTGTTCAAACGCCATGAATATCAAGGGGATATCCTCTTCCTTGATCCCTGTGCCGGTATCGCTGACCTCAAACACAATATTGCCGTCCTCGATCCTTACCGACAGCTTGATGTGACCTGCCTTGGTGAACTTGACGGCATTTGACAGAAGGTTCACGATAACCTGATTCAGCCTCACATCGTCCAGGCGGACGTATTCCGGGGTACCTACATGTATGTCGTCGATGAAATCCAAGCCCTTGGAATGAGCCGAAAATTTCATCATGGAAACAATGTTTTTCAAAAAAACGTTTAATTCAATGTCAACCGGCACAAGCCGGAGCTTTCCTTCATCGATCTTACTGATGTCAAGGATGTCGTTGATGATGCCCAGCAGTGATTCCGCCGAGGTCTTGATGTCGTTTGCGTATTGCATCTGACGGTCGGAAAGCTTTTCACCCAGCAGCAAATCAGTCATGCCAATCACGCCGTTCATAGGCGTGCGGATCTCGTGGGACATGTTCGCCAGAAACCGGCTCTTTAACTGATTTGCCTCCTTCTCCCGTTCGGCGGCGTTCAGCAGGCTTCGCGCCCTCTCCTTTTCCTCCATAAGATCCTTTATGATTCCGATGGAGCAGCGCCTGCCTCTATAATCGATCTGGCGGGTAACGACCATCGCCTCGATGATTTCACCGGTCTTTGTGCGGTAGTCCATTTCAATGGATACGGAATGGGTAACCTCCTCCAGCACTAAGTTCTCCCGTTCAGCCGAGGGCGTCCCGTCGTTCAGGACGTCCGGCAGTATGTCCATGATCTTCAGCTCGCATACCTCGTCCGCCGAATCATACTCCAGCAATTCCAATAAGCTGTCGTTGACGTAGACGATTTTAGTACTCTCCAGGTCTATTATGCGGACCGGCATGGGCAGAACATCCAAAACCGTCTGAAAGCTTTGCTGAGTGGCGCGGAGCTGGTCGCTTTTAACCTCATCCTCTTCAATATCAACCGCCCACACGAGATAAGCCTTCCGCTGCTCGTATTCGACGATTGTGAAGCTTGAGAGAAAACGGCGGACTGCGCCGTCAGGCATATCAAACTTAACGATGACATTGGATACCGTCCCCTGCTGCTCCGCTTTTCGGAGGATGGCTTCGCGATGCTCGGGTTCATTGTAAAAACGGCGGATGTCGTCGCCGATTTTCGTTCCGATATGCTTTTGGCTGTATTCGTTCGCCTCCATGATTATGTTGTCCACCGACAATATAAAAGCGATTTGGGCCGTGTTGACAATCCGTTCGAGCCGGTTTTTTACCTCCTTGCGCTCGGTCACGTCCCTGCCTATGCCCAACAGGCCGATAACCTCCCCATCCTGTATCAGAGGCGCTTTGATGGTCTCCAGAAGCTTGCTGCTGCCGTCGGGATAAACAACCGTTTCCTCCACTGTTTCCGCTGAGCGGTCATTCATTACCTTTTTATCGATTTCCTTATAAAGATTCACAGTTGCAGAGACCCGTTCCCCGAATACCTCCACGTAAGTTTTTCCGATCAGCTCGGCCTCGGGCAGGCCGGCTTGTTTCTCAAAGCTCGGGTTGCAGCTTGTGTAAACGCCTTCGGTGCTTTTGCAGAAAACCGCGTCGGGTATTGACGAGAACATCGTTGAAAGCGTAACGGTACGATCCGCCAGGCTTTTGCCCAGCCGTTTGTTTTTCAGAAACAGAATGCTTATTCCAATCAACGCTAAAAGCACAACGCCCGCAAAAACCGATACAAAAAGCGTTTGCATATGAGATATTTTTTTATCGTAATCAAAGACACGGCCGGTCCAGCTCAGGGCAATGGCGTCCGTCGGCACATACGCCTGGGCCTTATCAATAATGGAACGCAAAACAGTTTCGTCCTTATGGAAGCCAAAGTGAGAGTCCATTGGCGTGTCCAGGAGGACATTGACCTTAAAGCCGGGTTTTTCAAGATAATTTGTCTGCATAAGCAGCATATACTCAGACGCCATCAACAGGTCGATTTCCCCTCTTTCCAGCGCGTCCAGGCTTTCGTACTGGGTGTCATAGTATTTAATATTGGCGTGGTCGGGAAAGGTCTCGTTAAATACCATCATCTTCCCGGACGCCCTCCCCCCTCCTACCGTGGCGCGCATGACTTGCTGGATCTCAAGGTGGGGATAATCCGTTTTGGAAATCAAAGCGTAATAGGTGCTGGCGTACGGGACGGAACTCCAGATGAAATACTCCTCCCGTCCTTCGGCATACAGGAGCTGATCGATCATTGCTATTTCACCGGTTTTGGCTTTTTCGTAGATCTCCGCCCAGGTGGTGTTTTCGTGCGTCTCGGTTTCAAATTGGATACCCGCCAGCCGGCTGATTTCGTCCAGAACATCCACCGCGATCCCCTGGAATTCCTTGTCTACCGTATTATAGAAGCTGACAGGGTAGTTGTCGTGCTCAATCGCGACGCGCACCGCGGTATTTGATGCCGTAAGCTCCGCTATGTATTCCCTCTCCTCATCGGTAAAGGAACGGTATAGCTTGTATTTTTCGTATTCAGCCTTTCCTTCGTCATAAAGCTCATACATCCTGTCAAGCCCGCCGGCCTCAAGGTATTTGTCGATCACGGATATGATAGGCGCCAGTTCGGGGTTGCCGGTGGCTATTGAAACGTTGATATAGACCGGCCGGAATAATTCCCCGGATCGAATAAAATCGTAATCCTCGAATAGCGGTTCCGCCGCGCCGTCTAATATAAACGCGTCGATTTCGCCTGTTCTCAGCATTTCGGCGATTGTGGAAATACTGTTCGCATACATGGCCTCAATGGATAAGTCGGCGTAGCGCTCCGTAAGCAATTCTTCGGTGACAGTGCCGCTCAGAAAACCGATCCTGAGTCCATTGAGACTTGACTCCATTTTCGTTTCATCAGCGGATGCATTCGTGTAAATTCTCAGGTCGCGTCCCGCGATGGGGGCTGTCATACTGTAAAGCTTCTCCCGTTCAGCGGTCGGGGAAAAGTCGCCCATAAAGTCAATCGTCCCATCGTCGAGGCCGCCCGTCAGGCTCTCCCATTCATCGCAGTACTGCGGAACAAACTCCGCGCCGAACAGATCGGAGAGCAACGCGCAGACTTTAATGGTAAAGCCCGTGAATGTACCGTCCGGCCGCCTGAACGATTCCGTATTCAGAAGATGCCCGTATGAAAAGCGCTCCCTCGATTCCTTGAGAGCCTCTATAGCCGATATTTCTTCCTCCGTTACCCCTGGTATCTCCCTATAGGATTTTATGGACTCAATATCTCCCCGCACGTTTCCGACATTATTGCAGCCGGTAAAAACAATAAGCAAAAGCAGTGCGCTTAATACGGCTATCCTCTTCATATCCTACCCCCATTTACAGCTGATTACAAAACCGGGTAAAAAAACCGAACGGCATCAGCCATCCGGTTTGCAGCGTGTTTGAAAATTCATATAGTGGGATAACACGCTAAACTCATCCACCGTCTGTCTGGTCGTATTCGGAAGCTTTCCCATTGGACTTGCGGTATGCCTCAAGCTCCAGATGCATCTTCACCCGCGCAAGCATTACCACATCGTTTACCGGTTTGCGTATGTAATCCGCCGCGCCGGCTTTGAAAGCGGCAGCCTCAATTTCTATACCGCTATGCGCTGTGAGGAAAATGATGGGGATATCGGCCAACGCAGGATCCGATTTTATAATTTGCATCAAATTGTCGCCGCTCATCTCCGGCATTTCAATATCCAGCAGAATTAGATCCGGGTGTTCCTTTTTAAGAAATTTAAGCGCGGTATCGCCCGAGTTGACAGGATACACCTTGTATAGCGCGCTTAGTATCCCGTTTATTACCGTGAGGTTCGATGGATTGTCATCAACAACCAGTATCTTCTTCAATGTGCCGCTCATGCTCTTTCCTCCATTCCGAGCCGCAATATCGGCCGCTCTTCGCGAATCCAACCAGCTGTCTATATTTTACAACAACATTTGGGGGTAATCAATTATCAACAAGCCTTCGCCGCCTGCTCATATTTTCTCTTTCAAATTATTTAAGGAATCGAGGGCTGTGTCAAAGTCAAAATCCTTAAGCGAGTTGTTTGCATCTTCCAGCAACTTGTTTGTCTCAGCGCCGAAATCATATTCCAACAATCTGCTCATCACTTCGCCAGCCAAATCGCCGTCAAAGTCATTCGCGGCGTCTACGGCCAACTGTATGTTCTCACGCAAATATTGGGTGTCTCCCCGAGCCTTTTTGACCGCGGCCTCCTCATTCGGTATTACAGCGGACAACTGTCCGTGCAAATCGCGGAGCTTCTCCAATAATCCGGGCAAATGCTCCTCGCAGTAGCTCAGCTCCTCGTTCTTCGACGCCTTTTCCAACGCGAAAGCCGTTTCTGAAAGCTCCATCGCACCTATCGTGGCAAGCGAGGACTTCATGCCATGCACCGATATCGCGAAATTGTGCAGATCCCCACCGGTTAAAAATCCGGCCATTTTGTCGCACTCGGATAAAAGCTTTTTATTGAACAGTTCCACCGTCTCCCGGTACATGTCTTCCATACCGGAAACGCGGCTCATCCCTATCTCCGTATTGATCATGCTTATTTTTTTCACGGAATCCAAAAAACTGTCCTGCGCTCCGATATCCGCGCCAGCGTTTTCCGGTGGCAACCTTTCGGTATACTCTTCGATTTTTTCAGCTGGCAGCCATTTTCTGAGCATTTCTGCCAATAAATTTACATCAATCGGCTTTGAAATAAAATCGTCAAGGCCGTTTGTCATAAACATTTCCTTTGCGCCATGAACCGCGTTAGCCGTCAGCGCTATGACCGGCAGATGCTTGTACTTTCCGCCGAGTTTTCTGATTTCTTTTGTTGCTTCCACGCCGTCCATTTCCGGCATCATATGGTCCATAAAAACGATATCAAAGTCTGTATTTTTGACCATATCGATAGCTTCCATGCCGGAAAACACCGTCTGAACATCAATATGATACAATCTTAGTAAACCCGAAGCGACCTTGAGGTTGACCTCGGTATCGTCGACCACCAATACTTTAGCGGACGGCGCGATAAAAGCCTTATTTTTTTTCTCCTTGTCCTCATGCATGATCGCGTTTTCATTACCATCGATCCTGGGAATGGTTATCGTAATAATTGTTCCCTGCCCGTAATCGCTTTTGACGGATACCGTACCACCCATCATCTCAATAAAGTTTTTGCTGATGGAAAGTCCTAACTCCGTACCTACGATATACCGGCTTTTTTGCGAGTCGGACCGCGCGAAAGGGTCAAACAGCTTATCCGTGTCGTCTTTCCGGATACCTGTCCCGGTATCTTCTATCTCAAATGTGATCGACCCAGCCGCGGTAGTCACCTTTAGCCGGATAAATCCCTGATTTGTAAACTTGACGGCATTTCCGCAAATGTTTATCAATACCTGCCTTAGCCTAATATCGTCGCCGAACAGGCATTTCGGCATTTCCCCCTCCAATTCGAACTTGAAGTCAAGGCCTTTTCTCTGCGCCACGTATTTATACATTGAGCTAATGTTATCCATAAACAGGTGGAAATCATAATCAGTGGGACTAAGCTCCAGCTTCCCCGATTCTATTTTTGAGAGATCCAAAATATCGTTGATAATAGCCATGAGTCCATGAGAGGACACGCTTATATCGTTTACATAGGTCTGCTGCCGGTTCGTGAGCGACTCGTTGACTAAAAGCTCGGTCATGCCTATAATAGCGTTCATAGGGGTTCGTATCTCATGGGACATATTGGCCAAAAATGAGGTTTTCATCTTATTGGCCTCATCCGAGCGGTGTTTTTCGATATGCAAAAATGCCAGCACCACCCAGAGTATAATGACCAGAACCACCCCTGCCCCCGACAAAAGGGCTATCATGGTATAGACGTCGCTGTAATAGGTATGGCTCGGCGAAACAGTGCCCACATACCAGCCGTTGAACAACTGCTCAAAAAAGGCGACGCTTTTCGCTCCGGTATAATCGGTATATTGGAACGCGGATATCTCCTTGCCAATGGCAAGCCGGCTTGCTATGTCCTCGTAACCTCCGGCCTCGCCGCGTATATCCTCAAAGAGGGTACCGATAAAGGAGCTGTCAGGATGGACGACAATAGTCCTGTTCGTGTCCAGCAAGACGCCGTAGCCGCTGTCCATCAAACGCAGGGATCCGACATATTCGGTTATGCTGGTTATATATACGTCTATGGCAATGATTCCGAAAGGCTTTCCGTTCTTGTCACACATGACCTTTGAAACGGTGACGCACATTTCGCCCGTCCACGCGTCTATGTACGGATCGGAGTAAAAAACCTCGCCGTTTTCCTCCAAAGCCCCGCCGTACCATACGCGTGAACTCGGCACGTAATCATCGGGGGGTATCCAACGCCCACCGTGCAGAAATACGTCGTCCACAACGCCATAGACGGCCATAAAGGATTTGTCCCCATCCCTCTCCAGCAAATAGTCGGTCCAGGAGATGATACTTTCATATATCGTGTCTTGGTCCGCACCTTTATTTTTAATGCTCTCTATGGAAAACGAGATATCATCCAGCGTTATTTTGTATTGATTGAGATATGCCTTAAGCGTTTCTACCGACGAATTCATGGCTTCCTTGCCGTAAGACACAATATTTTTGTTGACGATGCGCGTTCCGAAAACACTGCCGATCAGCACCATTATCAGAAAGGCTGTAAATACAAGAGCAAATTGGGCCAACAGCTTTTTATCCATGTACAGGGACGAAAACATTTTTTTCATCTGGATTCCTCCTGAAGTTTTTGTGGATTCCCTTCAGACTTCCCGTAAAAATTGTGTTGGGGCAGCTTAATATGTCCGCCAAGCCCTTAGAACCTGTTTAGTATCTATTCACAACCGCCATTTCGGCAAAATTCACTGTTTTTTTGCCTTGTCGTCCTTGCCGGGCGTCAGCCCGGCGTCCCCTCCGCACCAAAAATCCAGCAAATTATTGCTCGAAAGCGCGGTCACGCCTAGATGCTAAACAGGTTCTTATATGGAGATTCCTAATTTGCGGTATGCCGCAAGCTCCAGATGAATCTTTACCCTTGCCAAAACAATTACATCGTTTACCGGCTTATGTATATAATCTGACGCGCCAAGTTTAAAGACGCTGATTTCAGTCTCCATATCTTTATGTGAGGTGAGGAAAATCACAGGCACATCGGACAGCTTTGGATTTGATTTTATTATGTGAAGCAGCTCCGGGCCGCTCATTTTCGGCATCTCTACATCCAATAATATTAGGTCAGGGATATGTTTATCAAGAAATTTAAGGGCGGTTGCGCCTGAATCAACAGGGTAAACTAAATAATGATTGCTTAATATACCATTTATTAACGCAAGGTGCGCTGAATTGTCATCAACAACCAATATCTTTTTTGCAGTCTCGTTCATTTCATTTCCTCTCCTCTATGCAGGCAAGCCGCAATCCTACAAATTTTTAACAGCAACGCGAAGCTCCGCGAGTTCAAGATGTGTTTTCACCCGCGCAAGCCCTATCACCTTATTCATCGGTTTTCGGATATAATCCACCGCGCCGAGTGAAAAGGCCTCTGCCTCGCTCTCCTCATCCGTATTTGCGGTAAGGAAAATCACCGGAATATCGGACAATCCGGGGTCATTCTGCAAAATCTTAAGCAACTCCGGTCCGGTCATTTCCGGCATATCCACGTCCAGCAAAATTAAATCCGGGCGATGTTTTTCCAAAAACCTCAGCGCCAATGCACCCGAATTAACAGCGGTCACCTTATATAAGCCGGTCAACGCTGACTTAATGGCAGTCAAATTCACGCTATTGTCATCAACCAGAAGAATGTTTTTAGGCTCATCGTTCATATTATTTCCTCCATTCACGGACGCGCTTAATGCTTGCGCCATTAAGTGTGCTCAATTAAACGTCTTTATACTATTATAATTTATATATAAAAAAAAGCAATCATTATTTAGAAAATCTGTATGCGCAAGCAAGCAACAAATAAAGATGCGCCAGTGAAAGGGCAGTGTTGAAATCAGATGAAAACTATGTTAAAGTGTAAGATATGATATCTATGTGTCGTATTTGCCGTAAACGACGGGAATGTATCAATGCAGGAGGTTGTTTTATGTTTAAAGCGGAAGAAGAAAAAGCATGCAGTCAAAATTACCGGGGCTTTGATACGTTGTTCCTCGAAAGCGAAAGAATTCTGAAGGAAGGTATAAATGAAAATATACCTATAAGCATTGCGGATAAACACAGTTCGCCTGAAATCCGGCAATTGGTCGATAACCTTAACGGCGCTTTCAAAACATATAAGGCCGCGATGGATTACAGCATAATGAAATATAAGCTCGCAAACCAGGCGCTGAACCTGGGTCTGTGGGATATGGACGTTGTCGCCGGCGACCCCGTGAACCCGGGCAACACATTTATATGGTCTGATGAATTCCGACGGATGCTCGGCTTTACAGATACCGGCGATTTCCCAGACAAGCTCAACAGCTGGAGCGACAGGCTGCATCCCGAGGATAAAGACATAACGCTCGCAAAGTTCGCCGGGCATATGCTTGACCGGACGGGCAAAACTCCGTATGATTTGGAATACCGCCTACAAATAAAATCAGGGGAATACCGTTGGTTTCGCGCTCTGGGCAAGACGATGCGCGCCCCGGACGGTACGCCCATAAAAGTAGCGGGCGCACTATTGGATATTCATGACGAAAAGATGGAAAAAATAGCGCAAGCAAAGATGATCGGCTACGACAGGCTTCTGGCGGAGCTTGAAAATCTGTACTGTAACGTGGAGAAAAACAACGACTTGACATTTTCTTACGATACAACACATCTTTCGCCGGAGCTTAAGGTTGTAATGAACTGGATAAGTGATATTATCAACAGCTTCCGGAAACACGCCGACCATCAGCTGACAAAATTCAATCTGGTTATGAAGTCATCGCGCGTGGGCTTATGGGATATGGAGGTCGTCGCAGATGATCCCGTAAACCCGGACAACACGTTTATCTGGTCTGATGAGTTCCGTGAACTGATTGGCTTTACAGATAAGACCGATTTTCCGGACAAGTTAAGCAGTTGGAGCGACAGATTGCATCTCGATGACAAAGAAACCACATTGAGACAGTTTGCCGAGCATCTGCTCGACCGCACAGGCAAAACACCCTATGACCTCGAATACAGGCTTCAAATGAAAACCGGCGAATACCGCCATTTCCATGCGTATGGCTCAACAGTCAGGGACGCACAGGGTAATGCCGTCAGGGTGGCCGGCGCTATAGCGGATATAACCGAGCGCAAGCTCGCCGAGATGCGGACCGAGGCCGAAATAGAATTTGAAAAAGGGGCCAATCATGCAAAAAGCATGTTTTTGGCAAACATGTCTCATGAAATAAGAACGCCCATGAACGGCATTATTGGCATGACGGATCTTTTGCTTGGCGAAACGCTGAAGGGCCGGCAGCTCCAGTATGTAAAAGATATAAAAATATCGGCCGAATCGCTGCTTGGTATCATAAACGATATACTTGATATAAGCAAAATAACGGAAGGTAAGCTTCAGGTTGTGTCTGTAGACCTCGATCTCAGCACGCTTTTGAAAAACATTGTATCCATGATGGGTTTCTCGGCGCGCTCAAAAGGAATTGCTTTCATTGAAGATATACAAATCAATACGCCCGAATATATTCGCTCGGACGACGTCAGGCTTAAACAAGTCATTGTAAACATGCTCTCAAATGCTATAAAATTCACAAAAGAAGGTTCGGTAACGCTGTCGGCAAAAATCGATGACGGCATGATCAAAATTGAGGTAAGCGATACGGGCATGGGTATGAAAAAAGAGGACCTGCCCCACATATTTAATGCGTTCGAACAAGCCGACGTGCGTAAAAACCGTGCGATAAAAGGCACGGGGCTCGGAATGTCTATATCAAAAAACCTTGTCGAGCTGATGGGCGGCGAGATATGGGTCGAAAGCGAATATGGCGTGGGAACAACATTCCACGTGACAATACCGCATATACCAGGCGATGGCTCGGCAGTCGAAGAAACAGAAATGACATTCACATATCTGTTCGCGCCGACGTCGCAAATACTGTTAGTTGACGACATCCAGACTAACCTGACAGTCGGCGCGGGTCTTCTTCGCTTGTGCGGAATAATGTCTGACGTTGCCATTTCGGGAGCCGAAGCGATAGAACTCGTTAAAGCTAAAGATTACGATATTGTATTTATGGATCACATGATGCCTGAAATGGACGGCATTGAAACAATGCAAAAAATCAGGGAGTTAGGAGAAAAATACAGGAAATTGCCTATCGTCGCGCTCACGGCGAACGCTCTGAACGAATCAAAAGATATGCTGCTGGAATCCGGCATGGATGATTTCCTGTCAAAGCCAATCGACAAGGCCGCGCTCATGACCATCTTGAAAAAATGGTTGCCGGCGGGCAGAATAGAGACGGATGTGCGCCCATCCGCGCCGGCCCAAGACGTTACATATACGCAAACGATTAAAAAAGCAATGGAAATAGAGGAGCTTGACATAGAACTTGCGCTCAGCAGGATGAGCGGTATGCAGGATATACTGGAAACAGCGTTGAGACAAGTCATGGCCTTAACAAGCGAACGTATTAAAACTATGGATGCCTGCCTGTCCTCAAACGACTTAATCGGCTTTGCCACAGAAGCGCATGGATTTAAGAGCGCTCTGATCTACGTGGGCGCGATGTACAAGTCAGATCTGGCGTTAGAGCTGGAATTAGCCGCCAAGGCGGGAAACACACGGCTGTGCATCGAAAAATTCCCGGAGTTCGCGGACACTATGGAACAATTTAAAAATCAGCTCAAAGCCATATTCGAAACAGACGAACCCGAAAACAAGCAAGCAGGCGATGGACAATACCTAAAGCAAAAAATTGATGAAGCCCTCAGCCTTTTGGATGACTTTGACGAGGACGCCGCCTCCAATATAATTGGAGAGCTTAACAAATACACATTTAGCGAACAAATTGATTCTATGATACAAAAGGTGGACGGTCTGCTCCAACTGTTCGAACACGAAAACTCTATTGATGTGCTTAAAGAAATACAAAAAAGCAGTGCGATTCTATAGCTGGTTAACTTAAAAACGCTAAAGCGTTTTTAAGTCGCGGCGAACGCCGCGCGCCGCCCATATGGCGGCGTTAACCTTGCTGCATAGTCAGTTGCACGCCAAAGGCGTGCCAGCGAGC
>Ga0153996_1000236_pt1 | contig 26266 bp, 24 predicted proteins | sample TSNC080MetaG_FD_104728 | JGI IMG/M metagenome (GOLD analysis project Ga0153996, IMG submission 104728) | Attine ant fungus gardens microbial communities from North Carolina, USA - TSNC080 MetaG | ecosystem: Host-associated > Fungi > Mycelium > Unclassified | place: USA: North Carolina, Lumber...
GTGGAGCTGGAAGATATTAATAAAGAGTTCCCTGGTGTGAAGGCTCTGGACAATGTTCAGTTTAATTTAAAAAAAGGCGAGGTAATGGCCTTTCTGGGCGAAAATGGAGCCGGGAAATCGACGCTGATGAAAATACTCAGCGGGGTGTATGAAAAAGATTCCGGAACCATTCGGATCGATGGGCGGATAGTTGAGCATATGAACCCCAACAAGGCGCAGGAACTGGGAGTGGCCATTATCCATCAGGAGCTTAACATGTGCGCTCATCTGACCGTGGCAGAGAATATTTTTCTGGGCCGGGAAAGAATTCGCTCCGGGGTTTTATCCAATAAAGAAATGATCCGGGAGGCCAGAGAGATTCTGGCGCGCCTGAAGATTGATATCGATGCCGATATGACGGTTGGACAGCTGCCCGTGTCGAAGCAGCAGATGGTCGAGATCGCCAAAGCGCTGTCGGCCAATGCGCGGATTCTGATCATGGATGAACCGACTTCGGCTCTGACATCGGCTGAGATAGAAGAACTCTTTCGGATTATCAACCAGCTTAAGAGTGAGGGGTGCGCCATCGTGTACATATCGCACCGGCTGGAAGAACTTCAGCACATTACCGACCGGATTATCGTTCTGCGGGATGGCCAGTATGTGATCACGCTGGATTTTGATCAGACTAATTTAGATGAAATTGTGGCATATATGGTTGGACGCGAAATCACCGAGAAGTTTCCGCGGATTCATTGTAAAAAGGGGAAGAAGATTCTGGAAGTAAAGAATTTAAATGCCGGGCGGTTGGTCCGGGATATTAATTTTGAACTGTTCGAAGGGGAGATTGTCGGAATTGCAGGCTTGATGGGAGCCGGCCGGACCGAAACCACCAGGGCAATATTCGGTGTGGATCAAAAGGACAGAGGTGAGATCATTCTGGATGGCCGGCAGGTTAAGATTGGAAGACCGGAAGATGCCATTCGGGCCGGGATCGTGCTGGTACCGGAAGATCGTAAGAAAGATGGATTATGTACCAAGCTGAGTGTTGCTGACAATATCGCGCTGCCCAACCTTGATATTCTGTGTAATAAACTGGGGGTTGTAGACTCCAGGAAGGAAACCGGGATTGTTGAAAAAGCCATTTCCGATATGCACATTAAACTGCCGGGTTCTTATGTTGATTCGGGAAGCCTGTCGGGCGGGAATCAGCAGAAGGTAGTAGTCGGGAAATGGCTGGTGCGGAATTCCAGAGTTGTTATTTTTGATGAACCGACCAGAGGGATCGACGTTGCTGCCAAAGTTGAGATATATCACCTGATGAACCAGCTTAAAGCCAATGGTATCGGCGTTGTGTTTGTATCATCGGAAATGCCGGAAGTTATGGGGATCAGTGACCGGATACTGGTAATGTGCGATGGCTGCATTACAGGTGAACTAAAAACCAGTGAAGCCACCCAGGATCGGATTCTGAAATATGCAACCAGTTTTGAAAAGAAAGTAGTCTAGCAGCTGAGGAGATTAAAAATATGGAAATGAGAAATAAATTTATCAAGAAGATACTGGCGATCAGGGGGATGGGGCAGGTGCTCACCGTTACGGTGGGACTTATCATCCTGTGTATTGTCTTTGGAGCACTGAATCCGACCTTTTTTTCGGGGCGTAATATTGGCAACCTGCTTCGGCAGATTGCACCGATCCTCCTGATCGGAATCGGGCAGTCCTATGTTTTAATCACCGGCAATATCGATCTTTCGATCGGCTCGGTTGTGGGCATGAGCTGTATGATTTCGGCAACCCTGATGACCAAGGGCATGAATCCCTGGGCCGCCGTAGCAGTTACTCTGATCATCTGTCTGGCAGTCGGTTTTCTGAACGGTCATCTGGTTGCCACCTGTAAGCTTCCGCCCTTCATTGCGACATTGGGAACCATGACGATTGCCCGCGGGGTGGCGCAGATTGTAAATGGCAACTATAATACCGATTCTATTGGCGAAAAGGCCAAAGGGTTCCGCGATTTCTTCTATTATGGAAAGACCTTTGGCGTCTATAATACCATTTTGATTGCCATTGTGATCTGGATCATTTTCAACTTTATCTTAAGCAAGACCCGTACCGGAAGACATATATATGCAATCGGGTCTAATGTTGAAGCGGCCAAACTATCCGGTGTTTCGGTAGTGGGAACGACTGTTAAAGTCTACTTGGTCAGTGCATTCTGTGCCTTTGTGGTGGGAATCATCACCTGTGCAACTTCAGGAATGGGGACCATGGATGCCGGAAATACATATGAGATGTACGCTGTTGCTGCATCGGTAATCGGCGGGGTTTCAACCCTTGGCGGACAGGGAATTTTACTGGGGACAGTGGTCGGCGCTTCGATCTGGGGCGTACTTCAGAACGGACTGCAGTTTGCCGGGGCGCCCGTCGCCATCCGTAATATTGTTATCGGGATTATCGTCGTTGTATCGGTATTATTGGATGTCATTGTCCGGACCGGAAATTTCAAACGTAAAAAGTCTTCATAGTGTTTAAAAGCGCAGCTTTTAACAATAAATTATCAAGAATCCAAAAGGAGGAAGGAAACATGAAAAAGAAGCTATTAAGTATCTTATTATGTGCAGCGCTGGCGGGAACAATGCTGGTCGGATGCGGCGGCGGTTCAGATGACGGAGGCTCTGATGATGCCAAGGCAGAAGATACCAAGGAGGAAGAAGGAGCTGATGATTCAGCTTCCGGAGAGAAGTACAAGGTTTATCTGATCACCATGGATCAAATGGATCAGCATTGGAAAAATGTCGATGCGGGATGCCAGGAAGCGGTTAGTGCCCTGGGCGATATTGATTATACATGGACCGCACCGGATGTAAAAGACGATGCGAAGCAGATTGAGTGTATCAATAATGCCGTAGCCGGCGGAGCACAGGCGATTCTGCTGGCAGCAAACGGACCTGATGCCGTGACGGCAGCATTGGAAGAAGCATCGGCGGCCGGAGTTAAGATTATCTATGTGGATTCAGCAGCTAACTATGACGGTGAAGCAACTTTTGCGACCGACAATAAGGCAGCCGGAAAAACAGCCGGGGAAACAATGCTTGCAGAGCTGGAAGCAAAAGGCGTAAAAAGCGGTAAAGTCGGAATCATCAATGTAAATGCAGCTACGGCATCTTGTGTTGCCCGGGAAGAAGGTTTTCGGGAAGCGCTTAATGGAACCGATTTTGAAATTCTGGAGACCCAATATGGCGAGGGTGATGCTGCAAAATCAAAGGATATCGCAAGCTCTTACATCACTCAGGACGTGGTTGGTATCTTTGGTGCCAATGAAGGATCTACCGTAGGTGCCGGTAATGCCATCCAGGAAGCAGGAGATGATAAGCTTGTCGGGGTTGGTTTCGATAAATCAGACACCATCGGTGAGCTGATAAAAGGCGGACATCTGCTGGCAACAATGGCTCAGAATCCGGATGTTATGGGTAAAATGGGCATCGAGGCCGCAGAAAAAGTATTAAAAGGCGAATCACTCAGTGAAAAAGATGTAGATACCGGTGTATCGGTTCTTACGAAAGACGATTTTTAAATGAAACGATCGGAAATCAACAAGGCCTTGAAGGAAATGGAGCAGCTGGTTGGAAAGCATGGCTTTGCGCTGCCGCCGTTCTGCCGTTTTACACCGGAAGAGTGGCTGGAAAAAGGGACAGAATATGACGAGATAAGAGATAACATGCTGGGCTGGGATATTACGGATTATGGTCTGGGTAACTTTGAGAAGCTGGGCTTTGCTCTGATCACCCTCAGGAATGGCAATCCCGACAATCCCAAGTATAAGAAGGTATACGCCGAAAAACTCCTGATGCTGAAGGAAGGCCAGCATTCCCCGATGCATTTTCACTGGAGGAAGAGTGAGGATATAATCAACCGGGGCGGCGGTACGCTGATTATCCACCTGTATAATGATAAAGGTGACGGAACCTTTGATGACACCGATGTGCAGGTGAATGCTGACGGACGATCGTATTATGTTCCGGCCGGGACAGGGGTGGAATTAAATCCCGGAGAAAGCATTACCTTATGGCCTCACCAATACCATGACTTTGATGTAAAGCCGGGAACCGGAGCCGTCTTGATCGGGGAAGTTTCAATGTGCAACGATGATAATACCGATAACCGGTTTTATGAGCAGATCGGACGCTTTCCGGAGATCGAAGAGGATGAAGCGCCGTATCGGTGGCTGTGTAATGAGTACCCTGCGGCGGCCCGGAAAATGAAATAAAAAAGGTATTGAATATCTGATAAAAACCGGCATATATTTATAGAAAGCTAATAATGCAGAGGGTTTATATGCTGAATTATCTATGGGCCGGGATGATTATCATCGGCGTTATATTTGCCGCCTTCACCGGAAGAATGCCGGATATTACCGATGCGGCGCTGAATTCTTCCAAGGAGGCGGTATCTTTATGTATTACCATGATGGGGGTGATGTCATTCTGGGTCGGGTTAATGGAGATTGCTACTAAGGCCGGGATTATAAGAATGGCTTCGCGGAAGATACAGCCGATTATCCGGTTTCTGTTTCCTGGTTTACCGAGAAATCATCCGGCGAACGACCACATTACCACGAATATCATCGCCAATGTACTGGGGTTGGGATGGGCAGCCACACCAGCCGGACTGCGGGCGATGGAATCACTCAGCGATTTACATAAAGAACGTTGTAAAATGTATGGCGGGTCACCTAAGGTTGCGAGCAACGAGATGTGTAATTTTTTAATTATAAATATCTCTTCCCTGCAGCTGATTCCGATAAACGTGATCGCCTATCGGAGCCAGTATGGAAGTGTCAACCCGACCGGGATTCTGGGGGCGGCGATTGTTGCGACGACGATCAGCACGGTGGTTGGGGTTATATTTTGTAAAGTGATGGATACAAGGCGGAGCTTTTAGCTTCGCCTTTTTGCTGTGGATAAAATTAAGTTTTTGCAGATTATAGAGAAAATGTTTAATGTTGTCACCTTACAGGATAATAACTTATACTCTTATTACGGAGTGAAGTTGACAGCAGGCGGCATAGAAAGGTGGTGGAACATGATTTTGTTAACCAAGCGGCAGGAAGCTATGTTGTATTTTCTTATTGGCGGAAAGGAGAGTATTACAACTAAAAAGCTGGCCTCAAAGTATCAGCTCAGTGAAAGAATGATTCATTATGATTTGGAGTATATCAGCAGGTGGCTCAAGGAAAGGGAGCATGAGCTGGTGAAGAACAAGAGCGGCTATTTCATTCAATTAGAAGAAGAGCAGAAGCACCGCCTGCTAAAAGAGCTGTTTCTCGATGATATCCAGCACCGGATTCTTACGAAAGCGGATCGTTACTTGTATATCTATGAACGGCTTCTGTTGGGCGGCGGTGCGGTTTCCAGTGATGAAATTGTGGCAGATCTGCAAGTGAGCAAGCCGACGATATTAAATGACCTGAAAGAGGTGGAGAAAGTAGCCGCAAGATATAATTTATCTTTAAATAGTAAAAAGGGAGCTGGTTACTGGTTGGAAGGACGGGAAATTGATATCCGCCGGCAGCTGATCCAAACGATAACCCGAACGCTGATTCAGAATCATATTCAGAATTATGAACAGTTGAATCTGGTGCTGAAGATGGATGAGAGAAGAAGCGTGGGTCATTATTATCTGACACTGAACTATATCAAAGAGATTAATATTGGACCAATTTGTGAAATAATGAATGATATCAGAGCTGATCGGAGCATTTCCATTTCCGATATTGATTGCTTTAATCTGTTTATCGCGGTAGTGGTCTTAGTAAGGCGTCTGAGTGATGAGAAAACATTGAAAAAGGAGAATATCCTGCAGATTAAAAAGGGTGAAGAAGTATCAAGCTACCGTCTGGGCAGAAAGATCTGCAGCCGGCTGGAAGAGGAATACGAAATTTACTGCAGTAAAGTAGAGATTGATTATCTGGTATTGACCCTGATCAGCACAAATGCTTCGGTTGATGAGGGGAGGCAGGATGAGTCTCTGCCGCATCTGGAGCATACAGTTGAACGGATGCTGGCTACCCTGCAGGAATATCCGGCAGTCAGGATTGAGCGTCGTTTCATGGATGAATTGAAAGCGGAAGTCAAGGAATATCTGGCTTTATTGCTGCGTAAGCGCAAGCTGCATATTCAATCCCAGAACTCATTATTAGCACAGACTAAGGCAGAATATACCGAATTGTTCGGTGAGGTTTCAAAAATGGCGGAAATATTCCGGGAAGAAGAGGGAATGACGCTTACGCAGGAAGAAATCGGGGGCATTACCGTGTGTATTGCGGCGTATTCTGAGCATTTCAGCAACCGGGGTGAAAAGACAGCAGTAATTGTGTGCGATGAGAATAAGAGTATCGCCAGATTATTAAAGAACCGAATTAAGAACAATATTGCCAATTTGAAGATTGTTGATTTTGTATCAGTTTATGAATTTAGACAGGATCGTACGGTTTTGGACAGCGTTGATTTTGTGATCAGTACAATACAGCTGGAAAATGTCGCACTGCCGGTATTCCAGATTAATCCGATCATCAGCGCCGTAGATATCCGGAATATCAATGATTTTACAACGGGACGCAAATCAATACAGGTGCTTGTCGATACGAAAGAGAAAGAGAATTATCTAAAGGATGCGTTAATCAGCGCCCTGACCAAATATGTCGGTGCAGATGAACTCAATAATCTAAAAGATGAGCTGGATTATTTTTTGAGTGCGGGCAGTAATCTGATTTCATTGGAGAACAGTAAAGTGATTGAAGAAGAATATGCATATGCAGTGTCGATGCTTTTGGTCAAGCTATGTGAAATGTTTAAACGGATTAATCACGCTACCGGCAAGGTTATTGAGATGGATATTATGATCGGTCTGGTAATTCATATTACGATGACCGCAGCGCGCTGGAAACAGAAAGAATTTTATCACGAAAAGGCTATGACTGAATATACCGGGGAAGCACAGAAGATATACCGGAATGTAGAAATATTCTTAGAAGATGCCGCTAAGGTTTTTCATCATAAGATTGAAATCTGCGAAGCGGCGGCAATTATGAGATATCTGATTTAAAGGTGGTGGAATATGAAAAACAAGTTACTGATAAAAGGCGGCCGGCTGTTGGATCCGGTAAGTGGATACAACAAAGCCAGGAAAGATGTTTTAATAGCGGATGGCCATTTTAAACTGATTGCTGATGAAATTGAACAGACCGGGGATATGGATGTTCTTTGTCTGGAGGGAGAGTATGTTGCTCCGGGTTTTATCGATGCTCATGTCCATGTGTACACGGCTGTCTCACTGGGTGTGGCCCCGGATATTATCGGTGTGGATACCGGAGTGACAACGGTCATTGACGCCGGATCGGCCGGGCCGGCGAATATTCAAAATTTTATTGAGCGGGATATATTAACCTCCCAGACCAGAGTATTTGCTGCGATGCATTATGCTAAGACCGGACTGCTGAATGTACCGGAGGCCGATGCACCGGAGAAATACGACCTTGAGCTGGCGCAGGAAGTTTATCAAAAATATCGTGAAAATATCGTCGCGATTAAAGCCAGGGCAAGCAAATCCTGCGTTGGCCAACTAGGGATAACATCCATCCGGGCAGGCAAGGAATTGGCCGGAAAGTTAGGTCTTCCGATCATGGTACATATCGGCAATATGCCCCCGGCTATTGAGGAAGTACTTGATCTGATGGAAGCCGGAGATGTGATTACGCATGCTTTTCATGGCAAAGCGAATAATCTGTTTGCCGGCGGACGGATGAAGAAAGAGACAAAAGCGGCCAGAGCACGGGGGGTAGTGTTCGATATCGGTCATGGGAAAGAGAGTTATAACTTTCATACTGGTGCGGTCGCTCGTGAACTGGGTTTTGCTCCGGATATAATCAGCACTGATCTTCACATGCAGAATTATCAGGGGCCGGTGTATAGTCTTAGCGTAACGATGGATAAAATGCTGGCAATGGGATTTGAACTGGCGGACTGTATCGATAAAGTGACTTACCGGCCGGCGAAATATTACGGACTGAAACGGCTGGGCAGTATCAAAACAGGATATCATGGTGATTTAACAGTATTTGAGGTCAGTGACGGTAAATACGATTTTACCGACTCGGATGGAAATCAAATTATCGGAAACCAGTCGATTCAGGTAAAATATACGGTTGTTGGTGGAAAATTATTCGTCAATAACCCTAAATAAGGGGGTTGGAATGCTGCATAAAGAAATTATTGAAAAGGTAAAGGGTGAATTAGATATCCCGGCGGACAAGTTTGCCGGATATGCTGCAGACGCGGAAGTGCTCATGGAGTATCTGGATCAAAAGAATGTGCTGTTTAAGGAAGATAATGAACTTGCTTTTCTCGCTCATATCGTTACCCTGCTGATCCGGCTGGAAACCGGTGAAAGAGTACAGGGGATGGGGGAAGAGATACTGGCGCAGATTGACAGAGAAGCATTGGCAATCACCAGCGAATTCATGAGCGTGATTGAAAAAAAGTACACGAAAGCAGATACGGCGGAGGTTATTCTGGCAGCCATTCATATTCAGACTGCCATGGAGATAATGGAAGAATCCTAAGGAGGGAAGAGATATGAGCAAGAGAGTAATGGTAGTAATTGGCGAGCGGATGGGGAAGGGCAGTAACGTTGCCAGAGGCGTCGAAGCGGCCGGCGGGGAAGCATATGTGATTCCGGGTATGGCAGCAGATATGAAACTCGGCGCTGTGATGAAGGAGAAGGGTGCAGATATTGGTATTAGCTTCTGCGGCAGCGGCGGAGCAGGAGCGTTGATGGCATCGAACGGGTACGGATATAAAGGCAGGCATCATATGCGTTCTGTTCAAGAAGGCATAACAGCGATCAGAGAAGGATATGAAGTGCTGGGGTTTGGTTTCATGGACATTGAGGAACTGGGCACCAAGCTGGTGGAAACATACTATGAAGTTCATGGAGCCCCGGAAGAATAGAAGGAGGAATTACATGAGTGAAGCGAAAAGATCCAGCTTAGAGTGCAAAGAGCAGGAAATAGTCCTGGAAGCCTACGGCAAGGATAAAACAGATGCATTGGGAAAAATTTTTGGTTCATTGAAAAAGCAGGTTTATAAAGAGACAGAAGGGCTTATTATTCATATGGAACCTTTGGATGTGTTTATATTGGAAGAATCGGAAAAAAAGGCTGTAGATAAGGCTATCGGTCTGATAAAGCCAAAGCAGATTCAGAATTACTATGCAAAGGTTAAAATTATCATCTGCTTGAAATATATACCACTATAAAAAGCATTTTGTCAAGGAAAAGAGGAGGAAGAGAATGTTAATTATCATTATGAAATCACTTATCATCGGCGCACTTGGCGGGGCGGCCGCTGCAGCGGGAGCTGCCAGGATGTTTAAGGCGCCGGAAGTTCAGGCGATGGGAGCGTTTCGGACAATGGGCGAGTTAAATGCCTGCAAGGGGGACCCGCTGGCACATTTTACCTTTGGTCTGGGATTCTTCTTTAATGCCGCAGGGGCGGTTGTAGGAAGCGGTGCATTAACCCAGGATGTATTACATAGAATTATTCCCAACTGGTCGGCGGGTGCCCTGCTGATGAAGAATAAAAATGTTGAAGAAACCTTATATAACCCTGCGAAAATGGCGGTAGTCGGAGCAATCACCGGCGCCGTTGCAGTAACCGTACTGAATTCCATCGCATCGATTATCCCGAGCCAGTTATCGGAAATCGCTCAGGGTATCTTAGGACCGGCGTCCTCGACTATGATCGACATCGTCATGCCGATACTGTTTATCCTGGCGGCGCTGGACGCCGGGCGGATTACTGGTGTATGGGGGTTGGTACTGGGCGGTGCCTCGCATTTAATCATGGGTAATGCGACACCGGGGGCAGTATTGGGTATCATTATCGGACAGACCATTCAGGACAGCGGATATTCTAAAAGTGTGAAGGTAATGCTTGGAATCGTTATCGCTGTGTTTGGTTTAAGCGGATATTTCCGCGGTGTGTGGGAGAACCTGTTCAGCATTATTACGGGTATTATGTAGGAGGATGTGAGAGATGAAAAAAATGAATGATTTATTATTAAAAAATAGTATGTTCCCGATTCTGACCGGGATACTCTGTGCAGCGATCTTTACCGGAGGTCATATGTTTGTAACTTACGGGTTTGGCTTTTTTAATGAAATTGCGCAGGCGGAGATGATTCGTCAGGGTATTGAAACCGGAGACTTTGCAGCACCGGTAGGATTTGCAGCAGGATTTTTGATCGCCCGCGTTCTGGAAGGGCCGTTAGTCGGTATTCTGGACATTGGCGGTTCGCTGATGACCGGCGTGGGAACCGGGCTTGTTGGTCTTTGCCTGGCCTCTGGTTTAGGCTTTATCGTAGACAGTTTTGCTTTGTCGCTCGTCGTCGGTGCAGCGATTGGTCTGGTTATCGGCGGTGTCATCATCGGCGTTAAAAAGGCCATGCCGGAAGGGATGGCGGCATCCGGTACGAATATAATGATGGGTGCCGGCAATGCAACCGGACGGTATCTTGGACCATTGATTATTATTTCAGCAGCGCAGTACAGTCTGCCGGCCGGAATCGGCGCCGTACTGGGAGCAGCCATTTTCTATAAATTAAAGAAAGAAATTGTCGGCGGGGTAATTATCGGAGCCATTTTACTGGCCTGGATTTTCCCGGTCGTATCATAACAATATGAGAGAAGGTAGGATATGAGTACGATATATGAAGAACATGATATCCGCAGAGTTGTCAATGCATGCGGCAGGATGACGGCGCTGGGGGTATCGACAATCCGCCCGGAGGTGGGGGAGACCTTGGTAAGAGCGGCGGGCAGTTACGTGGTCATCGATGAGCTGATCGACAAGGTCGGAGGGCTGATCAGCAAGCATACGGGCGGCGAAGATTCTTGTGTTACCGTTTGCGCTTCGGCAGGAATCATGATTGCAACAGCAGCCTGCATTGCGAGAGATAATATCGCTTACATCGAAAAACTGCCGGACAGCGATGGACTTAAAAATGAAATCGTCATGATGAAGGGGCATGCGGTCAACTTTAATGCCAGCATTACACAGATGATTCGGCTGGGCGGAGGAATTGCCGTAGAGGCCGGCCAGGTGAATAAAGTGACGAAAGAGCATCTGGAGGCTGCGGTTACGGATAAGACGGCGGCTCTGTTCTACTGCAAGTCGCACCACTGTGTACAAAAAGGAATGGCTTCTCTGGAGGAAATAGCGGAGGTTGCTCACCGCCATAATCTCCCGGTTATCGTTGATGCGGCTGCTGAAGAGGACTTGCGAGTCTATCTGAGAAAAGGCGGCGATCTGGTTATTTACAGCGGCGCAAAGGCTATTGAGGGTCCGAGCTCCGGATTTATTACCGGCAAACGGGAATATATCGGATACTGCAAAAAGCAGTATAAAGGTGTTGGCAGAGCGGCAAAGATTGGAAAAGAAGGCATGATGGGTATCGTGAAAGCGCTGGAACTCTATGAAAACAGAGATCACGAAGGTGAAGAGAAACGCCAGCTGCAGATTGTCGAAGAAGTAATCGCCGGGTTGAGTGATACTGCCGGTCTTACGTGCAGTATCGCCACCGATGATGCCGGCCGGAAGATTTACCGGGCCAGGCTTAACGTGAATGCGGCGCTCTCCCCTTTGAATGCCGAAGAAATCGCAGCAAAGTTAAAGGAAGGGAATCCGGCCGTCTATATCCGCGACCATTTTGCCAATATAGGTGTAATTTTTGTGGATCCGCGCCCGATGCTGCCGGGGGATGCCGGGATTGTGATACAAAAAATAAAAGAATTGCTGTTAGATGATAGGAGCAGAATATGAAGTATAATCGAATTGATTTTTATAAAGATAAAGTTGCGGTCAATCTTCTGGCAAAGGATCTGGATAATGCAGCCGCAGTCATGGATACACTGGACGGTTATGGCTTGGTTGGCGTTTTATCCAAGAATTTTGATTCGGTGGAGGCGTGTGCCGATACGGTCAAAAAATACCTAAAACATATGAAAAATGTTTCTGTAGGTCTTGGCGGTGGTGATCCAAAACAGTGGAAAATGGCAGCCGAAGTAGCAGCGCTGACTAACCCGGGACACGTCAATCAGACTTTTACCGGAGCGATGTACACCGAAGGCCTGTTAAAAGGTGCCAATTGCACGGAGACGGTTACTAACTGTATGATGTTTCCCACAGGGATTGCCGGTAAAGTGCAGATATCCACCGGACCGGTCAGTGACCGGCACGAAAAGGCAATTGTCAGTGTAGAGACAGCTGTTTGCATGATGAAAGATTTGGATCTTCCGTCCATTAAGTTTTTTGATATGGGCGGTTTAAAGCATATTGATGAGTTGAAAGTGCTGGCTGAGGCCTGTGTCAAATTTGGTATTCCGATCCTGGAACCGACCGGTGGGATCACTGTCGAAAATATTGCCCGGATCGTGAAAGTATGTCTGGATGCCGGGATGGAGAGAGTGATTCCCCATATCTACTCTTCAATTATCGATAAAGAAACCGGGTTGACCCGGACCGATCTGGTAAAGCAGACATTTGAAAACATTAAACATGTATTATAAAGGGTTGATGAGGAGGAAAATATGGTAGAGTTTGTTCATATTATCCAGGACCGGCAGGGCCTTCATGCCCGCCCGGCCAGTGCTCTGGCGGAGACAGCGATGAAGCTGGCCAGTTCGGTGACGATACATATAAACGATAAGACGGTGGACGGCAAGAAGCTGATCGCAATGATGCGTCTTGGTGCCAGGTATGGCGAGGCGGTTCGTATCGAGGTTGAAGGTGACAATGAGGAAGCGGATAGTAAAGTGCTACAGGACTTCTGTAATAAGAATTTATAGTATGGAAGAGGTTTGCCTATGAAAAGGTTGCGTGGAACAGGTGTATCAAAAGGATATGTTAAAGGCCCCGCATTCTATCACCAGAGTCAGGATATTATCATCGCAAAGAAGCTGGTGGAAGATGCGGCGGCAGAGCTGGAGAGATTTCAGAAAGCCAAAGAAAAAGCCGAGGAGCAGCTGGAGCAATTGTATCAGGAAGCTTTAGAAATGGTGGGGGAAAAAGAAGCTGTAATATTTAAAATGCATAAGATGCTTTTAAATGATGAGGAGTTCTCAGATACGGTCTGCGACTATATCAGCAGCGATAAGGTAAGTGCTGAGTATGGCGTCTGGAAGTCGTCAGAAGAACTGCAGGCGATGTTTGGCTCTATGGATAATGAATATATGAAAGAGCGGGCAGCGGATATCCAGGATATCTCCGGACGGTTAATCCGCATCCTGACCGGGGCCGGGAAAGCTGCAACGGTCATGGTGGGAAAAGGAATCTTGCTGGCCGAGGATTTAACGCCCAGCGAAACGATCCGTATGGATAAGGAAAAGGTCCTGGGGATTGTGACCGAAAAGGGCTCGTCAAACTCCCACTCCGCGATTCTGGCCCGAACCTTGGGGATTCCCGCCATTGTCGGCGTGGCCGGGCTGTTGGCGGAACCGGTCGCGGGAGAACTGATCATAGACGGCAGTGAGGGGAGTGTGATGATCAATCCGGATCAGCGCACACAGGAAATCTATGACCGGAAGATCGCAGCAGATAAGGCCGGCCGGGAGCTGCTTGGGCGTTTAAAAGGCAGTCAGGCAGTGACCAAAGACGGGTGTCGGGTAGAGCTGGCTTGTAATATCGGTGACCCTGGCGAGGCCGCCGGAGTCTTGGAATACGATGGTGAAAGCATCGGCCTGTTCCGCAGTGAATTCTTATATATGAGAAGTTCTGATTTTCCGACCGAGGAGGAGCAGTTTAAAGCCTATCGGCAGGTATTGGAGGAAATGAAAGGTGGCCGGGTGATTGTGCGTACTCTGGATTTGGGAGCGGACAAACATGTACCCTACCTTGATTTAGGCGAGGAAGCAAATCCGGCATTAGGATATCGCGCTATCCGAATCTGCCTGCGGCAGAGGCAGATCTTCCGGACACAATTGCGGGCCCTTTTAAGGGCATCGGCGTATGGACAATTGGCGATTATGTTTCCGATGATTGCGCAGCTTAAGGAACTTAGGGATGCGAAAGAGTATTTGGCGGAGTTAAAAGAGGAACTTAGGAAAGAAGGGATTGCTTATAGTGACAGCATTGCGGTGGGGGTCATGATTGAAACTCCGGCAGCGGTATTGATTAGTGATATGCTGGCAAAAGAGGCGGATTTCTTTAGTATTGGAACCAATGATCTGACCCAGTATACGTTGGCCGCGGACCGCATGAACAGCAGGATTTCAGATATTTACGATCCGCAGGATAAGGCGGTTCTGCGCATGATTAAGATAGCAGCGGATCATGCTCATCAAGCCGGGAAATGGGTCGGCATCTGCGGTGAATCGGCGTCAGATGAAGAACTGCTGGGGTTTTATCTGGCGGTTGGAATTGATGAGTTGTCGGTATCACCAAGGGCAGTGCTGCCGCTTAAGGAAAAAATACAGGCAATCAATGTTAAAGAAAGCCGGGAAGATGAATTGAAAAAGTGGTTAGAATAAAATGTAAAGAGCTGTCGGGAAATAGACAGCTCTTTTTGATTATTATAGGTGTTGCATGTTATACTTGAAGAAATAGCTATGGGGTGGGAAAATATTATGATTAAAAGTTTATGGTGTGGAAAAGCCCTTGTTTTTATCTGTGCAGTTATCTTCAGCCTCGGCGGATGCAGTCAGAAGGAGGCAAAGGAGCCGCCGGCGGGTACGGCTGAAATAGTGACAGAGCTGTTCGGCGGTGATAAAAATTCGTTTGGCAATGTTGAGGCTCCGGCCGGGTTTGACTGGCGGCAGTGTGAGGGGGTCGTTCTCGATTTCATCGTAGAAAATAATATTAATGCTAATATTTTATCGAAGGAATGTGAAAAGTTTACGGATGTGACAGGGATTAAGGTAAACGTGCGCAGTATGGATTTTACTACACTGACAGAAAAGATTAATATGGAGTTTATCTCCAAGACCGACCAGTATGAATTGATTTATGTGGATCCCTATCAGACGCTGACGCGTTTCAGTGATTCGCTGGAGGATTTGTATTTATATGAGAAGGATGACCGTCTGCCCCATATCGTGGGAGGACTGGAACAGTTCAGCCGCGAGCAGCTGGAGGTTTGTGCTTACTTTGAGAACGAGGATAAGCTTTGCAGCATTCCGTTTGATTCGACAAATATGATAATGTTCTATCGAAAAGATATCTTTGAGAAGTATGCGGGGCAGATGGAAGAGGATCTGGGATACAGGCCTCAGCCCGGAACCCTTGACTTCACATGGGAACGTTACCTGGAGGTATCGGTGTGGATTTCTGAACATGTACCGAAAGCAGAGGTGAAATACGGCAGTCTTACCATGTCCGCACAGCACAATTCTGTTTATACGGAGTTTTCTACCATACTGGCAGCCTACGGCGGGGATTATTTTGAAAATGAAGAAGTAGCCATGCTCGGTGTTGAATCGCCCGGTGAATTATCTAATGATAAGGAAAGCTTTGTTGCGGCGCTTTCTCTATATAAGCGGCTGGTAGAGTTAAACCCGGAGGAGACGAGGGAGTGGAACTGGACACAGATCAATGAGATGTTCCAGGACGGCCAGGTTGCAATGATGGCAAACTGGGATGAGAATGCTGCCGCGGTGGAAAATCCCATGTACTCGGCAGTGAGCGGTAAAGTGGGATATGCAGTACTTCCGGCAGGAACTGCCAGAAGTGCAAATATTTACGGCGGATCGGGGATAGGAATCAATCGATACGCCAGTGATGAGAAGAAGCTGGCTTCCTGGCTGTTTATCATCTGGGCAACCTCACCGCAGATTCAGACGAAAATTCTTTTGGAAGAAGGCGGCGGCAACATGCCCACGAGAAAAGATATTTATCGTCTGATTGAGAGCCGGTATCTCGCGGTGCTTCCTCATGCATCGGCCACCATTTGGGCGCAAAAGACGGCCTATGCATACTATCGGCCGAAGATGAAAAATTCCTATGATTTTGAGAGTATGGTGATTTTGAATCTGGAGGACATGATACGGGGCGGGACTGAGCCGGAGAGCGTGTATCAGAACCTGAAGGATCAGTGGTACCAGACAGAAAAGGAAAGGAACAGCCAAAGGGATTAAGGATATGAAGACGAAAAGAAAATACAGTTTCTGGCAGCAGTTGATGGGGGCGGTGCTGGTTCTGATGGTGGCCTTTCTGATTTTCTTTCTGATCCTCTTCCAGTGGGTGAAGAAAGCGGTAATGGAGCAATACACATCGGCGGCGGAGCAGTCGGTGGATGCAGTAGCCAAGAACGTGGATTATATATTGAGAGACATTGAGGTTTTATCCGATTCTATTTTGACCAACCGGGATTTTATCGAGGGAATAAAAACCGGAAATGCGGAGCAGATTCAGTCCAATCTCGAGAGTGCCTTTATATCCAATTCCCATGTAGACGGAATATATACGCTGACTAATAATGGATATTTTCGCGCCGGAGCAGAGATTGAGCAGGGAATCAAGGATTTCCCAAAGCAAGAGCTTCAGGATACCAGCGGAGAAATCCTATGGTTTCCGACTTATGAAAAATCGATCCGCATTTTATCCGGGAATGTGGCAAAGCAGTATTTTTCCATGGGGCGGAAAATCATCGATGTAAACTCTCTGGAGGGATTGGGGTACCTGAATATTCAGGTGAATGAATGGCAGCTTCAGGAATCCTATGGAGAGATCAGAGATGACCAAAGCAAGATCATTATCTGCACGAATGATGGAAAAGTTGTCAGTGATTCCGATAATGAGCTTAATGACTCCTATATAGAAGACATCGGCCTGACCAATTCTCTGTTTAAAGATATCGGAACGGATACTGTAAGCAGGGAGTATAGGATTAACAATGTGCCCTATGTCGCAATCAGTGCCTCCTGTAACGGGGGAAGCTGGAGGCTGGTGAAGGTGACACCCCGTCTGGCGCTGTATGAGCCGGTGAACGATATGCAGATGTATATGCTGATTTGGGGAACTGTTATTATTATCCTGGCGATAGGTGCTGCCTACTGGTATTCCCGGAGGATCTCACAGCCCATCACCATCCTGCAGAACAGCATGAAGGAAGTAGAGCAGGGCAATATGGAGACACAGGTAGATATACAGGTCAGAAATGAACTGGATGATCTGGGCAGCAGCTTCAACCACATGGTTCGCCGGGTCAATGGCCTAATGGGTGAAGTCGTCGTGGCGGAGAAGCAAAAAAATGAACTCGAGCTTGAGGTTCTGCATGCACAGATCAATCCTCACTTTCTCTATAATACGCTGAATACCATTCGGTGGATGGCAAAAATCAAGGGCGAGGACAGTATCAGCACGGCGATCGTTGCGCTGGTAAAGCTGCTTAGAGTCAGTATCAGCCTGAGCAAAAATATGATTACACTGCGGGAGGAAATCGAGTATGTGAAGAATTATCTTACGATCCAGCGGCTGCGGTTCAATCAGCTTTTTACGATTGAATATGATATCCCGCCGGAGCACGAGGGGCTTAGCATTCCCAAAATGATTCTCCAGCCCATTGTAGAAAACTCTCTGATTTACGGCATTGAAGAGGGGGAAGAGATGGAACTGGGACTCACCATGCGTATTTTTACCAGAGAGAACGGGGGACGGGTGGAAGTAGTGGTGGAAGATAATGGACCGGGTATGGAAAAAGAAGTGGTTGAGACCATTTTCCGCGGCGAAAAAAGTATAAACAAATTTAGCAAAGTGGGATTGAATAATATCAATCAGCGGATTAAAATGTATTTTGGAGAGGATTACGGCCTGCAGATACACTCTGCGAAGGGTGAGGGAACCTCTGTGCTTGTTACGATACCAAAAGTATATAAAGAGGGTGAGACGGATGTATAGTGTTATGATTGTTGATGACGAGATGCTGGTGAGGCTGGGCTTGAAGTCCATGGTGGAGTGGGAGCAGCTCGGCTTTGAAATCGTCGGTGAGGCGGGAAACGGTCAGGCGGCGTACGAGAAGTTTCTTGTAGTTAAACCGGATATTGTAATTACTGACATAAGGATGCCGAAGAAAGATGGCTTGTGGCTGACCGGAAAGATTAAGGAGGAGTATCCTGAAACAGAGATCATAATATTAACCTGTTACGATGAATTTAATTATGTAAGACAGGCATTAAAACTGCAGGTCTCCGATTATATATTAAAGGCTGAGATGGAGGAAGAGGACATCAAGGCGATCATGCTGGATAAGAAAGCGCTTCTGGACAAACGCAGCCGCCCGGCGGCAGCCGTGAAAAAGGTTCCCGATGGCAGGGGGGGTGCGCTCCTGGGAATGCTGCTGAATCTGAAGCATCCTTTGAATATGGTGTATGAGCTGATGGATGAAATGCAGCTCAAATATCATTGTAAAAATAGCTGTTTTGCACTTTTTGATTTTAGCGGCGGGCTGGATTCTGAGAAGTATTCGCAGGAGCAGGCGGCCCATGTGATCGCTGTATGTACGGAATTGATTGAAAGCAGGATGGAAGATCTGCGGGAAAACTGTTTTCTCAAACAGCTGGGCAAATCGATTGTTTTATTTATAATGGATGAAGAATTATCCGATATGAAAATGCACCGGCTTGTGGAGTACATCGGGGAATCGGCGGAGCAGTATTTCAGTGTAAAGCTGAAAACGGCGGCAACGCCTGTAATGGAAAGTGTCGTAAAGAGCCGGGAATATGTAGAATGGCTCTACGATGCGGCAAGTTATATGTTTTACATCCGGCCCGGAGAAAATCTGACGCCGGAGAATTACGACGGGAAACAGCAGCTCCAGATTCATTCGGATAAAGAGCTGTTTCGAAAAATAAGTGCCTGTATTTTGAGCGGCGACAGGGGCGGCGCCCGCACCAGGCTCGCCAAGCTGCTTGGCCAGATGCGGCAGGGACAGAAAAATGCCTTTGATTTCAAACTGCATATGGCGCGCCTGGTCAATGACGTGTCGGAGGAGCTGGGGGTGTACATGCAAGACGACGAGAAGGCGAATGATTTTCAGCAGCGTATTATGCAGAAAGATGATTTCAGCCAGATTCAGGATCTGCTGGCGGAATATCTGGACTTTGCGGAGTCCCGGATTGTGAAGGCCAGGGTGGAGAATTCTGATGTCCTCATCAGGAAGGCGCAGGCCTATATGGAGGATCATTACCGGGAGAAAATCACACTGGATGGTATTGCAGGCGTAATCGGAATCTCCCGTTATTATTTTTCCACGTTATTTAAACAGGCTGCCGGAACAAATTTTTCTACCTATCTGAATGAGATCAGGATTAAAAAAGCCCGGGAGCTGCTGAGGGATACCAGCATGACGGTGGCACAGGTATATGATCAGGTTGGATTCAACGACCAGCAATATTTTTGCAAAACTTTTAAAAAATACACAGGTATGACTGTGACGGAGTACAGAGAGCAATTCTAAATACTCGCAATCAATCATGGGCGGCACCGGATAAAAGGTGCTGCCCATGTCTATTTACCAATATTATACTTTTGAACCGCAATATTTTACAAGGATAAATAATTAACTAAAAAGAGAGCAAAATAATGCAAAACCATCAAAACAGAATCAATTATCAGGTTTCCCGGTTCCTGATATATTCAATACAGAACTTAAGTAACAAAAGTGAAGGAAGGGAGAGAGGAGAGATGAATCAGGAGATTAAGCTGCGGGTTGCCAATGTGGAGAAATCTTTCCCTGGTGTAAAGGCCCTGGATAGAATTGATTTTTCTGTCAGGAAGGGAACCGTGCATGCATTATGCGGAGAAAACGGTGCTGGAAAGTCCACTCTTATGAAAGTTATCAATGGCATATATAAGCCTGATGCAGGGGAAATCTATATAGACGAAAAACCGGTCAAGATTCAAAATCCCATTCAGGCGAGAAACCATGGTATTGCTATGATTGCTCAGGAATTGAATTATGTGCCGGAAATGTCGATTGAGGAAAATGTTTTTCTGGGACGTCTGCCGGTAAATAAATTCGGCCGGGTGGATTGGCGAGAGCTGAGAAAAAAAACAATGGACTTTCTGAAAGCGGAGGGGCTGGATTACCGGCCTGATCAGAAGATGAAGACGCTGGCTGTGTCCGATATTCAGATGCTTGAAATCATCAAGGCGATTTCAAACGATGCAAAAATCATCGTAATGGACGAACCGACTTCCTCAATAACCCAGAAAGAAGTAAATATGCTCTTTGAGAAAATCGCAGAGTTAAAAAAACAGGGAGTAAGCATTATTTACATATCCCATAAAATGGACGAAGTTTTTAAAATTGCGGATGATATCACGGTGCTCCGTGACGGGACCGTCGTAGAAACTCATCCGGCAGACGAACTGGATATCGATCAGGTTATCGCACTGATGGTAGGGCGCAAAATGGAAAACATCTATCCCAAACAAACAGCAGAGATCGGTGAGACCATTCTGGAAGTGAAGGAATTATCCAGTCAGGGTGTATACAAAGATATTAGTTTCCACGTAAAAAGAGGTGAAATAGTAGGGTTTGCGGGGCTTGTCGGTGCCGGCCGGACAGAGGTCATGCGTTCCGTCTTCGGGCTTGATCCCATTACATCCGGCCAGATACTTATAAAAGGAAAAGAGGTTCAGCTTAAATCGGTCGGTGACAGTATCAAAAATAACATGGTTATGCTGTCGGAGGATCGTAGAAGATACGGCATCATACCGGTCCGGAGTGTCATGGAAAATGCGAGCATTTCCAGTCTCGAAAAAGTGATTTACAAAGGCTGGGCGCATCAGGATGTGGAACGAAGGCTGGTGGGAGGCTATTTCAAAAAAATGAATGTAAAGACACCGGGCCTTGATACTGCCATTCAGTCTCTCAGCGGCGGCAATCAGCAGAAAGTCCTACTGGCTAAATGGATGATGAGAGACCCTGAGATAATAATTCTGGATGAACCGACCCGGGGAATCGATGTCGGTGCGAAATTCGAAATTTATAAGCTGATGACCGAGATGGTTAAGCAGAATAGAGCTGTTATCATGGTTTCCTCAGAACTGCCGGAGCTAATCGGCATGTGTGACAGAATCTATATTATGAATCAGGGCAGGATAACGGGACAGTTAGCGGAAGATAAATTCAGCCAGGAAGCAATCATGAAATTCGCGACCAGCGTAAGTTTGGAGGAAGAAAGAAAATGAGATTGAGATTATCAGGAAAAAACCAGGTCATGGAAAAGTACTCGATATTTTTTGTACTTCTCGCGATGATCATAGTGTGCAGTATTCTGAATAAGAACTTTTTATCAGCCAACAATATTACCAATATTATGAAACAGCTTGCTGTTGGTACGATTCTGGCATATGGCGAAATGCTGCTGATCATCAGCGGGATGCTGGATTTGTCATCAGGTGCGGTGCTGGCTCTGTCGGGTGTACTCTCGGTAAGCTGTTATAAGTCCACAGGCTCTTTAGTTCTGGCGCTGATACTGGCGGTTGTTATAGGCATTGTTTGCAATCTGTTGAACGCATTAATGGTAACGTATTTCAATGCGCCTGCATTTATCGCAACTCTGGCCATGCAGACAGTGGCAAGGGGGGTGGCCCTTCTCTATACAAAGGGGCAGAATATTCTGCAGCTGGACAAATACGTGGTGTTCGGGCAGGGAACCGTTGGACCGGTTCCGGTATCAATTATCTTCATGGTGGTTATTACAGTTGTAATCTGGTACATATTGAAGCATACCAGGTTCGGCCGCTCTTTATATGCAATTGGCGGTAATGAAGAAGCGGCGGTGGCATCGGGAATTAACGTTAAGAAAAACAAATATGTTATCTTCGTCATCAACGGAGTGTTAGTTGGAATCGCCGGTGTACTGTTTATGTCCCGTGTAAATGCAGGACTTCCTAATGGTGCGGTCGGCTATGAAATGGAAGGTCTGACCGCAGCCGTTGTCGGCGGAACAAGCTTTTCCGGTGGTGTCGGAACCACGATGGGAACTCTGGCCGGTGCATTTATCATCGGTTGTCTGAACAATATCATGAATCTGATCGGTGTGGACTCTTATGTACAGCAGATTGTAAAAGGGGCTATTATCGCCTTTGCGGTGATCTGGGATATTCGTTCTAAAACGAAGAAAACACAGAAGGTTATACTGGCGCAGTAGCCGGCAGCAGTCAATGAGAATATAAAGCGGAGATGCTTTATATAGAAAGGATGGAAGAAACTATGAAAAAGAAAATTGTGAGTGTAATGGTATGTATGGCAATGACGGCAGCAATGCTGGCGGGATGCGGCGGAGGCAGCAGCAGCGGTGACAGCCAGACAGAAGCCACTGACAGCGGGACATCAGAGGATGGTTATAAGGTGGCGTACATCGCCAGAGCCCAGTCGGACTCCTTCGCCGCGTGGCTGGCGAATGAGATGATTGCGGCAGCGGAGGATTACGATGATATCACTCTGGATGTATTCGACGGTCAGGCAGATGATGAGAAGGAAAATGCTGCAATTGAGAATGCGATTACGAGCGGTTATGATGCAATTATCGTACAGCCGAATAACGGTGAAGCACAGAGGCCTTATGTAGAGAAAATTGTCCAGGCCGGCATTGTCGCTATTACGACAAATGCACGTATTGATGGTATTGAAGGTGCATCTTCTGTAGATGCTGACCCTTATGTACAGGCTGCAGTCAATGCAGATCTGGCATTGGAGCAGGTTCCGGAAAATGCAAAAGTTGTAGTTCTGAACGGACCATCGGGAAACTTTCACGCGGATAAAAGGCGTGAAGCATGGCAGAAAGAGTTCTTCGATAAAAGGACAGATGTTGAAATTGTCGGCGAACAGATTGCCAACTGGAACAAAGACGAGGCTGTACAGTATATGGAAGACTGGATTATCTCCAATGATCAGATCGATGCTGTCATCTCTATGAACGATAACATGGCAGCGGGTGCTCTGGAGGTTGTAGCGGGCAAAGAGGAGTTCAAGGATATTTTATCCTACGGTGTAGACGGAACAGCAGAGGCATGCCTGCTGATTGAAGAGGGGGTTATGACATCCACATGCCTGCAGTCTGCAATTGATTTGGCCGCATTGAATCTGGAAACGGTACATAAGCTGCTGACAGGTGAGGAAGAGCAGATTGACACCGATATCGAAGCACCGCTGGTTACAAAAGAAAATGTAGCTGACTATGTGAAAATGTATAAAGAACGGGGTCAGATTGATTAACAGCAGGTAGACTATCAATGGAGGGAGGCGGAAGCCTCCTTCCGGTAAATTGGAGGAATATATGATGAAAAATCAGGCAGTATTTATGACCGGACTAAATAAAATGGAAATGCGCGATATAGAGATGCCGGTACTGAAGAAAAAAGATGTAATGGTAAAACTGGAGTATGTGGGAATCTGCGGATCGGATGTGCATTATTTGGAATACGGTGCAATCGGCGATTTCATTGTAAACGGTGATTTTATCCTGGGGCATGAATGTGCCGGAACAATTACCGAGGTGGGAGCGGGCGTCACGGATTTGAAAGTGGGTGACAGAGTAGCTCTTGAACCAGGATGTACCTGTGGCCGGTGTGAATTCTGTAAAACCGGTAAATACAATCTCTGCCCGGATGTGGAATTTCTTGCAACACCGCCTTATCAGGGGTGCCTGGAAAATTATATCGCATTTCCCGAAAACATGTGCTTTAAGCTTCCGGACCATATTTCTACGAAAGAAGGTGCTCTGGTAGAACCGTTAGCCGTAGGGATGCACGCAGCAAACCAGGGAGAGGTGAAGCTGGGAGATTCCATAACAATTCTCGGGGCGGGCTGTATCGGTCTCGTAACCCTCCTTGCTTGTAAAGCACATGGTGCCACGGATATTACGGTTGTGGATGTCATGCCTAAACGCCTGGATTATGCGATGAAATTAGGCGCAACAAGGGTCATTAATGCCATGGAAGAAGACGTGGTGGAGAGGTTGGGTGAGATGACCAATGGACGGGGCTTTGACGTTGTGATTGAGACGGCCGGAAATAAAGTTACCATCAAGCAGACCGCTTCCATCGTAAAGCGCGGAGGAACTATCGTTCTGGTTGGTATGGCAGCGGAGGATGTGATTGACTATAACTTTGCCAGGATAATGAGTAAAGAAGCTGCGATTAAATCGGTTTTCCGATACCGAAACATATACCCGGCAGCGATCAGGGCCATCGCTGACGGAGTGATTGATGTGTCAGACATCATTACTCACGAATTTGACTTTGCCGATACGGCGAAAGCATTTGATTTTGTAATTCATAACAAAAATGACGTGGTGAAAGCGGTAATTAAAATTGAATAGAAGAAATTCATTTTCGAATTACAATCCACATATAATCAAAGTATAATAATTATTCTTTGAGGAAAATTCAATATGAAATTATTCTTGTACTTAACCGACTTCATCGTTCCTTTGCTCATTCTCGGAATCGTGGTATACGGTGTCCTGATGAAAGTGCCGGTCTACGACACTTTTATCAAGGGAGCCAAAAGCGGCTTTCTTACGGTAATTAAGATCATGCCCACATTGATCGGTCTGATGGTTGGCGTTGGTGTACTCAGAGCCTCGGGCTTTCTCGATTTTATTGCCGGGGGCCTGGGGCAGGTTACCGGTTACATAGGCTTCCCCGGGGAATTGGTTCCCCTCACGATCGTAAAGATGTTCTCGTCCTCTGCGGCTACCGGCTTACTGCTGGATATCTTTAAAGAGTTCGGGACCGACTCTTACATCGGTCTGATCGCTTCCATCAGCATGTCCTGTACGGAAACTATTTTTTATACCATGAGCGTTTATTTTATCGCCGCCAAGGTGACCAAGACAAGGTACACCCTGACCGGGGCGCTGACGGCGACGTTAGCCGGCGTTGCGGCCAGTGTTGTTATCGCCGGAATGATGCTGTGATTTTGGATTTTACGGTTGACCTTTTGCAGGTTTCAGTGTATAGTAAACAAATATAGGGATTAACGCGTTGACGGGGGAAAGCGTTGAAGCGAAGAAGCAAAAGGGAGGACACAGCATTATGAAACAAAGAAAGATTTTATCCGTATTAGCAGCGTTGGGTATGACAGTAGCTTTACTGGCCGGCTGCGGCTCTAAAGGCGGCGATGATACCACGGGTGCAGGTACGGCGGAGAATACCGAAACAACCGACACGGATAGTGGGTCAAGTGATAAGGTATATAATATCGGAATCTGCCAGCTGGTGCAGCATGATGCACTGGATGCGGCGACACAGGGCTTTAAGGATGCTCTGGTGGAAAAATTAGGCGAAGACCGGGTAGTGTTTGACGAACAGAATGCCTCTGGTGATTCGGCAACCTGCGCGACCATTGTGAATCAATTTGTATCGGCTGACGTTGACCTGATTCTGGCCAATGCGACACCCGCCCTGCAGGCAGCAGCATCATCAACCGATACGATTCCGATTCTGGGAACTTCTATTACCGACTATGCGACCGCTTTGGATATTGATGACTGGACCGGTACCACCGGCAGAAACATTTCCGGAACCTCTGATCTCGCACCGCTTGATAAGCAGGCGGAGATGATCAAGGAACTATTCCCGGATGCATCGACGGTTGGTATTTTATATTGTTCGGCAGAACCGAACTCAGTGTATCAGGCGGATTCGATTCAGACTTATCTGGAAGAGCAGGGATATACCTGTGAGCGGTTCACATTTGCTGATTCAAATGATCTTTCATCGGTAGCTACCAGTGCTGTTTCAAAATGTGATGTTTTATATGTGCCGACTGATAATACCGCCGCATCTAATGCGGAAGTGATTAATAATGTATGCCTGCCGGCTAAACTTCCGGTGGTAACTGGAGAACAAGGCATCTGTGCCGGCTGCGGCGTTGCGACTTTGTCGATCGATTACTACGATATCGGCTTTAAGGCCGGTGAGATGGCTTATGATATTCTTGAAAACGGTACAGATGTAACTACTTTGGAAGTAGAATCGGCTTCAGCAACTACTAAGCAGTATGTGGCTGCTCGTGCAGAGGAGCTGGGACTTGAGATCCCGGACGATTACGAAGAGCTGGTGACGGAATAAACAATAAACATACATATTGAACTGCTAACGTTCAATATGATATAATAGGATGAAAGCGTTATAGTGCGGCAAAGGCCATAAAACCTTTGCCGCTTTTATCACTTTATAGAATGATATCGGGAGGATGAGAGTCATGAACGTAATGA
>Ga0153996_1000237_pt1 | contig 26192 bp, 21 predicted proteins | sample TSNC080MetaG_FD_104728 | JGI IMG/M metagenome (GOLD analysis project Ga0153996, IMG submission 104728) | Attine ant fungus gardens microbial communities from North Carolina, USA - TSNC080 MetaG | ecosystem: Host-associated > Fungi > Mycelium > Unclassified | place: USA: North Carolina, Lumber...
CGTCTTATATTGCGCTGTGAATTTTCGTTTCCCCATGTCCGTGAACCTGCCTTTCTTCTTCTTTTATTGTATCAGATTCACGATGTTTTTTAAATTTGTGTCCTAATCCATGGGTACATTATAGGCTTCCACTTCGTTCAAGCCTTAATTCCTTCATAATATGCCAGGTTCTGCGGCGAAGTTGCTGTTCGTTACTGTAATAATCTCTACCAGTAAAAGCACCAATCATTGAGCATAAAATCAACCTCTGCTCTGAAAAGACAAATTTCTAAAAGCCTAAAGCATGAGACATTTTACGTTTGGAGTCAGCTTAAAATTCTTTAAGCCAAATCGAGTCTTTCTGTGGAATCAGCCTACCTGCCAATACCATTTGTTCAAGTCCAGCGAAATCGAAAACTGTAGAACGCCTTTTAGTTACCCTTTATTTTTAGTATCATCAAAGAGTTTTGCTAGGTAATGGCAAAAAAGCAAATTTAAAAACGCAATAAATGCTACTAGCGGAGTCAAAAATGCTATAGTCTTCCAATTTAGCAAGTCCAGCAAATTAAGATAATATAATGCAAAAACATTATAGAGACCCGTAATTATTCCCGTGCCCACTGCCGGGATATATTTTTTTAAAGCTATAGATTGAATTATGTGCACAATTACATGAACGAGATATGCAATCGATAATGCAGCAAAAAGAGAAAAATACTTAAATTCTACACATATAAATGTCAGTGCCGAAAGCAGAATAAATTCTTCAAAAACTGCCAAGGCAAATGCGGGTGTAGACATTTTTTCCAATCTACTCAAAAAAATCTTAGCTATTTGGGGAAGCCTTTGATGTATATATTCTTTATTTTTAGTAATCCAGGAATTCAGAAATATGATTTCCTCAAATTCATGAATCATAAACACAATTGGCAGCAACCACATTAAGGATTCTATATGCATATGCCTTCTCCTATCTTATGAATACCTGTCTATGAATTGCTTACTAAACGACGAATTTCCCTCTTGCTTGCATTATATGGAGAAAATATTGGAGCGTCAAATTATTCCTAAGATAACGCAAGTGCATGCAGGATTCCCGGCTATTTTGGCAAATACGTCTCAATAAGGAAATCTGAATTTCAAGGGAGATGCAAAGCTTGGCTCCAACACGTATGCTAGTACCTTAGGGATAAACTATTGGAGGTGCTCCAAGTGAATTTGTTTAAGAAAATAGTGTTGCTATTCCTAATTCTGTGTATTTCAACTATACCGCTCGTTGTTCATGCCATTACCCCACTTCGGGTAGCCGTTTTGCCTGTTATCAATACGGCCAACTACAGATATTTAGACGATGTGCAAATCATCCAGGATACGATTAAAAAACCGTTCAAATATCCTTACTATAAATTAGTACCCGCCGAGACAATTGATCAAATATTCCAAGCGAGTTTAGCCCAGGAAAAATTGACCGACGAGAAAGCCATGGCAGCACTTGCCAAAAAGCTTTCTGTCGATATTGTCGTTGTAGCCGAATTATCTAAAGTGCGGATCAACCGGCTTTATTCCCGTTGGCTTGACGATACGTTTATTGATTCAGATATCGTACTCGTAAGCTACGCTTATTCCGCTATCGACAAGAAGTATGACGTCATTCGGGCCACTAAGCGAAAAAGACAGCCGGAAAGCATTGATACGCAAGCACCTGTCTTTTTCAAGGAGCTTACTGAGGAAATACTTGTTAAGCTGCCTTATAAGCGCATTCCGATTGTTTCCCAGCGATAGAACTGTTAGAAATAAAGGAACTGGAGGAAAGTTTGAATATGTCTATCTCTTACACGTTTCTCCAAATCATTCTACCTGTTTTAATACCGATATTTTTCGGAGCTTTACTCCACTATAAATTTAAATTTGATCTAATTAGCTTTTCTAAGCTAAATCTCTATTATTATGTGCCTGCACTAGCTTTCATAAAAATATATGAATCTAAGGTATCTTCGCAACTCGTCTTTTCAGTGTTTGGATTTTTACTGTTACAATTTAGCATTATGGCGATTGCCGGCTATGTAGTATGCCGGTTAATGAAGTCGCCGCCACCTTTGGCAGCGAGCTTTGCCAACAGCATATTGTTGGTTAATAATGGGAATATTGGCATTCCAGTTAATGCCTTTGCTTTTAAGCATGACCCGTTTGCTATGTCAATTCAAATTATGGTAGTAGTTTTTGAGATGGTAATGACATTTACAGTTGGCCTATTGAACGCCAGTAAAACAGCTATGGGAATAAAAAAATCGCTTGTGTTGCTTGCTAAAATGCCGATTATCTACACCATAGCCTTGGGAGCTATGTTAAATTACTTTCATATTGGTATTGCCGAACCACTACGGCTTTCTCTTACCAATATTGCTGATGGTATGGTCTCGTTCGCACTTGTGACAATTGGCGCACAAATTGCCAGCGCAAATTTACAGCGCAATACTGTTACAATACTAGTAAGCAGCTTATTGCGGCTAGTGCTATCGCCGCTATCGGCTTATGTTCTTATCCAATTATTGCAGTTGCATGGCATCACGGCCCAGGCATTATTTATTGCCAGCGCCATGCCAACCTCTCGCAACAGTGCGGCATTGGCCTTAGAATATAATAACGAACCGGTCTTTGCAGCTCAAGCTGTACTCGTGTCAACACTTCTTAGCAGCATTACGCTTACAATTGTAATTGGGCTAGCCCAATATATTTCTTAATAAAGAGAGACGAACGCTTCAGGTGGGGTTTTTACCCGTCCGAGGTTTAGTCATCGGATAATTGAATTGTTTGTTGATGCTCTTACCAGCACGTTGAGTGCGGTCTAGCGTTAATCTTTACCTTGGAGGAGCTTTTTCGAAACATTATTCGCAAACCAAGATCGCCTAATAAGTGATAAACGAAACGTGGTACTCTTGCTCTGACGTACACATTACTTTGTCGTTGATGCTGCAGGAGCGAAATAGCTTTACTCATTTCACCAAGAGCATAATAAATATTCCTCAATGGTCCCTTTGGTATAATCCTTTTTTCGTTGCCGTCAATCATCCCACCACAGCCAATACCAATGCCATAGCCCCAGGTTAGCTTGGCCCGCTTACAGAAATTCTCGACAATACGCAATGCTGTAGTATTTTGTTCGGCATCATAGAGGCCGCAATTTACAATGGCGTATACTGTTGGCAAGGCAGTGTCAGAATATTTTGCAGCATGTTCCAGCCGAGGCAATATATCAAGTAGGGCAGAGTGCAGACAATCTATATACAGCGGAAATACGACTAAGAGAACATCTGCGGTCAAGAGATATTTTTGCAGATAATCGTGTTCAATATTCCTTTGCAGATCGAGTGCGCGATATGTAGTAATGTCTTGGTTCATTAGTTCAGCTAGCTTATTGATAATAGATCCTGATGTGCTATGGCTAGGCTTTGGACTACCGTTAATGGCAACAATTTTCATGACAAAACCTCCTGAGAAAGAAAGTCTGTTAATCGCTCAAGGGCAATAGACGATTCAGTCGGGCTTGCGATAACTAGGGCCAGCTCTTTAGGCGAGTGAAAGTTGATGCTGTTTCGTTTAACAAGTGCCTGGAATGTCTCTTTTTCGTCTTGACTTATAGGGTCGCCATACCCGATAGCGACAAAGTGGGGATAGTTATCGTATCGCTTTTTGTGATGGCTTTCACCACCAATCTTGACAAAGAATGGAGAGATGTCCGGAATAGTTCTGTCAAGATAGCTTTTAATGTGGCTACCGTAGCATCCAAAGACAATGTTCGAAATCAGAATAATAACATCAGCGCCAACAAGCTCGCCGTTTATTTCATTGGCTTGATCATCTACCCAAACACATAACCCCGGTGTTTTTGTCCAGCAGCCAAAGCAACCGGTACAAGGTTTTAGCATTGAGCTGCTGATGCTCCTTGCCCTGGCATTAAAACCAAGTTGTTTGGCTAGGTTTTCCACCTGCTCAGCCAAACTTAAGCCTTGAAAATTCCGGCTTGGTTCATCATATAGTATCAGGGTGTTCACAGTGAGTCACTCCTTCTTGTGCTGATTTAAGAAAAGACCAGAAAGCGATAGATAACATGTCCTCAATTTCTTCATTTGTCAAGTCCAAGCTGTTTGTCGCTAACATTGATGCTATTCCGTGGGTATAAATCCACATATTAAGAAATAGCTGCTTCGCTTTTTCCAAATCGATACCGATTGTTTCTGTCATGCGAGTTAGAATCGGTTTATTTCTTCTGTCAGCAATGAACTCTCGCAGGTTTGTAACTTTAAAATTATTTGACATAAATATGGCTTGGTATAAATTAGTTTCCTGTTTGGCAAAATCAATATAGGCAAGCCCAACGTTAAAGAAAAAATGTTTGCTTTTTTTGCTGGCCAATAAAAATTGGTAGTAATAATCTTGGATATATTCATGTAAATCCTCCTTCAACTCTGCCATTGAAGCATATAGCCGAAATATCGGCTGTGTAGAACAACCTAGAACCGCGGCCACATCTCGGGCATTAACCGACTCAAGTCCCTGTTCTCTGGTTAATTGAAATGCAGCTTCCAAAATATTTAGTTTGGTAACTTTAGGTTTTGGCGGCATAATAATCTCCTTAGTTACAAATAACACCTGTTATATAACGTATGTTATTATATAGAATTTACCTAATAATGTCAATTGAAAAATTTATCCGATGACTAAACCGCTCTTAACTCCCACTTCTATAAGCGGGAGTTAAGAGCCATGACATTTTAAATAATGCGCCAACAAAGATTCCTAAGCGTTTGCATTATATCCAGAACGCGGCTTTTCATAGTGTGTTAACGATATTTGAGCAAAAAAATAAGACAAGTTGCAAAATTGGCCTTGCCTTGTAGGGCTACACGTTACACACATCACTGGGATTAAACCCAATTGGTTAAAGGTTCGCCCAAAAATATAGTGAGACTTAGCGTAGCTAAAAAGCCCGACCTGAGTCACGAATACAAAATCCACTTTCACTTTGGTGGAATTAGTTTACGGTTATCTAAAAAGTGACGGTATTTAATTAAATCCTCCGGTGAAAAAGGCGTTCCGTGGGAAGGATAGATTTTAGCCGGTTTTAGCGCCAGCATTTTATCCCATGAACGTCCAAATTCGTCAGCGTCTTCAATCCAAATCGTGTGCCGGGCAACGCTTATTATAGCGTTCATTGCAGCATCACCACAAAAAAGCTTGCCATTGTCAGGCATAAATAGCCCAATAGAATCTGATGTATGTCCTGGCAAAAAGAGAATTTGCAGAGGAAGTCCCATATCATTAAAGACTTGCTCATTTTCATCTCGAACATAAATAGCTCTATTGCCTACATCTACAGGAGGAAAGGAAAAGTCCTTTTTAACCTTGCTGAATAGCCAAGCCGGTATTGAGGAATACCCGGCTCCGGGTGGGTCATTGCCTTTTCCCGCCGCTAAAGGCTGAACAGCCAAAGGATGAAGTATTACCTTTGCATCGGTAATTTTTAGCAGCTTATTTAAAAATCCGGCATGGTCATCATGGTGGTGGGTAAGGAAAATATATTTCAGCGCAGAAAGAGGCCAGTGTTGCTCAAAGCGTCTTTTAAATTTTTTTAAGCCGTTCGGATAGCCGGTATCTATAGCAATAACGCCTATGAATGTTTCAAGAAGATAATTATTAACGATATATCCGCCAATATTATGTACCTTAATCTTCAGTCAAATGACTTCTCTCATTATTGCGATTTTATGATCGTTATCCCTGGATAACCTCGACTAAACTTCAGATAGGGTAAACCCCATCTGAAGCTAAGTCTCTCTTTATGTATAAATAGTATTACTTTATTCTATTTAGAATTCTTGCAATTTCAACGACATCTAGATCACCGGGACAGGATTGCATTACTGGTTGAGGGCCAATTTTTACAATATCGTTTTCATAACTGGCTTGAGCGACAGGTGCGTTATTATGATAAATTGCAGCCAGGTTGCCGGCGATCAGGTAGCTGCGCTCAAGCGCCGACATATCGCCCCAGGCAACCGGTATTAAGAATGATTTGTTGTTTATTTTGATTTCGCCAGTAGCAGCATCGACAGTAACCTTTTTGTTGCTGTACGCTGTCAGTTTTTTAGAATAATTATCGCGTCGGTCTTTAGCGCTTGGATGAGTGGAAGGGTTTAGCAGATCGGTAAGCAAGCCTTTTGAGGCATCACTATCCATATTGTCGAGTACATGCTGCCATACTGCAGCCGGAGCACCGGGATTGTAATTAGCCTCAGTCAAATAGCCAAAAGCGACATTGTCTGCTTCCCATTCGTTAGGCTTGGTGATACCGGAAGCCTTAGTATGCACGGCCACAACGTCAACAGCTAATTTACTGCCGCCACCCATTTGTGAGCCAGCAACTCTTTGGAGAAATTCTACCGGCATTTTCTTCTTAGCGGCCTTTATCGGATGGCTTTTTGTCCGTGAACCAATTCGTGGGCAACAACAGCAGCGACCTTATCTTCATTATTGCCGAGAAAGGTAAACACGCCGGCATTTACAGAAACGTTATGTCCCAGACTGCAGAAGGCATTGAATTCCTTTTGGGGGTTGATAAAATAATTATACGGCTTGTCTTTGATCGACGGCTCAGTTTTAGCAATTGAGTTTGTCAGCCTTGTCATTATACTGGTCAGCATGGCATTTAAATGAGGATCGTCATTAACACCTTCCGATTTTTTAAGCTGCTCAAAGAGTTCATCACGCCCATCATTTTCATAGTAGTCAAGCGCTTTTTTTACCTCGGCTTGTTGGATAGCAGTAATCAGTATTGTGCCGCCGAGGCTGCCTAAATCGAGAGCTTCGGCTTTTGCCGGCTGAATCAGGCTTATAGCCAAGGAAACGCAAAGAATTACGGTACCTACTCCCAGTACCGCCTTACGAAAAAAAGTTCTTCGCTCCAAATGAACAACACCTCTTTTAATTTTTGGCTAATTCTAGCAACATATATATTGTATCATAAATTTTTCTTTTGTAATTATTATTCCTTATTTTTTATATACACTTTTTTCCGCTATCCATTGGCTGTAGCTATAGGAACAGCGACGGTTATCAACAGTACAAAACGATCCTAGCAGCTAGCAAGGTCTGTTGACCCATGCCAAATAAGCTGCGCGGCTAATTCTTCAAGGCTTCCGGATATTCATTGATCTTTTTAACAGTAAAACCGGCTGCTACTAAAATTCAAAGTTGTTTCCGGAAACGCAGTTCCTTGTAAGCATGAGTCAACTTCAAAGCGACTATTGCTGCTAAAAGGCAATAAAGAAATATCAGTTAATAATAGTTTACCGCCACTTTTCAGAACTCGATAAAGAGAGACTTAGCTTCGCTTCAGATGGGGTTTTTACCCCATCTGAAGTTTAGTCGGCCTTATCCAGGGACTAAACCGCTCTAAGACTCCCGCTTACAGAAGCATCTTAGAGCGGTTTAGTCATCGGATAAAAAAACAGGAGCCTGCCTCACGGCGGCTCCTTGCGTTAAGACCACTAGTCTACTAATTCAATACGTTCAACCTTAGTTAAAATGACGGTATACGCTAAAATGCCCAGCACAGAAATGCAGGAAATGTAAGCAAGCGCCATATTAAAACCGCCCGTTCCTTGCACAATAAAGCCAATGACCATCGGACACGTTGCACTACCGATATTAGCAAAGAAATTCAGCAGCCCTCCGGAAATTCCCAGCAGGCCTTCTGGCGCCAAATCAGATAATAATGCGCCGGTAACAGTAGAGGCCATGGCTTGACCGAAGAAGGCTACAGCCATACAGAGAATAACGCCGTTAATAGAATCGATATAGTTGGCCGCAATAATGACAGTTGATAAAACAAAACCGACAATGATCGGAGCTTTACGGGAGATTGTTTTTGAGTAGCCATGATCAGTCATCCAGTCCGACCATTTCCCCCCGAGCAGCGCACCGCAAATAGCGACTAAGAAAGGTATCATCGCATAAAAGCCGCCTTTTAAAATAGTAAGCCCCTTAGCCGTAATTAAATAAGACGGAAACCAGGTCAAGAAAAAGAACAATGTTGTCATTATTGCAAAATGGCCGATAAACATACCGATTAATCGACGCTGCCGCAGCAGCTTGCCAACAGTCTTCCAAGAAACAGCAGTTGGTTGTACACCGCTGTCGACCAGTGCGCCTCCGGCCTTAATATAATCAAACTCAGCTTGATTAACAGTTTTGCTATCTTTGGGATCATGATAATTAGCTCGCCATATAAGAGCAACAATAATGCCGACGGCACCTGTAGAAAAAAAGATCATCGGCCAGCCGTATGTAACTAAAATCCAGGCTAATACCGGTGTCAAAAATCCCAGGGCAACATATTGCATAGAAGTATAAAGACCAACGGCTAAAGCCCGTTCCCTGTCCGGAAACCATGCTGCAGTGCAGCGAACACTCGTAGGAACTGTTGGTGCTTCAAAGATACCAACTAAACCGCGAAAACCCAATAAAGCAATAAAATTATTTACCAGACCAATGCAGAACGTGGCGGCCGACCAGCCAATAATGCCAACGGTAAACATAATTCTCGGACCAACTTTGTCTAGCAGAGCACCGGCAAAAGGAATACAAAAAGCATAAGGCCAGGCAAACGCGGAAAATAAAATCCCCATCATTGCCGCATTAATACCTAACTCTTGTTGCATAACCGGAGCAGCTACCGCTAAGTTTCCTCTATCCAAATAATTAATGACATAAATCATCATGAGCAGTGATAACATAAACCAACGCGTCTTTGTCGGCTTGCTATTGGCTGCCTGTTTTTTTGCCGATAATTCGGGATTTACATTCATATGATCATCGTCCTTTCCTATGGCTAATTTAACTAACTTTTTCTCTAGGAGCTATTTACCGCCCTCCTTTTTTGCTCCAGCAATAAGCATGGTGTCCTAGTCGGTACAATACACTTGCAATTAATGTGCCAATCATCATTTGCTTTTGAATATTGAGTTTTTTCGCACAAGCATTTTTAATTATGTGCATATTTTGTACAATGCCAAATACGAATTGTCTGCAAACTGTACATGAGACCTAAATTATCGAATAAAGAAAGACTTAGCTTTTTACCCATCTGAAGTTTATTTTGGATAAAAAAACAAACCGGAATTTTCCGGTTATTAAGAATCGTGATATCTGCGCTGGGTATAATTACTTTGCCTTATTTTTATTTATGACATCGATTAAGAGGGCAATGAAAATAACAAAACCCTGGATGAATAATGTCCAATATGGAGAAACATTCAATAAGTTTAAGCCATTATTGAGTACACCAATAATGATTACCCCAAAAATGGTTCCCACCATATTCCCCTTTCCACCATAAAGCGAAGCTCCGCCAATAACGATTGCCGCAAGGGCATTCATCTCCAGTCCGTTGCCGACCGTGGGCAAGGCAACACCTAAGCGGCCTGTCAAAATCATTGCAGCAACACCATATAAACAGCCGGCTAAAGAATACACGATAATCTCTATTTTTCTAACATCAATACCTGCGAGATAAGCAGCTTCCCGATTACCGCCAATTGCATAAATTTGGTGACCGAATACGGTACGCGACAAAATGACATGAGCAATGACAAACAATATTCCTGTTAAAATTACAGGAATAGGTAGTCCGAAAACAGATCCATTGCCAATAACATTAAAACTATCCGAAAGATTATAAATCGTCTTGCCGTTCGTATAGGCCATGGCCAGCCCCCGTGCCATTGACATGACAGCCAATGTTGTGATAAAGGGTGAAAGACCTAGCTTGGCTATACTTACGCCATTAAAAAAACCAATCGCTCCGCCAATTAGTACGGCCATAATCATAACGACAAAGACCGGCATACCTTGAGTGATCATATCGGCACTCAAAACACCGACTAATGCAACAGCAGCACCGGGCGATAAATCAATCCCGCCAATAATGACGATAAAGGTAACACCAATGGCCACTATAGCCATGACAGAGGACTGCAGAATTGTATTCAAAATATTGCTGAGCGTTAAGAATTGTGGTGATGCTAAGGAAAAATACGTTGATAATAATACCAACACAGCGAGTAATGAAAAGTTTTTACGCGTATAGGCCATAAGGGATTTCCTTATATTCGGGAAGTCGATAACAGCCATACTTATGCACCTCCGCAAGCGTAGTCGAACATAATGGCATGCGTAGCTTCCTTGACAGGCAGATCGGCGACAACTGTACCTTGACGCATAATGAGGACTCTATCTGCAATATGCAAGACCTCCGACAAGTCAGAAGAATTTAGGATAACTGCAGCTCCGTTCTCAACATAATTCATGATACTTTTGTATAGCTCAACTTTCCCTGCCACATCGATTCCGCGCGTAGGCTGGTCAAGCAGGAAAATCTTTGGCCATTTTTCTGCAATTCTTGATAAGACGACTTTTTGCTGGTTTCCGCCACTTAAATTTACGACCTTCTGACGAATTGATCGTGTTTGAATGTTGTTACGAATCACAGCCCGCTCGACAAATTTCATTTCCTGGTGTCGATTAAGCCAGCCACACTTAGATATTTTTTTTAGACTTGATAAGACAATATTATCCTTGATAGTATTGTCAAGGATCAGGCCCTCTTCTTTCCTATTCTCAGGAACTAATACAATATCGTGCGCTAGAGCATCTTTAGGACTCATAAGACAAACAGACTGACCATATAGCTTGATATTCCCTTTTTCAATAGGGTAAACACCATAAAGCGTTTTTATCAGCTTAGTTCTGCCTGCTCCCAGCATTCCATAAATAGCCACAATTTCTCCTGCTCGAACTTGAAAGTTAACATCGCGAATAACCTGATTTGAGATATTTTCAACAGATATTATGACCTCGCCAATTCTGACCTTTTTTTTCGGATAAAATTGCGGCAAGCTCTGATTAACCATGGCATAAACAAGCGAATTGATATTCCATTCACCGACGGCCCGTGTATCGATGATTTGACCATCCCGCAACACCGTTATGCGGTCAGCAATTTCAAATAATTCCTCTAATTGATGCGTAATGTAAATGACACTATATCCTATTGTCTTCAAACGCTTGATTGTATTAAACAATCGTCTAACTTCCTCGTGGCCAAGTGCTGATGTTGGCTCATCCATAATTAATATCCTAGCATTGCTCACCAATGCTTTTCCAATTTGAATTAATTGTCGATGACCTAAGCTCAGACCTACGACCTTCGCTTTAGGGCATAGGGCTAATCCTAATGTAGTTAAAATGGCCGCACTGTTCTGATAGAGCTCATTATAATTGATAACACCATGCTTATTAGGCAGTTGACCCAGAAAAAGATTTTCGGCGATACTAAGCTCAGGGACCAGGCTTAATTCCTGATATATGACGGCAATCCCCATGTTCAGACTCATGCGGATAGTTGCAATCATTACCTTTTCGCCATCAACTGCAATAGTTCCACAATCGGGTTGATGCACACCACTGAGAATTTTGACCAATGTCGACTTGCCGGCGCCATTTTCACCGCACAGTCCGACAACTTCACCTTTTTTTAAAGTGAGGTTTATATTTTTCAACGCTTGAACTCCGGGAAAACATTTAGAAATATTGCTTAGTTCGATTACTGGAGCTGTTTTCATCAGCATCTCCTCACTTAGGATAAGGTGTAAAATCTGACCATATACCATATTCCTTTACTGCAGAGCTATCAATATTATCTTTTGTTATTAGAATATGGGGGTAAAACACACGCTGCGGCGGCGTTTTACCTGATCTTACTAATTCAACAGTTAGGTCCACTGCCTTACCGGCCATTTTTACAGGGTTTTGAGAAATAGTTGCATCAATTTTGCCTTGGCGTATTTCTGCTAACACCGGTCTAGTGCCATCAACACTGCAGATAATAATATGCCGTTTATCTTCGAGAGGATAAAATCTGCCTGTTTGATGAACAGCTCGGGAAACACCTAACGCAACGCTGTCATTTGCGCTGAATACCGCATCAATCTGACTATACCCTTGCAAAATGGTTGTCATAATGTTAAGCGCTTGTTCTTGGTCAAGGTCTGTCATTTGCCGGGCAATGATCTTGATTCCGGGATATAGCGCCATTTGCTCAGCAAATCCTTTTTCTCTGTTTTTAGTAGACGTCATACCCGATGATCCCATTAAATCGATGACATTGCCTACATATTCTCCATATCTTGCTCTTAGTTTTTCAGCAATAAATTTGGCCGCCTCGCGACCAATAGCTACATTATCTGTTTCCAATGCCGATTCAATTTTCCCGCCATTTGTTCCTAAGTCTATCGTGAAAACAGGAATATTCGCCGCATTGGCCCGCATAACAGCCGGAACAACACTGTCGCTATCTAAAGCATTTAAAATAATCGCATCAGGCCTTTGAATAATCAGATTGTCCAATTGATTTAGCTGAGTTGCAGCATCAAAGTTGGCATTAATAACAATCAGCCGCGTATTGTCATGTATGCTGGCCGCTTCTTCGGCGCTACTGACTAAAGCCTCCATAAAAAGGGAGTGCAGACTAGACACTGATAGTCCAATAGTCAGTGGTTTTGCTCCTGCCGGCGCGCTCTGAGGAACAATGCTTCTGACAGTTGAATGATAGACGGCAATAATCAATAGCAGGGTCATAATATAAAAGGCTGCTGTCTGAGCCTTCCCTTTATTCACGAATAAACCTCCCTCCTGCTTAACTTAATCTGCTATGTTATATTCCTTCATTTTTTTATATAGAGTACTGCGGGAAATCTTAAGGCCTTTAGCAACTTCCGACTTATTACCACTATGTGCTTTCAAGGCTTTTAAAATATTAACCTTTTCAACTTCATCTGAACTGTGGTACAAGTTTGCGGGCAACACTGTTTCACTTTGATATTGGCTAAGACGCTGCGGCAGATTTGCGCAAACTATCGTTTGTTGGGAGCAAAGATTTACAGCCCTGGCAATTACATTTTCCAGTTCACGAACATTACCCGGCCATGAATATTGGCAAAGGACAGCCATAGCCTCTGGTTGGATAACAAGATTTTTTTTATTAAACAAGGGTTGATATTTTTGAATAAAATAATTTGCTAGTAATGAAATGTCTTCTGGGCGCTCACGCAGGGGCGGTATAGTTAGGTCAATAACATTCAGCCGATAAAACAAATCCTCCCGAAATCGCCGGTGTTTCGTTTCCTGCAAAAGATCTTTATTCGTCGCCGCAATAACCCTAATATTCACGGGTATCGGCATACTGCCGCCTACTTTTGTAATGTGGCGGCCCTGCAGGACTCTGAGTAGCTTTGTCTGAATTTCTAATGGCATCTCCCCTATTTCATCAAGAAATATTGTGCCATTGTTTGCTAATTGAAATTTACCGATCTTGCCTCCGCGCAGCGCACCGGTAAATGCCCCTTCAGCATAGCCAAACAATTCACTTTCAACTAGCTCCCTGGGAATTGTAGAACAATCAACAATAACAAAAGGGCCGTTGCTAAAATCACTGGCATTGTGTATGGCATGCGCAAACAATTCCTTTCCTGTCCCACTTTCCCCCTGAATAAGAACAGGCAGCGGCCCGCGTGCAGCCATCTCTGCTGCTTGAATAGTTTCTTCCATCGTCATACTTTGGTAAACGATATCAAGCAGTTGATATGTGCCACGAAATGGCTGACAATCGGTTTTATGCTTAATATCGTCTTTGGCTTTCTTTAGTACAATAATCGTTCCCAGTTGCACACCATGATAATCGTATTGCGGCAAAGCAGTAAGATGACAAGCCTTCGGATTATCTTTTATCTTTATCTCTTTTGTTATTTTTTTCTGTTCCACAAATGAAAATAATTCCAGCTTTGTATTGGTAAAATTGCTTAATGGCTGACCGATTAGCCGACGTTCACTGTTTTCTTTTATTTCTGCCCTGATTAATTCACTAGCGGCCTCATTGGCATAAATGATAATTTCATTGGAATTTAAGACGATTACAGCATCAGAGACACCTTTAAGCAACTGCCCGTACCCTAAATAATCATTGAGCTGTTGTTCCACCGTGTTTATCGAAAACTTTATAAATGTAAGCGCTAGCTCAAACTCTTCTTCAAATTTGCCGGCCATAAGCAGATAAGCAAGCCGGGTCCTGTTCTCCTGATAGATGGGGGCAGCAATTGTATAATGATCTTTTAGCTGGGAATTCGTATGCTTTTCAAAAAAAATATAGGATAAGACACCAGTCTTCATTGCCAACGCCAACGCATTCATTCCCATATGCTCTTCCGACCATTTAAATCCCTTTTTCAAATAATCAGACAAACAAAAATACACGGAGGAATTAATAATTCTTCCGTCAATATCAGCTATCGCAATTAGACGTCGTTCATCAGACCAAGCAGCAATAAACATATTACTCAGATAATTTAACAAATAGTTTTCAGAATTCGTATCACTCACCTCTGAAGGCATAGTGGAACAATACAATTGTCCAGCTCTTATTGCACAATTATATCATATAGATAATGTAAAAACATGTTAATTTTCTTTACTTCCTTATTCAATTTAGGGACGAGCGCCAAACTCGTCCCTTTCATTTTAGCAATAAACCTGTTTCAGCTTTGCTGAAGCAAGCTCACTCAACTGTCAGCGAATGCCTCAGCCACTGCTCCAAGTCGGCAGCAGTAGCTTGCCGAGGCATATTCGTTGCATTAGGCAGCGTACTGGCCGACGCGGCGAACGCTGCCACTTCTTTTGCCGTATATACTTCGGAATTGTCCAGCAATCCACTCATCCAGGCCTGAAACGCGCTTAAGTCTGTGAGATTTAGCGCCTGTAGGATTGACGTAATCTTGTCCGGTACGACAGGCTGATTAAAACGCAAATACTCCGCCAGCAGCAAGCCATTGGCCCGGCCATGAGGAACACGGTGATAGTACGTTAGCGGATAGCCTAGCCCATGGACTGAGGAAGTACCCGTATGCGCAATGACCATGCCACCTAATAAAGAGATGTACAATAACAGTTCTCTGTCGGAAAACGTCAACTTCCGAGCTGTAAGAGCAGCACGTACCTTGCCAAAGCAAGTGATAGCCGCAAGCGCCAGGCTATCAGTGACAGGAGTGGCTCGCTTGGCCAAGTAGCCTTCCACGGAATGGGAAAGAGCATCTACAGCCGAGTGGATTGTGACATTCTCCGATAAAGTCTGGGTATACCGGGCATCGAGAAACGCTGCCTGGGGAAACAGTAGTGGGTTGGAAAAGCTGCGCTTTGTTTGGCGTTCACTGTCGGTTAAAATCGAGTAAGGTGTAATTTCACTGCCCGTACCTGCCGACAAGGGAATGGCGATGAGCGGCAGCGGCGGTATTGCCAGATCATTATTATACAGCGCCGAGACTGCTATATTATTTGTCGCTAATGCGGCGATAGCCTTGCCTGCATCAAGCGGTGAACCACCGCCAATAGCAATGATCATCTGAGGCTGATAACGCCGGGCTTGTTCACCGCCCCGCTTGACTGCTTCAAATGTTGGATTTTCCTCGATCTGATCAAAAAGCTCCCAATCAATGCCGGCTTTGCTAAGAGCATTGACGACATCATCAAACGCTCCGCTGATTTTAGCTGAATTTCTCCCTGTAACGATTAACGCTTTACTTCCCCATTGGGAGAACTGATTGGCGTTATCGGCAATACAATTGGCCCCAAAATATACTTTAGTAGGGATGGAAAAATTAAACTGCATGGTGAATCCTCCTCGTTTAAAATAATCAATGATAAAGAGAGACGAACGCCTCAGGTGGGGTTCTTACCCCATCTGAAGCTTAGTCGACCTCATTCCGAACGACTTAGCCGCTCTTAAATCCCGCTTACAGAAACGGGATTTAAGATGCGGTTTAGTCATTGAATGAAGTTTTTTGTATTGAGTTTAGCCATTAAGGCGCTCTTCAATCTTTGCTCTAACGGCCTCTATACCAAAATTAGCTACAACCTTGCTTAGCCGCTGGCCTTTTTCCGCCAGCTCCTCAAAAACGGCTAAAATGGCATCAAGGTAGGTTAGTACCTTCTCTTCGGCGATAAACTTGACGATAAATACACCTTCGTTTGAGTAACGACCACCTTTGCCGCCAATACAGATATGATAGCCAATTTTCCCTATTGTCAGCGCCCGCTTGGGACATACCCGGACACAGACACCACAGGCCAGGCATTTATCATAATCAATCACTAGAACAGCATTTGCTATTGCGATGGCGGCGGCCGGACACCGCTTGACACAGAGTCCACATTTTACGCAATTTTCCTGACTAATTAATGGTTCTGCCGCGCCCCGAAAACCAACATCATGGGCCAGCGGCTTTGTACAGGAATTAGCACAGCCGCTGACAGCAAATTTAGTTTTGGCCGGTACATCTTTACCAACATACTGAGCATCTAACTTGTCAGCCAATGCCTTGGTATTGATCAACCCGTACGGACAAGTATGATTGCCAGGGCAGACAACGATAGGGCGCACCCTCATCCCGCAAACAGCGGACAACAGCCCTACGTCTATAATGGCCTGCCGGGCTTCTTCAAAGCTTTCTTCTTTTACGCCGGGAATTTCCATTCCCTGACGGACTGTCATATGCACCTCACTGTTACCAAAACGATCAGCAAGGTCAGCCACCTGGCGTAAATCACGTGTCGTAAAGTTGCCGGAACGACTCCGCAGCCGCATAAGCAACAACCCTTGCTGACGTTGAGGGATAAATCCATATCGTTTATAATCCGGTTTAGTGCCCATTTTTTATAAATCGCTCCTAACAATAAAATATTTAAGATTTTAATTTGCAATTTATTCCATTATAACATATTATCATTAAATTAAAATGCCCTCCTAAACAGGTAAGTGCAGAACAATACCCTCACGTCATATTATGACAGAGGGTATTGTTTGTTTTATTATTAAATACTCTTTAAATATCGCATTAAGATATTAAACCCTTTATATGTTGATGGAGCTTGTTCCGAATCTGATGTTGATTTTCCATCATTCATTTTAAATCCTTGAAGGTCAATGGAAAAGTCGCTTCGTTCATTAATTCGAACGTCCAAACCAAGGCCGACAGTATATTTGGTCCGTCCATTTACATACTCATCGTAATTATTATACATTCCAGCATAGCGGCTACCACCCGTCTTCATTACATCGAAGGTAACCCGCAAAACACGGTTGTCATCTATTGGTTTGCTCCACATAGTTCCCCAATAATGAGCAAGGGCATTATCAGTGTCAAATAGCATAATATCATTCATGTTTTGATTATCACGCCAATAATAAAACATGATATTTTGATTGCGCGGCAGCTTACGGTTGTATGTTAATCTATACTCCCATTGATCCGCTGTGTCATAACGATCTCCGTTAGCTATTTTAGTAGGACTAGTAGCCGTGTTGACTAACCCAGCGACAAACTGCCAATTCTGCTTGATGTGCTGCCAGACGAGAAATCTTCTCCACTCATCGCCTCCTGAGATATTATCATTCGATATATCACTCGTTGGATTATAAGAACCGGCAAAAGTGTAATTCATGCCAATGGTCCACATATCTTCCTTACCGATTTTCCGGCTAACACTGATCCCAGGGGTAAATTGCCATCCTTTCCCAAATTGACTAACTTCCACTAAGTCTTCGTTCATCCTGGCATATTGCTCCGACCAGGACAATGCGGCTTTACCTGTAGGAATATTGACGCTTACATTGTAATCGACAATAAATTTTGGTTTCTCATTTCTTTTAGCGAGCGCTAACGTTGTATCAGATACTGTATTTACGCGCCCTCCGGCACCGGCAGAATTATTTTCCGAAATAATATATCGGGTATACATGCCATACGAAAAATCTTTTTGCCAATAGCTAAAAGCTATGGGCTGCGTAAATTGATAGCCATTGCGGTCGAGCTTCTGATTACGCCAGCTGTAATAATTCATCTTCCCAGAAAAAAAATGTAAACCTTGCGGATGTTCCATTTCATAGATCAAGCGGTCGAGCTCTTTTTGGGCTTCGGTTGCATTAATGCGGGACTGAAGTGCCCATTTTTGTGCATCATCAACTACTAACCGGGCATCAAGCACTGCCTGCCTTGCTTCCGCCGCTCTATACTCAGCCTCTTCGGTAAAGGTTGCTTTTTCATCGGCTACTCTCTTAGCTTGTTCCGCTTTTTCACCGGCAGCCGTCGCAATTTGGCCCAACCTGTCGGCATGGGCATAAGCGGCGTCAGCCTTAGACCTGTCAATACCCGTATCCGCTTCTGCCATTGGAACATCTCGTCGCATGGCTAATTCCGCATCTTTTTGCACTTTTTCCAAGTCTTTTATATATTTTTCCAACTTTAGCAATTCGTCGGTGTCTTCAAGAGTATGCTGACGTATTGTTTTTGCAGCCGAAGCAGCAGTATGTTCTGTTCCGGCCTGTTGGGCCTGCTCCAAGGCGGCTTGCTCCCGGGCGGCTTGCTCCGCTTGCAATAAAGCTGCAATTGCATTAGCAGACCTGTAAGCTGCTTCGGCCTCGGCCATAGCCTTACCGGCTTTTTCCTGCAAAGCAGCGGCATAGCTAGCAGCCTCACCCGCCTGAGCTGCAGCAGTTTGAGCCTCAATTGCAGCTTGTTCAGCTTTCGTAATATACTGGGCTAATAATTTTTCCGCTTCCGCAAAATCCAGCTCGGCTTCAGCCGCTTCGATGTCGGCTTTTTGTGCATATTGCTCCGCATTTGCCCGATAAACAGCAGCCTCTTCTTCATAGAGAATATTCTGCGCAGCAGCTATGGCAGTGGCGGCTGTATCGCGCGCTTCCGGCGGAACGCTGATTGCCGAGCTTGCCAGGGCAGTTAACGGTTGCGATACGAAAGATATATAGCATAATGTACTCAAGCAAGCTAAATAGCGACGACGCATCATACCACTCCTCTAAATTAAGCCGGACGTTTAGCGACGGTTACGCATAAAGAACATTAGTGCCAGAGTCGCAGCAAGCACAGCGATGAAGATTATTAAATAAGTACCGCCAACCCCAATGGAGCCTGATAATAGCTGCTTCAACCACTCGAAACTGCTTTTCTCAGAGGCAGAAGGCTGTTTTTGAAAGAAAGCATGATTACCTTGGGCATCAACTAAAGTTAGCTGCCCGGTTAAGGGACTCCCTGCAAGCAAGGCTAAGTTTAATAAATTATTAACTCTTACGGGATCGGTATACATAAACGCATAAAGCAGTTTTTCACTGTTGATTCTGCCAATTTGGTAGATATCAAACCCGTTCAACGCCGCAGGCATCACTTCCAGCCAGGAAGCGATATTAAAACTGCCGTCGGCTTCCGGATACACCGACATGTACCCTTTCAGCGCACCCCATTGTCCGGCATCATCGTTTCTGCCCAGCGCGATAACCGTGCCAGAAGCTTTTTTTGCATCAAAAGAAGAAATTGTCTGGACTTGCCAGAGCGCTTTGCTCTGGTTGTGATAGCCAATAAAATAGGCTAGCTTAAAGGCTGCATTGATTTCTTCCTGTGACGGTTTTTCCGGCAGCAGCATTGTCAGGTCGACAGTGCCGTCAGGGCTGACAAGCAAGTTATTGGGGAAATCCTCAAGAGCAGGTACGCGTTCAATTCGGCCCGGAGCTAAATAAACATTCGTCTCTTTTTCGATTACCGACCAAGCTACTTCATCGTAGCGCTTGGAGCAATCAATAATACCGAGGTCATGATAAAAACCAAAGCGCACTCGCCATTGTGGCTTGTTTAATTCAGAAACCGGAATAGGCGCTTTCAAAATTCCCCTTTCGGCATTTTCGGCTAATAAGGCAACTGCTCTGACCGGTATTTCGTTAATATAAATCGTAACCGCAGATTTCTTGGGATCCAGTATAGTGGAATGGCGAAAATGCAGCTCAATATAAGAACCGTCGCCAATATTATAATTAGGCGGTCTGGGAATAGTAATAAATGCCTCTTGATGAAAAGCTCCCGCCACCGGAATATCTGTTTCATATCCTAAATCAACTAAGGAATATAGTCCTGTTTTTCCTTTAACTATATTTGCTACACTTGCCGACTCAGGAGCCAACGGAGAGGACAGAACCGCTTGCTGCCCAAAAAATGTTTGCACCAATTGAGGCCGGAGTAAAGCGTTCACCGCTTTAGCGATATTAGTACTATTTTCGCCAGTAATTAATAAACGGCTGTATCCACCCGCCAACCCCTCTAATGATAAAACAGGTGCATCGCCGGGAAATTTTTGATTGGGCAGCCATTTACTTGTCAGGCCAAGTACTACTTCGTTAGCAGGAACTTGTCCCGGTTCGCCGATCCTGACCTCCAGCCGCTGCGGCACACCAGTCAGTCCCCGTGCTCCCCAACTAGTGCCCAGATTTAAAAGTGCAGCCAAGGTCACTTGGTCAGGATCAGGCGACAAATAAATGACTGTATTTATTTTAGAAGCACGATAATGATCAAGAAATGGTCTTGGATAACTGGATAATGTATACGGAGCATGGACTGCGCTAAAGCTCACTCTGCTTTCCGGTCTGATAATAACCCAATTGGCAGCATTGTCAATATCGCGGCATAACCCGTCGATAGTTCGATGTACAACCGATACACTAACTTCATTAATACCAGTTCGAAATTGCTTAACCGGGAGCGGCACTTGCCAATTGACCGTGGCAGCCTGTTGCACCTCTAGCAGCCGGCTGGCTACCGGAACACCATTTACAGAAATCGTCATAGTCGAAATGTCGGGCCGTGTAGTTGGAGAATAAGAATACCAAAGGTCAAAAACAACCGGCTCGGCAATAGTAACTCCGCGATATATCTCAAAATAACCGTTAACACTGCCTGTTGGATTGCGAATAACAGCGTCTTCGGCAAAAAGCTTCAATGTATAATTATCTGATGATCGTACAGGTTCTGTTGCCTGTGCTGTTCCCCCGAGCTGGCAAAAAGATAAAACCAGTAATAGCAGCAAGGGAACAATTCGGTGAGCGTTTGCTTTTCTTATCATACTAATTATCGTGCACTCCTTTCAGTCTTATACCAATAAAAAGCGGTATTTTTTGAAAAATATCTCTTAATTAATAAATAACTAGCTTTAAAAACCAGTATGATCCAAAGCTGGCTATAAGTAAAATACATGAGTGCCGTTATAGCCAGGTTTTCTAAAGTATCTTCGCCTCTTTCCAAGGAAAGAGAGATATATGTTTCAGCAATAAATAAGACATAAGCAAGCAGCCAAATAATTCCAAATGGTCCAATAACAGTAAGCTTGACAAGATCCAAAAGCCCTAAAATAAAAATCGCATCTGAGACAATGATTGATACAAAAAAGACAAAATAGGTAAAAGTAAAATAAATAATATCCGCGCTGATACGCAAATCCTTCAGCGAAAATAACTTAACTAGATAATGCCCAATAATCCACATATTTCCTTGAGCCCAGCGAGTCCTTTGCTTCAGCCAGACACTCAAGGTTTCCGGTTCTTGTTCCCAGGTTACAGCATACGGCAGCCAATAAATCTGATATCCATAATCATAAATCCGGATAGTCAGTTCAGTATCTTCAGTCAACGCATTTATATTCCAACCACCCATAGCGTCCAGTAACGAGCGGCGAATAATGAAATTTGTTCCGGGAATAGTCGTTATCCCAAAAAAGTGACACCGCCCAGCTTGCAGCAGCCACTGGAAACTCAATGTCTCAATATTGATAAAACGGGTTAGCAAATTGACATCCCGGTTGCGGGTGCGAAATTTACCGACGACTGCGCCGAGCTTTTCATCCTGCACAATAGCATGTACAAGATAGAGTATCGCCCGGCGTTCCGGTGTATTGTCCGCGTCATAAACTACGATATATTCGCCACGGCTGACAGCAAGACCATGGTTAAGCGCATTGGACTTGCCTTTAGCGCCATGAGGAGGGGCAAGGGTTACGACTTTCAACTGCGGATGTTTTGCACACTTCTGAGCTAGTATTTTCCCTGTCTGGTCTGTGGAACAGTCGTTGACAACGATGATTTCCAATCGATCTTTAGGATAAAATAAGCGCACCATGGCATCAACCGTTCTGCCAATTACCATTTCTTCGTTATGAGCAGGAATCAGTATGGTAACCATTGGATATTCATCTAATTCGACATCCGGCTCTGCAGAGGTTAACGTTTTAACAAAATGTCTATATCCGCCAAATGTCAATACAATGTGGTAAAAGAGAATTATCCAGGTGGCTGCTAAAGCGGTAACAAATAAGTTATCAACCAGCAATTGCTTCACTCCCCATAAGTTGCATATCATCTTTCATAATATTTATTTGCATTGACCTTAAGTCGAATAATAATAAAAACAAACCCGCTAATAACTACCAGCAAAACACCGACGTGAACCGAGCTAACCTTTTCAATAAAATTGCTCACTGTCGGCGTATTCAGCCAGGAAGCTTGCAGCTTTTGATCAATATCTACATAGAATTTTCTATTTTGCCCAACAATTTTAATTTGAGGAGACTGAACTCGAATAGGCAATTTGCGCAAATCAAAAAATGTATACCCTTGTCTTTGCACATTCTCGATAATTGATCCTATTTTATCCGGCGGCAGGTAGCCGTGATAAAAAAAACACGCAAACCCATCCTGCACAGCCAGTATCTGTTCTGATTTTCTTATCATATCCTCAACAAGAAAACTCGCGCCATCATAGTAACCCATATTTTCGGGAATAACCATCATACCGTTTAAGTAAGTGGATTCAGTCACATAAGGAAGCGTCGTTGTAATTGATGCGCTCTTGTCGGATATTTGAATTTGACCGGAAAAAATATTAAAATAGCGGGATAAAGTTTTGTAGCCTGTTTCACTCATCGCATAGTGCGGCGGTTCAAAAGCTACCGGGATCAAGCCGGAGCGGACAAGCTCGGCAATACCGGCTTCTATGCGTTCTTCGGTAAATTCTTCATCACTTTCCATCGGTTTATCATCACGAGCATTCCAAAATTCGTACCCTTCGCCCGTTTTCGGCGAATACACATTTTGATGGGTATAGCCATGCATAATGATGCTGGCTCCGTTATCCTGCGCTTCTTTGAGCACTTTTACCAATTCCGGTTTTTCATGCAAATATACAGGCTGACTATTTTCGGCAGATCCTATCCCCACCGGAATGACCCCAATAGCAAAGGGAATACGATATTGATTAATAGCGGCAATAACTGCGCTAACAGCTTTAGGATCAACTAAAGGGCTGACATCTTCCACACGCAGTAAAGCCGTGTGGGAAGGCGAATGGTTATTGGGAATAAAATGATGGAGCAAATCTCCCAGGGTGCATGTAAGAGATTGATCAAAATCTAAAACCCCACAAAAATAAATATTATCCTTTTGCCAAGCCAGCGGTTTACTAGTTGCTACATTTTTCACTGTCGCCAGAATCCGGGAGTCTTGACCGGGCTGCGCAATGACAACATTCATCCATTCGGTAAATAATATATCTTTTTTGTAGTTAAGATATAGCCATCCACTCGAAATTCCTTCCAGTCTAAAATCTTGCCATTTCAGGTAAGATGCCATTTGTTCGATATTTCTTTCAAACCAGATTACCCGCTCGGCCTGTGCCATTTCTTGCAGCAGCCCTTGTGGGATTGTTGCATCTTTTAAGCCGACATACACTACTATTTCAGCCTCGTGCAGTGCGCCTGGGCGCCATGTTTCGAGCGGCATCTCCTGGCAGGCTAGATCAAAATGTCCAAGATATTCTATCAGGGCAGTAACCGTGGGGAAGCTGCTGCCAAACCTTGTAGCGCTGTCATATACAACATAGGTTTTCAATTTTCCGTTATTGCCGTGGGCAATCCCCGGTACAATAAAAGAGGTCGCAACAGCAATCACCAAAAACAAAATTACTATCTTGCTACCCTTTGTCATAATTAATTTCTTCAAGGGCTCGGCTGTATATTTCCAAGGCATCGGTGTCACACTCTCTTATGCTGGCAATTCCAATATTGGGTTTAATTCTAATAACCTTCCGGACGCCTCTGACATCTGTTGTAATTCTGTCTAACGCCTGGTGTAGTTTTTCTATGACGGTTTTAGCTCCGTCTTCATTTGTTTCCGTCAACACAATACTCAGCATATTCTCTTCAATCAGCGATTTAATATCCGAGTAGCGACTCTGGGCAGTTACTTTTTCAGCCACTGCTTTTAAAATCTTTATAGAGTCAATTTCTCCGTAAATAATTCGCAGCTCATCAAAATTAGCAATTTTAATAAGCAAAATAGAAAACTGAGTTTTATAGCGCTTAGCACGTACAAATTCTTCATCCAATTTTCTAAAAAAACCACGCTTATTGTAAAAGCCAGTGGAAGCGTCAATCGTTACCAGCTTTTCTAAGCTTTCCCTATTATCCAGATGCCATTTATAAGAAGATACAGTTGAAGCGAATTGCCCCGCCAACAAACTGCTCAGCGGATAAAAAAACAACCAGGCAATATAAGCAAAATTTATTTCAGAGATGCTATGTACAATCAATGTCTCATAAATAATGTAACTGCCATAAACAAACGTCAATACGATTGCTGTTATCAGCCCTTTTTGCAAACCCAGATTATACGTTAAAATCATATTGAAAATCATGCAGGCAATCGGTATAAACATCGTAAAAGAGCCAATCATCGGAGCATACAGTAAAACAATTGCAACAACTGCCAGAACGAAAACCATGGTTAAATTAAAGTAGACAACATCTTTCCTTAAATATTTATCACTGGCTAACATATTTCGCCGGCACCATCCTTAACATTAATAATGCTTCTAATTGATCAAAAGCATAGACTAATCCTGAATCTTCCTCGCCAAATCCTCCATTAAGCGACCTTTTGTCACCAATTTGGAATTGCAAAGTACGCCGATAACACCAAGCAGCCGCCTCCTCTTCATTGTTAAGTGCCAAAAGACGTGCGGCTAATGCATAAACTGCGGTGGACTCATTCTGATCGGCCGGTGCTCCGTCCAGATTATATAAATTATATATTTTCCCTTTCCTTACTTCTCTTTTTAAAAAAGTTATCAATGCCTGTGTATTTTTTCCTGCGTTATAGGCATCAATGGCCGTGTATAAATTTTCAACCATATTTATCGAAGATCCCCAGACGTATCGTTTACTATTGGTTTTAAACGATATGGGATAAAAACCGTATTTATTTTCCGGCATATTTACTAGAATATCTCGAGCATTTCCATAGGGAATAATCCATTTATTGTTAAATCCACTTAATTTACCCAAGGTTTCAACATCTAAATAGAATAAAGACACCGTTGTTGCTTTTTGCTTGGTTCCACCGTCATAATAATCGCACGGATATCCGCCATCATTAATATCAAACTCGAAAATTCTATCCGATATTTCTTTTATTTGTTGATCATATTTGCCTAGTTTATTTTCATGAGCAATAAAGTAGGCTTTGACCAGTCTTAAGTCGTCAACTAAGGCAGATGAGGTCTCACCATGTTTCGTAGCAACATCAATCTGCCAATAATAATAACCGGTCAGGTCCTTGAAATATGTATCCGTAACTTTAGCATAATAATCAAAAAGCTCGCCATTGCCAATTAATGCTGCATATTCCATAGCCTGTCCCATAGATTCGAGAACACTATAAGATACTTGGGACTTATGTTCAACAGAATAATATATAAGGCCATGGGGGGTTTGCATCTTTGTTTGCAGAAATTTCAATCCTGCTATTTCTGCTGGAACAAGCGCCTTGATAGTAGTAACATTATTATGATTCATTTCTGAGTTGGCAGCATTTTTAAAAAGAAATTGCATGCTGCCTAACAGTATAGTAAAAACCAAAACAAATAATATTTTTTCCCTCATAATGAACAAACACACCTCCTTATTCTTACGCCGCAATTTGCCATTTTGACCGTCATCAAATTTAAAGATATAATGCGACAGAGCCAGGCTGGGGGCTGTATGAGACCAAAAGCGAAAAAACCAGCTTGATCTATACCGCTGCTGAAAATGCGATAACTCATTGAACTGTTTATTACTCCAGCAAGAATTTGAGCATCTTGGCGCTTGCCTAGCCCAAGGAATAGTCATGGATCTTTCGCTAGGCAGAATGGATTGCTGCTGGTCTCAAGCTCCTGTAA
>Ga0153996_1000238_pt1 | contig 26139 bp, 22 predicted proteins | sample TSNC080MetaG_FD_104728 | JGI IMG/M metagenome (GOLD analysis project Ga0153996, IMG submission 104728) | Attine ant fungus gardens microbial communities from North Carolina, USA - TSNC080 MetaG | ecosystem: Host-associated > Fungi > Mycelium > Unclassified | place: USA: North Carolina, Lumber...
CCTTAAAGATACTGCCGGACCATCTTTAAATATTTTAATTAAGTTAATGAGTATTGTTGCATTGGTATTTGCACCGTTATTCTTGTAAAACAAAAAAAGGGCTGCTTGACCTTAGGCAGCCCTTTAGCTAAAATGTTTTTAATAACAGCATATAAAGCGTAAATATAAACATTGTAGTTTGGCATAGAACAAAAGTTAATTTGAAAATTTTTTTATTGCCGGAATCGCTTATGTCAAGATTTAGATTTTTGATAAACGTTACATCATAGACAATCAACACATGATATAACATGATTCCTAACCATCCACCGAGACTATTAAGTATAAAATCATTAATATCGCATGCCCTCAAATAAAAAATCTGGCATAATTCAATTGCCAAAGAGATACTGGCACATACCAAAATGCAGTTTCTTCGCATATGCTTGTGCCCTATAAAATAAGGGCTTACAAAAAAGCCTACAGGCACAAATAGCAAAATATTCCCCCCAAAATTAATGATCTCCTTAATGTCACCCTTCAAAACGGAAATAAAGACTCGGATGAGACCTATAATAGGTACAAATTGTATATAGCGAATATTATTTTGGATATTCATTAATGTAATGTTTTGAATATCGGTGTTACCCAGAGTGATTCCTAAAATAAATATGATGCTGATCATAAATAAATATGCAAATGACTTGTTAGCTCTTTCATACGCCACTATCTGCCCGCTATATGTCTTTCCTGCTATCACAATAAAAATATATATAAAAGGAATAGAGACGATATAGTAATCGACTGCCCATAAAAAGTATGTAAAAATAATTTCCATTATATGTTCCTTTCTTTTCTGCTGTAATGCCAGAATTGAAATTGACTTATTAGGAATAATAGAATTGCATAGGCTATAACCCAAGCTCTTGTTGTTGGAAAAGAGTATCCTATCTTTAGCACCCGCAGTATTAAGAACGATATTATACAAGAGACGATCGTTATCCCGGTCAACTCCAATAATGAATGAAAGGTATATCTTATTTTCCCCTTTTCCGATATTTGTGTGGCTTCAACCGCTTTATATGCCGTTTGTTTATTTAAACGTGCATAAATAAATCCACAAATCAACCCTGCAATAATCCCAGCTGCCCTGATGATTAAAGCTTGTTTTGTGCTTAAATTTATTTTCGATTCCAGCTTAATATAGTCGCTTTGAATCTTATAATCTAAATTATTATCTTGAAAAGATTTTTCCAGACTTAAAACTATTTTGTTATAATCATCAATACCATTGTAAGGAATCATTGAAGTGGTTTTTAAAGAATATAGGATCCCACAAAACTCTCTGTCAGCAACTGATTTTTCTGATAAATTTAAAGCAGGGACCAGAATATAATCATCTAATAAATAGGTAACATTATTAAATCCTATATTTGTCCCACTTTTTAGAAAGCCGATTACCTTACAACTGAAATCAACAGATCCCAAATAACTAATCACAAATTCGTCACCAATGTCAAATATCTCAAGATAGTTATGACCAAGAAGAACAGGAATTGTATTTGTATCACCGATGATATAATCGTCAGATTGAAAGCCAATGCCATTTAGGAGATTGTCTCTTACGTTAAATATATTGTAAACTTTCTCGCTGACCTGTAGTGCTTTTAGGGGAGTATAGTATTCACCTTCAATTTTCTGGTTTGCCAGATCTTTGTCTACGAGCATACTACTGGGGATATCATTCTCTCCAACATATTCAAATACCTGATCCATTATTTCATAGTAAACATAACTATCATTTGAAGAAAGTTCTGTATAAAGCCCTATTAATTTTTCAAGTGAATTTTCTTGATTCAGAAATTCCCGAATGTTTAGGTTATTTCCTTTACCATTATAATTATCTCGAATACTAATAACTCCGTTTTGGTGTGAATTTTCATTCATAAACTCTACACTATCCTGATAACTTACCTGAGAAAATATAGATAGCCCTAACGATAGCATAAGGCAACCACAAACAAGTAAGCTGTACTTAATGATATTATGTCTAAACATATGATACCTCTAATCTTCTTTTTTAAAAAATTTCACATGAAATATTTTGCGAATATATTACATTATATTGGATTATTCATGTAAGCACCTGGCTTCCTCATTTTATAATTGATTTTTGACATAACAACACCCTTATTTAAAACGTCAGGCGCAAATCTCGTAAGGGATTTGAGTCTGACGTTTTATAATCGCATCTCATCCTTAAATTAAGAAGGCACATTAAAGATTTAGACTTTATAAGATGCTTTTTACAAATTTCCTTATAATGGGAACCACTTTAATAGCTAAGCTCATCTCTTTTTTATGACTTAATATTAAGTTACAATAATTTTTATTAAAGACGCATCTTTTATACCATTAATTAAATCCATACCACATAACACTAGTAACTTTCCCCCAAAATAAAGCCGAATAAGCATCCGATGAACTTGAAAACACAAATGTTGGTAAATATTATACGACTAGTCGTATTTATAATAACATCTCTTTATTCAATAATCAACTAATTATTACCTATTTTAACAAAATTTATTATATTTTGAAAAAATTATATTATTTCCTTATTTTTACTTATTAGTTTTTCAATTCCGGTAATGTCATTTTCGATAAATTGGAAGATGGAAAGAAACTGGAAAACACCATCGAAAAGTCTCTCGGTATATAGGAATCGATATGTATAAAAGTCGCGTACTGTTAGCCGGTTCTGATGGGGATTCATTTATATCTCTTTCTCTATTGGTGGTGGTGTTCCTCCGGTATGGAGATTCCATCATGAATTAAGAAGGCGTTCAATTTCTTTGAAATCAATAAAGAGATCGTTGTTGAATTTTGTCATATCACTCCGAAGAACTATCATTGAAAAAATAGAGAAAATATGTATAATAAAATTATCTATAAGAAATTCTGATTCTTATATGTCTTTAAGAATTCTTAAATCCCCCAATATTATAATATTAACAGCAAAACAAAATAATAAAATGAGAGGTACTTATGAATTATAACAATTTAATGGATTTTAATACATTTGCGGATTTTGTGAAAGAAAACATCAGTGATTATTTAGATGAGGACGGGCAATGGCACGTCACATTAGGCAACGTTGTTAAGAATAATGGTGTCAATAAGACAGCATTAAACATTATGCGGCAGGATACATATCATTGCCCGGTTATTTACTTAGAGGAGTTTTATGAGAAGTATAGAAATAATGAGGCTATCGATGATATCATGGAACATATATCTAACTTGTACCAGTACAATTTTAATTCCCATTACTCATTATCTGATGAAGCAATAAGTAATTATGAAAAGATTAAAGATAAAATAATATGCCGCTTAATCAACTATGAAAAGAATGAAGAAACTTTAAAAGAAGTACCATATATTAGAATCTTGGATTTGGCATTGACTTATCGGATTTTATTTGACCAGACAGAGGTAGGAATTGCTACTGCAATGGTTAATCAATCTATGCTTAAGGCCTGGGGTATTGACAAAGAGACATTATTTCAGGAGGCTGTAAAGAAAAGCAATCAATATTTTCCGCCTACTATTGAACCGATGATTGATGTGATTAAGGGTCTTATGGATTCCTGTCCTGATAAACCTCACGAGCTGGAACATATTATTGAAAACATGGAATTAAATACAGATAATGAAGATATGCCCATGTTTATCCTGAGTAATGTTCCCAAGCTTAATGGCGCCGCAGTTTTATTTTACAGTAACATTTTGAAAGAATTCGCAAACCTTTTAAAAAATGATATTTATATACTTCCCAGCAGTATTCATGAGGTCATACTTATCCCCTACAGTGAGAATATTGATGCCGAAGAATTGAAAAAGATTGTGATTGATGCAAACGATAAAGTTGTGCTTGAAGATGAAATATTGTCGAATCATATTTATTTATATTCGGTTTCTAAGGATGAAATTTCTATTTCTGCCTAGACAAATAATACTTTAATTGTTACAATGTATATGATATATGATAAAACCCAGCTCGTTTCCGGTTTATCCCGGGAGCGGGCTTTAACGATACTGATATCAGGAGGAGAGCAGATGATTACCAAGAGGCCAAAAGGAACCCAGGACTGGTACGGTGCGAATATGCATAAAAGAACGATTATTGAAAACTTAGCGAGAAAGCTATGCAGAACCTATCATATCAAAGAAATCAACACACCTATATTTGAACATACGGTTTTATTTGCCCGTGGGGTTGGTGAAACAACAGATGTGGTACAAAAGGAAATGTATACTTTTAATGACAAGGGGGAGCGGAGCATCACCTTAAAACCGGAAGGAACTGCAGGTGTCATGAGGGCTTACCTTGAGAACAGTATATATGCTGAACCGGCGCCGGCTAAGATGTTTTATGTAACCCCCGCTTTTCGTTATGAGCAGCCTCAAGATGGACGCTTACGACAGCATCATCAATTTGGTATTGAAATTGTCGGGGCATCATCACCTATGGCAGAGGTTGAGTTGATTACATTCGTTACTGCTTTTATTAAAGAATTAGGATTGAAAAAAACGAAGCTGCATATCAATAGCATCGGCTGTGGTGATTGCCGGTCGGTTTACAATGAAGCTTTGTTAGATTTCTTGAAAAAACATGAAGAAAAACTGTGTCCTACTTGTAAAGAACGAATGGGGAGGAATCCACTGCGTATTTTAGATTGTAAGAACCCAGATTGTCAAGAAATTGTTAAAGATGCCCCAAGAACCCTTGATTATTTAGACGAAGAATGTCAGGCACATTTTGATGACTTACAGAATTTGCTTACTGAACTGAATATTCCTTATGAAATAGATACCGGAATTGTCAGAGGGTTGGATTATTATACAAAAACAGTTTTTGAATTTGTTAATGAAGCCGGTTTTACTTTATGTGGCGGGGGACGTTATGATAACCTTATTTTTGAAATTGACGGCAAACAACATATTCCCTCAGTAGGATTTGGCATGGGTATTGAACGTATTATTTATTTTTTAGATAAAGAAGGTGTAGAACTGGAACCTGAACCAGATATTGAGCTTTACGTAGGTGTTTTAGGTAAAGAATCCAGAGCGGCTGCTTATAAAATCGTTAACGGCCTCCGAATTATGGGAATCATTGTTGAGACTGATTATATGGAGAGAAGTGTTAAAGCTCAGATGAAATATGCCAATAAACTTGGTGCAATGAATACTGTGATTATCGGCGAAGACGAGCTGACTAAAGGCGAAGTCCGGATAAAGGATATGTCTACGGGTGAGGAGACGCCGGCAGCCCTAAGGCAAATAGCTGAAGTTATTAGCCGGAAACGTTAATTAATGCTTAAAGGAGATAGATGATGACAGAATCAATGAAAGGATTAAAACGCACCCATCGATGCAGCGAGGTCAATCACCAGATGATTGGACAATCTGTAACGTTGATGGGCTGGGTACAGAAAAGCAGGAATAAAGGCGGCATTATTTTTGTGGATTTACGTGACCGCTCAGGAATTATCCAAATAATTTTTGAAGAAGGCAAAACGGATGAAGCCATATTTAAAAAAGCTGAAAAATTAAAAAGTGAGTTTGTCATTGCCGTAACCGGATGCATAGAGGCACGTTCGGGGGCAGCAAATAAGAATCTTCGTACGGGAGATATTGAAATTATAGCAGCCAGCCTGCGTATTTTATCAGAATCTGAGACCCCGCCGTTTCCTATTGAAGAAAACAGCAAGACGAAAGAAGAACTTCGTCTTAAATACCGTTTTCTGGATCTACGAAGGCCGGATATGACGAGAAACTTTATGATGAGAAGCAGGGCAGTCATGCTGGCGAGAACATTTTTATCAGATGAAGGCTTTCTGGAGATAGAGACACCGATATTGACAAAGAGTACACCGGAAGGGGCAAGGGATTATCTGGTTCCAAGCCGTATCCATCCCGGTAAATTTTATGCTTTGCCCCAGTCACCCCAGTTATTTAAACAATTGCTGATGGTATCAGGTTATGATAGATATTTTCAGATTGCAAAATGTTTCCGGGATGAGGATTTGCGTGCAGACAGACAGCCGGAATTTACTCAAATCGACATGGAATTATCTTTTGTTGATATTGATGAGGTTATTGATGTCAATGAACGTTTGCTTGCAAAACTTTTTAAAGAAATATTGGATGTGGATATTTCCTTGCCAATCCCAAGGATGACCTGGCAGGAGGCGATGGACAGGTTTGGTTCTGACAAACCTGACACCCGGTTTGGCATGGAATTAAAAGATGTTACGGCTGTTGTTAGCAATAGTACGTTTGCTGTTTTTAAAGATGCGATTGATGCTGGGGGAAGTGTCCGCGGAATCAATGCATCCGGACAAGGCGGCATGCCAAGGAAAAAAATTGATGCACTTGTTGCCGTTGTAAAAGAGTATGGCGCAAAAGGATTAGCTTATATTGCACTGGGAGAAGATGGAAATGTAAAATCTTCTTTTGCAAAATTTATGACGGAGAATGAGATGTCAGATTTAATTACAGCCATGTCAGGCAAGTCCGGAGATTTACTTTTATTTGCTGCGGATAATAATAAAGTTGTTTATGATGCCCTCGGTGCATTGAGACTGGAATTAGCCCGGAGTTTAAACCTCCTGGATAAGAATCAATATAATTTTTTGTGGGTCACCGAATTTCCTCTTTTAGAGTACTCAGAAGAACAAGGGAGGTATACGGCGATGCATCATCCCTTTACAATGCCGATGGAAGAGGATTTGCAATATCTTGATTCAGAGCCGTCAAGAGTTCGGGCAAAGGCTTACGATATTGTTCTTAACGGAACCGAGTTAGGCGGAGGCAGCGTCCGTATCCATCAAAACGATATTCAGGAGAAAATGTTTGACCTTTTAGGATTTACAAAGGAAGAAGCATATGAACAATTCGGATTCCTGCTTGATGCATTTAGGTACGGCGTTCCTCCCCATGCAGGATTAGCCTATGGATTGGATCGCTTAATTATGCTTATGGTAAAAGAAGACAGTATACGCGATGTTATTGCCTTTCCAAAAATAAAGGATGCATCATGTCCGATGAGTGAGGCACCTAATGTAGTCATTGATTCCCAGCTTGAGGAATTACAAATAAGCATTACGAAAGATACTAGGAAACAATAAATAAAGTTAATAAAGGAGTTATAATTATGTATTCATTTGATGAAGTCAAGTTGTTTGATCCAGAAGTTGCAGATGCGATGTCAAAAGAAATTAAAAGGCAGAATAGCCATATCGAGCTTATTGCATCAGAAAATTTTGTAAGCAGAGCGGTTATGGCTGCACTCGGAAGTCCACTGACGAATAAATATGCTGAAGGTTATCCCGGCAAGAGGTATTATGGCGGATGTGAGTATGTGGATATTGTGGAGTCATTGGCAATTGACCGGGCTAAGAAACTGTTTGGTGCAGAGTATGTTAATGTCCAGCCACATTCGGGTGCGCAGGCAAACATGGCTGTTTTTCAGGCAGTTCTAAGACCTGGTGACACCTTTATGGGGATGAATTTGGATCATGGCGGACATTTAACTCATGGAAGTGGTGCGAATATTTCAGGGAAGAATTATCATTGCATTCCCTATGGAGTAGATGATAAAGGTTTTATTGATTATGAACAGCTAAGGGAAATCGCTCTTAAGTCAAAACCAAAACTGATTATTGCCGGAGCCAGCGCGTATTGCAGAATTATTGACTTTAAAAAATTTCGGGAAATTGCCGATGAGGCAGAGGCATATTTAATGGTAGACATGGCTCATATTGCAGGTTTAGTTGCGGCAGGACTCCATCCAAGTCCAATTCCTTATGCTCATTTTACGACGACAACCACCCATAAAACCCTTAGAGGACCAAGGGGCGGTATGATATTAAGCAGTGAAGAATTCGGCAAGAAATTAAATTCTGCCGTATTTCCAGGAACCCAGGGTGGTCCGCTGATGCATGTGATAGCGGCAAAAGCCGTATCATTTAAAGAAGCTCTCAGTAATGGTTTTAAAGTATATCAACAAAACATACTTGATAATGCCCAGGCATTATCAGCAGGATTACAAAAAAGAGGCCTTAATATTGTTTCCGGAGGGACAGATAATCATTTAATGTTGGTTGATTTGCAGAACCTTGGCTTAACCGGTAAAGAAGCAGAGAAAATGCTAGACGAAGTCCATATCACCTGCAACAAGAATACCATCCCTAATGATCCTCAGTCTCCTTTTGTTACAAGCGGTATCCGTCTTGGAACACCTGCAGTAACCACCAGGGGCATGAATATTGATGATATGACTCAAATTTCAGAAGCAATTGTGATGGCGCTTAAAGATTTTAAAAACCATAAGGAGGCTGCGAAATCTATTGTTGCGGCGTTAACAGATAAATATCCATTATATTAACGGTATGATTGGGTTCCGCCTTTTACTTTTTTAAGTGCGAGCCCTTCATTATTTTCGTGTAAACAACAAGCTAAGTGGGAGCTTACTCACGTTTGGCGTTTGGAATGTCAATGGAGTTGGCAATTGGACGATGTAAATTTTGCAAAGCGAATTATTTTATCGTTTCACGGGAGGCGTTATATAACATGACAGATTGCAGTAATCAAAGAGAGGATTATGATAAGTTTTTGGAAATATTCTATAAGTATGAGAAGCAAATTTACTATGAAGTTAAATATGTTCTGCGTGATGAACAACTGGCGGAAGATGCGGTTCAAGAAGTTTGTTATAAAATTTTAAAATATTTTCATAAAATTGAAGAATCTACAGAATTTGAGCGCAGTGCGTATATAAGGAAGGTTACCAAATCAGCTGTCAATGATATTTTAAGACAAAATCATAAGTTTAATTTACTTCCGGGAGAAATATCACTTGAAAACTTTTTGAATCATCAATCTAATAACAATACTGAAAAAATTGTGATTTTCAATGAAGATTTGAAAATACTGAAAAAGCTTTCAAAAAAATACAGTAGGGTTTTAATATTAAAAATTATATATAATCTGACGTTCAAAGAAATTGCCTATATTGAGAAGATTTCGGAAAGTGCAGCCAGGAAACGATTTGAGAGGGGAAAAAGAATGGCGAAAAGTAAAACAGAAATTTAATTCCAAAGTATTACCACTTGAAAAATACTCTACATTTGGATATAATGTTAATATAAAAATTAATTGAGTAATAAAATATATTATCAATGCCATATTTGAAAGATTACCTGGGGTGTTCGATAAACCTGCAATTTTGAACCTACATTTTTTTGATGGGAAATCATATATTGGTACTATGTCAAGCCTCCGTTTGCAGTGGAAGACAGAAAAGCCAATGAGGTTACCCACCTAGCTTAGGCTAGGCGTCAAAATAGCAGGGAAGGCACGCTGGGGAATTACTTAAGATAAAGGAGACGACTTTTAGTCGTCTCTTTTTGCAATGAGTATCTGCTCGCCCCACTTGTCAAGTGAGGGTACTTAAGGAGGGTTCATGCTAAAAAAGAGATATATTATGATATTTATCTTGATTATCATTTTTATCGGTCTGATCATCTTAAAGAAGAACTTTATTGAGATACCTAACGAAGATTCAATGATTAGCAGGGCTCAGGCAGCTAAAATGCTCAGCTTAACGATGTATACCCCTTCTGAATGTGCCGAATTGGAAGCAACAGTGATATTTACAGATGTAGACATGCAGGGGTGGTATGCCAAATATGTCAATGCTGTCGTAGTGAATGGTTGGATGCAGTATGAGCGTGAATTGTTTAATCCGATGGAATTAACCACTTATGAAGATGCATTGTACATAATGCAGAAAATGTCCATTGACGAAACTGGATTGTCTTACAAAATCAGTGATAAAAGCTTAAATGATGCCATAACGAAGGAGAAATGGTATGAATTGTATGATCTAATTATAGGTAATAATGGAAGTATTCAGAAGAAAGAAATTATCGTCATCGGAACGCCTTCGAATATGGAATCAATGGAAGCCTGGCAGTGTGCTGCTGATGTGGGAACATTAGGTTTTGAAGGCCTGTCTATGGACGGGTATATCGACTCAAAGATTAAGGTTTATTTGAAAGAAAATGAAATCCTTAATGTGATTGATAGAGTTGATGAAGAAGCTCTCATCGAAAATATTTGGATCCTTAAAGGTGCTGATAATAAACTGGAAACCTATATATTTGGATATTACCGTTCGTTTACCCTGGATAAGCCACTGTCTATGGAAGTAGAAAAAGTAATGGGTGATATTATTCTTGATAATCAGTCGGTTAAACAGGTAAATATTAAACAAAGTGTCATTAAGGGGGAGATCTTATCTATTGGAGAAGATTATATAGAAATCCAAGGTTATGGTAAGGTTTCGGTTAAAGAGCCGTTTAATGTATACAAAATATTTGATGGTATTGGAGAAATCACGATAGATAATCTTGAAGTTGGAAATAAGTATACGGAATTTGTATTAGATGGAGAATATATATGCGGAGCAGTGATTAGGGCACCTAATGAAGTAGAGAAAATACGGGTCCTATTAAATACGGATGGTTATAGCGGTTTTTACCACCAGGAAGTTACGATTACCAGTGACGTAGATTTTTATGCAAGAAGTGGGGATAGTATAATAAACTATAAAGCCGGAGAACAGGTGGCTGTAAGTAGTGCAAGTACTGAATTTGTATCAGAAGAGCTGATATTTGAAACAACTGCAACATCTGGGAAGCTGGAAATATTATCATTGAACAGAAACCAGGGGCATCCCAAATATCGCGGAAGCCTTAACCTTAAAAAATCCAGTGAATCAATCATTATAGTTAATGAATTATTATTAGAAGAATATTTATATAGTGTATTGCCCAGTGAAATGCCGGTGACTTATGGCTTGGAAGCGCTTAAAGTTCAGGCTGTTTGTGCCAGGAGTTTTGCCATTAAGGCAATGGAAGAGAGTAAATTTGATAAATATGGTGCCCATGTAGATGACAGTGTCAGCAGCCAAGTATATAATAATACCGGTGAGGATGCCCTGTCAAATCAGGCGGTGGATGAGACTTATGCTCAGGTACTGGCTTATGGTGATGATATTGTTAAGGCGTATTTCTTTTCTACTTCAAGCGGATCTACTGCTGATGTGGTGGATGTATGGATTTCTTCAGTGAATTTAGCACCTGAATATCTGAAAGGAAAACAGCAGATTATTGATGGAACAGAGATTGATTTAAGCAGTGAAGATACTTTCATTGGATTTATTGACAATTATGATGGCGAAGCCTATTTTGAGAAAGATATAGGCTGGTTCCGCTGGGAAGTTAATTTGGATAACAATAATATTAAAAATTCTTTAGAAAAGGTGATTGCCGCAAGAAGCAGTGCCAACCCTGAGAATATACAGGTAAAAAATGCAGAAGGTGACTTTGTATCTCAGGCAGTTACCACAATTGGAGACGTTAAGCTGGCCACAATTACCAACAGAGGAACCAGCGGTATTGCCAAAGAATTAATCATTACCGGAAGTGACCTGACAGTTAAAATTATCGGTGAATACAATATCCGTGCTGTCCTTGCACCCCTTAGTAATAAACTTTATTGTGCTGATGGCAGTGAGAAAACGGATTTAGCGATGCTGCCCAGTGGCTTTTTCTACATTGCGGTAAATGAAGATGGAAGTTATACATTAAAAGGCGGGGGATATGGCCATGGTGTAGGCATGAGTCAGAATGGCGTGAAAAAACTCACAGATAAGGGATATGGTTATACAGAAATTTTACAATTTTATTATTCAGGAACTGAGATTAAAAGCGCTTATTAAGAAACAGCACACCTGCCAGGGGTGTGCTGTTAATATTTTAAGCCAGAATCATTTTTTTTGCACGGAAAAATCATATCATTAATTTCAGCACCAAAGAAAAGTATGTTCATACAAAAGTAGAGCCACAACATTAAGATAATAAGACCTGTTAGACTACCATACATATCAGATAAGCCAGGGGAATAATCTACATATATTGAAAATAAATAAGAACTTATCATCCAACCAGAGGCTGTGAATATAGCTCCCGGGAGCTGATGCTTTAGTTTACATTTCCGGTTAGGCAAGAAACGATATAAAAAAACAAAGAAAACAGTTAAAACAAGCAGTGATAGGATTGTTCTTACACTTATAATGAATGCGGCGATATTATCAAGAAAGGGAAGTACAGTACATATCCAGAGATAAATTTTATTCCCAAACACAAGAAAGGCCAATGTAAATATAATAATAATCGCAAATATAAGTGTATAGAAAGTAGCAACTATTCTTAAGATCACATAATGCCTTGTCTCAGGGCTGCCATAAACGGAGTTGAGCCCCTTAGTAAGAGTCATAATACCCTTTCCGGCCGACCACAATAAAGCAATAATGGAAAAGGATAAGATTGCACCGGAGGAGTTGACATTAATATTTTTCAGAATGTTAAGCAATATATCAGAGGTCTCTGAGGGAGCAGCGCCGGCGATCAAAGCAATAAGGCTGTCTGCATCAAAATTAATAAAATTAAGTATTGTAAGTAAAAACATGATGAACGGTACGGCAGATAAAATAATAAAATATGCAGATTGGGCCGCATACGCATTCAAATGGCTTTTTTTGATTTTTTCATTCATGTCCTTAATCAATCGGATGAACTCAAGCATAATAATCTCCTAAAGTTGATAATACTATTATATCAGCATTTTTGAAAATATATTAACATTAAAAAATAAAAAATACAATAGACAAAAGCCAAATGAGTATGTTAGAATGAATAACAGATATTTACAAAGGCGATGAAAGTGCTGCAGGTATATAGTTTCTTTCAGAGAGAAGAAGCCATCGGCTGAAAGCTTCTTTAAGTTCAGGTATATACTTAATTTCCCACTGGAGCCTCATCTTTGAATTATAGTAGGAGATGACGTCGATACACGTTACGTATTTAGAGAGCTTTCAATTAAGAAGGAATTAGGGTGGTACCGCGGAAGATTATTAATCCGTCCCTTTTTACAAAGGGGCTTTTTTAATGCCCAAATATATACCCTCAACGGACAAAGGCTGAGGGCAAAAGAGAGGAAGATTGAAATGAAAGAAAGATTGGCACAGATTAAGAGTGAAGTCATGAATCAAATCAGCCAAGCTGGTACCGTTGATACATTGAATAAGATTCGGGTTGCCTTTCTTGGCAAAAAGGGTGAATTGACTTCGATTATGAAATCTATGAAAGACATAGCGCCAAGTGAACGCCCCGAATTTGGCCAGCTGGTTAATCAGGCCAGGAGTGATATTGAGAAATATTTAGACGAAGTAAAAAAAGACTTTATGAAAAAGGCCAGAGAAGAGCAGCTTAAGTCAGAGGTTATTGATGTAACGCTGCCGGCAAAGAGACAGAAATTGGGGCACCGCCATCCAAATACAATAGCTTTGGAGGAAGTAGAAAGAATCTTTATCGGCATGGGTTATGAAGTTGTAGAAGGTCCGGAGGTCGAGTTTGATTATTATAATTTTGAAGCATTAAATATACCTGCCGACCATCCGGCAAAAGATGAACAGGATACATTTTACATTACGAAAGACTTGTTGTTAAGATCGCAGACTTCAGGTGTTCAAGTGCATACAATGGAAAATCAATCCTTACCTATCCGGGTGATTGCACCGGGAAGGGTATTTCGCTCCGATGAGGTTGATGCGACCCATTCTCCCTGCTTTCACCAGATAGAAGGCTTAGTCATTGATAAACAGATAACTTTTGCTGATTTGAAAGGAACACTGGCGGAATTTGCTAAAGAGCTTTTTGGGAAAGATACTAAAGTAAAGTTCAGGCCCCATCATTTTCAATTTACAGAGCCAAGTGCAGAAGTCGATGTTACCTGCTTTAAATGCGGTGGAAAAGGCTGCCGCATGTGTAAAGGAAGCGGTTGGATTGAGATTCTTGGCTGCGGCATGGTTCATCCGAAGGTTTTAAAAATGAGCGGCATTGATCCTGATGAGTATTCCGGTTTCGCCTTTGGTATGGGATTGGAGCGTATCGCAATGCTTAAATATGAAATTGATGATATGCGTTTACTTTATGAAAATGATATCAGGTTCTTAAAACAATTTTAGAAAGGAAGTTAATTATGAATACACCATTATCATGGATTAAGGCCTATGTCCCGGAACTTGATGTGACGCCCGAAATGTATACAGATGCGATGACGATGTCCGGTTCTAAAGTAGAAGGATATACGGCGTTAAATAAAAACCTTGAAAATATTTTAGTAGGGAAGATATTAAAAATTGAAAAGCATCCTGATGCCGATAAACTTATAGTCTGCCAAGTAGATGTAGGGAGAGAAGATACCATTCAGATTGTTACGGGGGCACCAAATGTGTCTGAAGGAGATTTAGTGCCGGTGGTGTTGGCCGGCGGAAAAGTAGCCGGTGGGCATGACGGCGTTCCTTTACCTGAAAATGGTATTAAAATTAAAAGAGGAAAGCTGCGGGGCATTGAAAGTAACGGTATGATGTGTTCCATAGAAGAACTGGGTATGACAAAGGAAATGTATCCTGATGCACCGGAACTAGGCATATATATTTTTAATGATAATGTCAGGCCTGGAGATGATGCGATAGATGCCTTAGGCCTTAGAGACACGATTATTGAATATGAAATCACCTCTAACAGAGTCGATTGTTTTAGCGTTATCGGTCTGGCAAGGGAGGCGGCAGCTACCTTTAAGAAGGACTTTGTGCCACCGGTTGTCACTGTCTGTGAAAATGATGAAGATGTCAATGATTATATTCAAATTGAGGTTAAGGATAAAGACCTGTGTCCCAGATACTGTGCCCGGGTTGTGAAAAATATTAAAATAGAACCGTCACCAAAATGGATGCAGCGCCGCCTTGTGGCAAGTGGTATTCGTCCTATCAACAATATCGTAGATATTACAAATTATGTAATGGAAGAGTATGGGCAGCCGATGCATGCCTATGATTTGGATACCATAGCCGGTCATAAAATTATTGTCCGCCGGGCTTATGAGGGAGAGGAATTTGTAACATTAGACGGTCAGAAAAGGCTCCTTGATGATACTATCTTAATGATTTGTGATAGCGAAAAGCCCATCGGAATTGCTGGTATCATGGGTGGAGAAAATTCAATGATAACAGATAATGTTCGAACAATGCTCTTTGAAGCGGCTTGTTTTGAGGGAACCAATAACCGCCATTCCGGAAAAAAGCTGGGTCTGAGAACTGACGCTCAGGCAAAATTTGAAAAAGGTTTAGATCCTGATAATGCACAGGCAGCCATTGACAGAGCCTGCCAATTGGTTGTGGAATTAGGTGCAGGTGAAGTGGTCGGCGGCATTGCAGATGTTTATGGCAAAGAATTAAAGCCCCGCAAGATCAAGTTTAATGCAGATAAAGTTAACATCTTGCTGGGGACTGAAATCTCTTTGGAAGAAATGCTTGAGCATTTTAAGCGGATTCAACTTGAATATAATCCTGATACAAAGGAAGTTACTATACCTACTTTTAGGCAGGATTTGGAAGGACAGGCAGATTTGGCAGAAGAAGTGGCCAGATTTTATGGTTATGACCACATTCCTACCACACTGCCCAACGGAGAAGCAACCACCGGAAAGCTTTCTTTTAAACTTAGGATTGAAGCATCGGCCAGAGATATAGCTGAAAGTTATGGATTCAGTGAAGGAATGACCTATTCTTTTGAGAGTCCCGGCGTATTTGAAAAGTTATTAATTCCGGAAGATGACAGCATGCGCCAGGCTGTAACCATTATAAATCCTCTTGGAGAAGATTATAGCATTATGAGGACAAGCCCGTTAAATGGCATGCTGGCTTCTCTTTCTGTGAATTACAACCGAAGGAATAAAGATGTCCGCTTATATGAACTGGCAACGGTATATCGGCCAAAGGCATTGCCGCTTAGTGACTATCCAGATGAAAGGGTTGAATTAACCTTTGGAATGTATGGTGAAGGCGATTTCTTTACATTAAAAGGTGTTATAGAGGATCTTTTTGAAACAATTGGTATGAATGACCGGATAGTTTATAACCACGACAGCAATCATCCTTACCTCCATCCTGGCAGGCAGGCGAATATCATTTATGAAGGTACGCCTGTTGGTTATTTAGGTGAATTGCATCCGGAGGTTTGTGACAATTATGACATCGGAATTAGGGCATATACGGCAGTTATTGACATGCCTAAGATTACTGCTTATGCTACTTATGATAGAAAATATCAGGGCATAGCTAAATATCCGTCAATTACCAGGGATATCAGTATGGTTATGAAAAAAGAAATTTTTGTCGGCCAGATTGAAGAAATTATAAACCGATATGGTGGAATTTATTTGGAAAGCTTTCATTTATTTGACATATACGAAGGCTCTCAAATCAAAGAAGGCTTTAAATCAGTGGCATATTCTATTGTATTCAGGGCAAAGGACAGAACTCTAGAAGATAAAGAAATCAATGAAGTTATGGCTAAAATTTTGGATAGCCTTAAGACAATGGGAATTGAATTAAGAAAGTAGATATAGAATGAAGACAAAGGATTTTTATTATGATTTACCGAAGGAATTAATTGCCCAGGATCCACTTTTTGACCGCTCAGGCTCACGACTGCTTTGCATGAATAGAAAAACCGGAGAAGTCAGCCACCACGTATTCAAAGAAATTGTTCATTTTATGAATCCTGGTGACTGCCTGGTTATTAATGATACAAAAGTCCTTCCTGCGAGGCTTTATGGTGAGAAGAAGGATACCGGTGCAGGCATTGAGATTTTATTACTAAAGCGGAAGGAAAAAGATATTTGGGAAACCTTAGTTAAGCCCGGGAAAAAAGCAAAGCCGGGTGTGCTCATAAGCTTTGGTGATGGTTCTTTGGAGGCAGAAGTACTTAAGGTGCTGGAAGAAGGGAACAGGCTGATCAGGTTCAAATATGAAGGCATCTTTGAAGAAATCTTGGATCAATTGGGAGAGATGCCCCTTCCGCCATATATTACCCACAAGCTTCAGGATAAAAACAGATATCAGACTGTCTATGCCAGACATGAAGGCTCTGCCGCCGCACCGACAGCAGGTTTACATTTTACGAATGGGCTGTTGGAGGAAATACAGGCAAAAGGTATTAAGATTGCCCGGATAACGTTACATGTGGGCCTGGGAACATTCAGGCCTGTAAAGGTTGAAAATGTGTTGGACCACCATATGCATTCGGAATTCTTCATGATTAATCATGAGGCGGCGAAAATCATTAATGATACAAAGGAAACCGGAGGGCGTGTTATATCCGTTGGGACGACAAGTACGAGGACTCTGGAAGCGGTTGCCGATGAACGGGGATTTGTTAAGGAAACAAGTGGTTTTACAGATATTTTTATTTATCCTGGTTATCGGTTCCGATGTGTGGATGGCCTTATTACAAACTTTCACTTACCAGAATCTACTTTACTTATGCTTGTTTCAGCATTTTCATCTCAGGAAAATATTATCAAAGCCTATGAAACGGCTGTGAAAGAAAAATATCGATTCTTTAGTTTTGGAGATGCGATGGTCATATTGTGAGGCTGTAGATATAAACGTCGGGAACCCGCATAAATAGGGGGCTCGGCGTTTTTTAATGCAGGGACGTTACGGTGCCATACCTTTTTTTGAAGAGTAACTGTGGAATAGTATTCGTTACGCAGTAATCCTCTGGAGTGTTATAGAACCCGTAGTAGCTTCGGCAAGGCGGAACATGGTGAACGAGGAATAAATCTCTAATTAGTAGTTTTTAGTAGATTTTATGTAACGGTGTTAGCGGCTGTATGAGAAGAATGCTGTGACAGAATTGTGACATTTTTATCTCAGTTTTGCGGGGATTTTCCTTTAGCTCATCGGCTATACTGTAGTCAGCCGATAAGAAATACGGCAAAAAATAATTAATAGAATGGAGAGATCACCATGAAAAAATTTTTAATTGGTTCAATCGCAGTTTTACTGGCTGTAGCGACCATAATCCCGGCAACGGCTATGGCAGCTTCCAACACTACGCAGAATGATTCACCGGTAACGGAAATCAGTAATGTTGACGTTTCCGCACATAGCGATACGAATGCAGCATTAACCGACGAGGAGAACGAAACCCTCAATAAGGCGTATGATGAGCTGGATAAGCTGTTTGACGAGCTGGACACACTCTACGATGATGAAGGCAATGTGAAGAGTGGCAGCGAACAAAAAGCCGCAGAGTTACAGAGTCAGATAGAGTCACTCTATGACAGTATCGCGGATATTGAAAAGAATGCCTTTTTTGCAGAACTGTCTGCAAGCTTCTCCTCCGAGGAGATTGAAACCCTTAAAAAGGCGTATAATGAGCTGGATACGCTGTTTGACGAGCTGGACACACTCTACGATGATGAAGGCAATGTGAAGAGCGGCAGCGAACAAAAAGCCGCAGAGTTAGAGAGTCAGATAGAGTCGCTCTATGACAGTATCGCGGATATTGAAAAGAATTCCTCTTTTGCAGAACTGTCTGCAAGCTTATCCGCCGAAGAGATTGAAACCCTTAAAAAGGCGTATAATGAGCTGGATACGCTGTTTGACGAGCTGGGCACGGTCTACGATGATGAAGGCAATGTGAAAAGCGGCAGTGAACAAAAAGCCACAGAGTTTGAGAGTCGGACTAGGGCGATCTATGACAGTATCGCGGACATTGAAGCGAAGGCCTATCCTGCTTCTAGTATATCATCCTGCGAATAAATGGACTGATTATGCAGGATAAACTAGTTTGACCATTTGATGAACCGGATACATAAGGCAATATAAAATCAGTATCGAACAACAATCTGCAGGGTTTGAACTTCATGTTAAGAGAATCATGGAAATGCAGATACTGTTGAGATGACGTAAGATGTTGAAAAGCAGCATCGCATGATGTATAATAAACGAAGAGGGTACGGGGCCAATGCCCTGCACCCTTAAGCCGTTCTTGTCTTTTAACCTGTAAAGGGAATGAATACTATGAAAAAATTAATCTATGCGGCAGACGATGACGATAATATCCGTGAAATACTGAAATCATTTTTAGTGGATTCCGGTTATGATGTTCAGGTATTTTCTACGGGAGATGCTCTTTTCGAGGAGTTCCAGCAAAAAGAGTGTGATTTAGTCGTTTTAGATATTATGATGCCCGGAACAGACGGGCTTACGATATGCAAAAAGCTTCGTCACATTTCAACTGTTCCTATTATTATCCTCACAGCAAAAGAGAGTGAAATGGACTATACGATGGGGATTACCTATGGCGGCGATGATTATCTGATAAAACCTTTTCGACCCTCTATCCTTGTTTTGCGCATAAAGGCGCTCTTCAGACGCATGGAAATGGAGCGTACACCGGATGAAGAAATGATATCCTTTGGAGATATCAACTATTCAGGAAAAGATCATGCCGTATTTTGCTGCGGGAAAAATGTCGGTTTATCTATGACCGAGCTGGCCTTTGTAAGACATATGATGAAGAACTTTGATAAGGCCATACCGCGTGATGAATTTTTAAATGAAGTATGGGGTATTTACGCTGAGGTTGAAACCCGCGTAACCGATGAGACCGTACGCCGCATAAGAAAAAAACTGAAAGCCGCGGGCAGTACGGTCGCCATTACCGCCATATGGGGATATGGTTACCGCTTGGAGGTAAAGAAATGAAGCATACAAAAATAAAATTGACCTTAACGATCTCAGTTCTCATGGTGATATCATTTGTTGCGATTCTTTTGGTATTTAACAACATTATGTCCGGCTATATCCAAGACAAATCCTATCGTGCCATGTATCAGTACATGCAATATGATGCTGATGCAGAAGGTGTTGATACAGAGGATCCTGATAAAGAAGATCCTGAAACTGTTTTTGTCAATTGTTTCTGGACATACCCCGATTATGAGTTTTCTGCATATAATAAAGACGCATATTACCACTTTTATGCCTTTGAACGTGACATCGCCCGGTGGTGTGCAAATAATAAGCAATCTGACGGTGAGATTTTACCAGCCGAGATAGAAGGACGTTCGTACTATATTGTACAACAAAAGGTAGTAGATACAATCAATATATTCTACGTTGATATCACTTCCGAAAAAGACATCATAAGAATTGTAAATGCCCTGATGCTTATCGTGATGGCCCTATGCGCATCAGTGGCATGTTTTGTGGGTATACAGCTTGGGAAAAAAATAGAACACGATCAGGAAAAGCAGAAGAAATTTTTCGAAAATGCCTCTCACGAATTAAAAACACCTTTGATGGCGATGCAGGGATATGCGGAAGGGTTTGAATCCGGAATTATAAAAGATGAAAAACATGTTGCCAAAGTGATCATCGACGAGACAAATAAAATGGCCAAGCTTGTGGATGAAATTCTTTGTCTTTCCCGTATAGAAAGCGGCGTAACCATACTTCAAAAAGAAAAAATCCGGGTGAAAGACGTTATCAATGATTGCCTTGTCCCCATTGAAGGGCTTGCTATGAAAAAAAGGATTCATTTAGAAATCAATGTAATTGATGCGATCATTGAAGTTGATGTTGTTCAATTTGAAAAGGTCCTTACAAATATACTTACAAATGCAGTGCGGCACACGGATGAAGTTATAAATGTGACGTTTGACGGGAAAAAGCTGATAATATGGGATGACGGTAAACCAATACCGGAAAATGACCTGATAAATATTTTTGAAAGATTTTATACCGGTAAAAATGGAAATACCGGTATAGGGCTTTCGCTGACGAAAGAGATTATAGAACAACACGGATGGAGAATATATGCTCAAAATATTAATGCAGGGACACAGTTTGTGATAGAGATCTAGTTGATCATCCATAATACTAAACACGGACTAGAAGATGTACAAAATCCAATTATCGTAACTATCTGCGCCGCCAAGATGTAGCAGCACTTTATGGTGACAGTGAATTTCGCCGATTTCCATTTTTGAGCCTGTAACTGCGTTTCCAAGGAAATAGTGATTGCCAAAAGAAATAAATTGTTGTAATATAAGACTATATATAAATCGGGAGGGCCTTCATATGGCATTGACAAATGAAGATTTGTTAGCAATTTCTAATATTATTGCAAGGCAAATTGAACCGCTAAAAAAGGAAGTTAAGATGATAAGAGTAGGTTTGTTAGAAAACAATGTGATTCCGAGACTTAATACTATCGAAGAGTGTTACTTGAGCACATATAACCGTTATTCCGTTGGAGCCGATCAATTTGAATCAGTACAAAAGGAGCTAGAGATTATCAAGGAAGTTTTAAGGGAGCATAGTGAGAAATTACAAAAGATTTCGTGATTTATGAATGGTAGAAATTACGATACAATAAAAAAATAATTTCTTTTGATATTATAGCTAGCAGAAAGCTCGGTTTTGGAAACCACAATCGCTAGCTTTTTTCGATGAACCGGAATTGGAGGGTAGTCCTCTTTTCCCGTGTATAGCTGTTTATTGGTCGTGAGCGAGAACTAAATAAATTAAATGAATTTTATCATACAAATGGTTTTCGGTTTCCTGTTATTTACGGGCGGCGGCGTGTAGGTAAAACTGCGCTTATCAATGAATTTATCAAAGAGAAAGAGGCCATTTACTTTACTGGAATTGAAAGTAACGCCCAGCAAAATCTCGAAAACTTCAGTAGGAGTATTCTTTCATATACCGATGCCGCGCTTGAAAATACAGTCTTTCCATCTTTTCAGGCGGCGCTTGAATATGTTTTTAAGCTGGCTGAAAAGAAAAGGATCATTCTTGTTATTGACGAGTACCCTTATGTTGCTAAAGTTTCTAAGAGCCTAACTTCAACGCTGCAATCACTGATTGATAAAAACAAAGATATCTCTAATCTTTTTCTGATTTTATGCGGTTCATCCATGTCTTTCATGGAAAATCATGTGCTGGCATATAAAGCTCCGCTGTATGGAAGAAGAACAGCACAATTTAAAATTCTGCCTTTTGACTTCTTTGAAAGCAGAAGCTATTTTAAGAAATTTTCAGATATGGATTTGGCAACAGTTTACGGTATCGTAGGCGGTACACCGCAATATTTACTCCAGATGAATGACAATTTATCTCTTGAAGAGAACATCAAACGATGTTTCTTAGACCCCTCCAGCCCTCTCTTTGAAGAACCTAACAACTTTTTAAAACAAGAGGTGCGTGAGCCCGCTACTTATAACGCCATCATTACGGCAATTGCCACAGGAAGCACAAAATTGTCAGAGATCTCTTCTAAAGTTGGCGAAGAAACAAGCGCCTGTGCAGCATATATCAAGAATTTAATATCGCTTGGCATAATCAAAAAGGAAACACCTTTTGCGGAGAGTTCCCCAAGAAAGACAATTTACAAAATCGACGATAATTTATTCCGGTTTTGGTATCGGTTTGTCCCTGATAATATTGCTTCTATCAACCGTGGACTGACTGGTACTGTGTATAAAAAAATATCTCCAATGATCAGCGACTATATGGGTGCTGTTTTCGAGGATATTTGTATTCAATATTTATGGAAACTACGAGAGAAAGAAAAGGTTAAAACTGAATTTACCGATCTTGGTCGCTGGTGGGGCAACGATGCCAAAAACAAGTGTGAGGCTGAGATTGATATTATAGGTACTGATGGTGGGGACTCCGCCTTGTTTTGTGAGTACAAATGGACTAATGAAAAGGTGGATGTAGGGGTACTTAATACGCTTGTTGAACGCAGTCAGCTATTTCATTATAAGAAAATGCAGTTTTATCTTTTTACTAAAAATGGTTTTAAAAAGGGATGTATTGAAAAGGCTGATGAACTTGGTAATGTGACATTGGTTACGTTTGATGAGATAATAAAGGTTTAAGCTTAAAATATAGTGAATCCCAGGGTTACGGAAACAGTTATTCCCAATCAATTGGGATTAATCAAGGAATGGTATAATGGCTATGAATTTGGCGATACAAATATATATAATCCATGGAGTGTAATTCAGATAATAAGGGATTTAACCACAAATAAAAATGTATTTCCAGGGCCATATTGGGGGAATACAAGTTCTAATAGTATAGTTAAAAACTTAATTCTACGGGCAAATGCAACTACTAAAGAAGAGATCGAAAAACTTCTTGCTGGAAAGGCTATTGTAAAACAGATCCATGAGGATATCACTTTTACGGAAATAGATAATTCTATGGACAATTTATGGAATTTCCTGTTTTTCACCGGTTATTTAACTAAGAGCCATATTGAAAATTATGATAGCGGTGATCGCTTTATTTCACTTGCAATACCTAATAAGGAAGTTGCTTATATCTATAGAGATAAAATAAGCAATTGGTTCACTGAAACAATCAATGGTAGGGACTGGAACGGATTTTATGATGCTCTATTAAAAAGGACACTTCTTTAATCGAAGAGGTACTCAACGATATTCTGATTCATTCAATTTCTTATGAAGACTACCATGAGAATTATTATCATGGATTCATGATAGGATTGCTTTCCGGTATTGATTTACAGAATTACATTGTAGAATCCAATCGGGAAACGGGTAAAGGAAGAGGGGATATTATTGTTCGGCATGTGAATCTAACGGGTAAAGCAATCATTTTTGAATTGAAGTATGCGGACAAGATTAATTTGATGGAAAAATTAACAGAGAAGGCACTTGACCAGATAGAGGAAAAACAATATGATAGTTCTCTGTTGCAGGCAGGGTTTGCAAAAGATAACATCATAAAGTATGGGATATCTTTTTATAAAAAATTATGTATGGTAAAAGCCAGATAATAAGGCTTGCGTTTTGTGACAAAATGTTGAATCAAGTTGCAAATGATAATATTATGATAAAAGAATAACATTAAATAACATAATTGCTTGCCTTTTATAAGACGTAAATGTATAATGGTAAGTATAGAGACATGATACATTTTTAGTTATATAGTGAATTGAGGAGGATAAAAAATGGCGAATGTTTACGAAAAACTACTTAAATGTTTTGAAAGTTTTCAAAAAGGAATTAACTTTAAACCTGAGATTGCACTTGTTTTAGGTTCTGGCCTGGGTGATTATACGAAGCAGGTTAAAGTGGAAGCCGAGCTTAATTACCATGATATTGAGGGATTTCCCGTATCTACAGTTCCGGGGCATGAGGGAAAATTTGTTTTTGGCTATGTGGAAAATGTACCGATGGTCATTATGCAGGGACGTGTCCATTACTATGAAGGTTATCCCATATCTGATGTCGTACTGCCTGCACGCCTGATGAAGCTGATGGGAGCTAAAGTGTTGTTCTTAACCAATGCCTGCGGTGGGACTAATTATGATTATACGCCGGGAGATTTTATGTTGATTAAGGATCATATAAGTACAGCGGTACCTTCCCCGCTGAGTGGAGCGAATATCGATGAACTGGGTCCCCGTTTTCCGGACATGAGTAATGTATATGATCATGACTTGAGGGAGATTATCAAAGGCTGTGCAAAGGATTTGAAGATACCCCTTAAAGAGGGCGTTTATATGCAATTTACGGGACCGGCCTACGAATCCCCGGCGGAAGTCAAGATGGCAAGGATTTTAGGGGCGGATGCCGTAGGCATGAGTACCGCCTGTGAAGCAGTGGCAGCAAATCATATGGGCATGAAAATCTGTGGGATATCCTGTATTACAAACCTGGCCGCCGGAATGACCGACCAGCCATTATCTCATAAAGAGGTGCAGGAAACAGCAGATAAGGTAGCTGTACTGTTTAAACAACTGGTAACGGAAGCTGTCAGGAGAATTGCTGTAACTATTTAACCATTATTGAAGCGTAGAGGGCGAAAAGGAGACTGGAATGCTATCATCAAAACTTTTTGATCATACGATATTGAAAGCAGACGCTGTGACGGATGATGTGGATAAGATTTGTGAGGAAGCAAAAAAATATGATTTTGCAAGTGTATGCGTAAATGAATACTACACTGCATATGTGGCAGAGAAACTTAAGGGAACTGATGTTAAGGTATGTACTGTAGTGGGATTCCCTTTGGGAATGACAAGTACGGCTGTCAAATGTTTCGAAACGAAAATGGCGCTTGAAGAAGGTGCCGAAGAAATTGATATGGTTATTAATGTAGGAGCCCTTAAAGATGGAAATGATATACATGTTTTAAATGATATTCTTAAAGTTAAAGAAACATGTGGCCAGGATATCGTTTTAAAGGTGATTATCGAGACCTGCCTGCTCACCGAAGAAGAAAAGCGCAGGGCATGTGAATTATCAATGGAAGCAGGTGCGGATTTTGTAAAAACCTCAACAGGCTTTAGCTCTGGGGGAGCCGACGCAGCTGATGTAAGACTGATGAAAAGTGTTGTAGGCGATAAACTTAAAGTTAAGGCATCAGGGGGAATACGGACAAGGGAAAAGGCCAAAGCTATGGCGAGCGCCGGTGCAGACAGATTAGGTACCAGTGCCACCGTTGAAATCTATATGCCAAGAGAGTAGCAATTTGACTTGAAATATTATTATTTACCAGGGGCCGCATTCAATTGCATTCCCTGGTAATTTCTAATTTTTGAAAAATTGTAAATTATATAAAAAATTAAATAAAACTCTTTTCAATATTTGTCGAATGGTGTATACTAAGGTTTATAAATACCAAAATTTACATTATTTAAGCACCCACTGGAAACAGCTTTGATTAGTCAAATGAGGGTTATATAGGCAATTGCGAAACTCAAATAAAAGATTTTGTGAATTTAGCATAAAAATAGCATCTAAAAAGAATGTCTACAAGGTTGTTATTTGTTCATATTGCTTATAAATTCATGGAATAAGGTGAGGAGTTGTCATGAATAAGACGTCAAAAAAGTCAGCATTTATGCGGCTTTCAGAGTTTCGCAATCACCTAAATGAGGGTTATAAGATATAAGGAGAGATTAGGATGAAGCATAATGGACCTAAAGAAGAACCCAAAGAAGCCGCTGACAATGAGATAGATATTAGTAACGATTCTAAGCTGTACAAGGCGCTGGAGGCTTTAAATGATGAAAATATCCAAGAACTAATGGAAGAAGGTGAGGAGGAGGAACCGGCATTTTCGGAAGA
>Ga0153996_1000239_pt1 | contig 25971 bp, 24 predicted proteins | sample TSNC080MetaG_FD_104728 | JGI IMG/M metagenome (GOLD analysis project Ga0153996, IMG submission 104728) | Attine ant fungus gardens microbial communities from North Carolina, USA - TSNC080 MetaG | ecosystem: Host-associated > Fungi > Mycelium > Unclassified | place: USA: North Carolina, Lumber...
CTTCATTTAAGGGGCATATTTGGGGCTTGTAAACCAGAAAAAAAACGGATATAGTAGTAAGGAGAACAGATCGTTAACACATCCTAGGTGTCTTCTGCCTATTCATTCCTACAGTAAATTTACCTATCCATTTTTCAAATCTGATTTGACAATTTAAAATGGATTTGTTAAACTATACATATAAAAGATGGATGTTACCAATAGACGGCGATTCCAAGATTAGTTTACCAAAAAAAGTAGCGTAACCTTTTGCTCGAAGGCGCTACTTTTTTTTATGATCATTTATGTATGCAATAAAAACTGTTACTACAATTCCCAAAAACATAAGCACAAGAGACAAAATCTCAAAATCACTCATAAAGTACCCCTCCTTTTCATCGATTTCCTTCGAAAAGGATTTCTATATAAAAGAGGGTCGCAGTCCCTCTATTGAAGAACCACCGCCTATCCGTATATGATAACATCCAATTATATTTTAACAAATAAACTGCTTACTGGCAATTCATTTTCAAAATGGGTTTAACAGTGCCTATAGGCCACTGCCATATATCCGTATTTGATCATCAGAAAGACCTCCCAATTCACTGATTCTTTACTAACATTTTACTAACATTTCCGAAAAAACATTATTTTATGTAAACTTAAATATTTCTACCAACTTACTACTAACATTATTTTACCCATTTTAGGGTATTTTAGACCATTTTTTTCTTATCCAAGCACCCACATTTTCGCTCATTTTTCACAAAATTCTGCTTCAAGCGAAATTCCACGACCACCCGTAATCCCTCTATTTACAAGGCTTTCACAAAAAAAGTACCGCCCCCAACGCTCTCATTCGTCAAAAACAGCACTTCAGTACGCGATCGGGGGTTCGAACCCCGGACACCCTGATTAAGAGTCAGGTGCTCTGCCAGCTGAGCTAATCGCGCAAATATTTAGTTACAACGCAAGAAATATTATATAATATGGTTTTTAAAAATGCAAGTCCTTTTCGCATATTTTCTGCAATATATCTCCATTTTTGTGTTTCTCTGTCATTTCTACACCTATTATTAACAAAATTCCCCACAATCATACCAAAAATGATAGGGCCGCTATCTGCATTATTGCAAATAGCAACCCTAATATTGAAAAACCCCTGTTTCCTATATATCCAGAACCTCACCCTCGGTGGAAATGGTAACTACCTGCCAGGGGATCATCTTGCCGCAATCCTTCAACGCCGTTACCGCTGCATTTGATATTCCTCCGCAGCATGGCACTTCCATCCGTACCACCGTAACACTTTTGATATCATTCTGCATTAGTATCGCTGTTAACTTTTCTGAGTAATCACCTTCATCCAGTTTGGGACAGCCGATGATAGTGATATGGTCTCTCATAAATCTCTGATGAAAACCAGCATATGCATACGCTGTACAATCCGCCGCGATTAATAACCGCGCTCCCTCGAAGTAAGGTGCCTGCACCGGCACCAACTTGATTTGTACCGGCCACTGCTGCAGACGGCTCTGTAATTCAGCAGACTCATGAGCCGGATCGGGCCCTGCCTCCGGCTTGCGCTTTATCGCCTGTGAACGGCTTCCCGGACATCCGCTGAACACAGGAGCTGATACTGCTTTCTTTTTCGCCATATTGGCTTTTACCGCCGCTTCATCATAAGCTGCTGCTTCCCGTTCTTCAAATGATATGGCATTTGTCGGACATACCGGCAGGCAGTCTCCTAATCCGTCGCAGTAATCATCTCTCATTAATTTAGCTTTTCCATCTTTCATGCTGATCGCACCTTCGTGACAGGCTTTTGCACAAAGACCGCAGCCGTTGCATTTTTCCTGATCTATTGTTATAATTCTTCTTTTCATTTTTATTCTCTCCTTTACCATGTGCCGCTTGCTGTTGTGACTCTAATATAGTATACTTAAACCAAAATGTATGTTGCATTTGCAACAAGAAAGGTTTTTTTTAATGAATTTAAAAACTTTGGGGCATTGTCCGCTATTTAAAGGTCTGACACCTGATGAAATATCAGAGACACTAACTGCCCTTTCCGCACGTTATCAGAATTATAAAAAAAATGATTATATATTCCACACCGAAGGCCGGGCAGGTATGATCGGAATTGTCTTATCTGGTAAAGTCCATGTGATCCGTGAAGATTACTGGGGCAACCGCTCACTTCTTGCCCCTATCGGTATCGGCGATATGTTTGGTGAGGCTTTCGCCTGTGCCGGGGTTACCCATCTGCCTGTCAGTGTGATCGCTGCTGAAGCTGCCGCCATCTGCTTTATCGATCATCAAAAATTTTTCTCGGTCACCGCTTTATCCTCTCCCGCCCAAACTCAGTTGATCCGCAACATGCTGCAGATTCTGGCCGGTAAAAATATAACCCTAACCCAGAAAATTGAACATATCAGCAAACGATCTCTACGTGAAAAAATGCTTTCTTACCTCTCCTCTCTGGCGATTGAGACCGGAAGCAATGAACTTCATCTGCCGTTTAACCGACAGGAACTAGCTAACTATCTGAGTGTTGACCGCAGTGCTTTATCCCGCGAACTGAGCCATATGCAGAAAGACGGGATCATTTATTATAAGGGCTCGGCTATTAAGCTTCTTAAATAATGGTTAAAAAATAAGTCTCAGGGTCAAACCCGAGACTTATTTAATCTATATTTATTTTATTAAGCCTGATACTCCTCTTCGAATATCTTCTGCTCATTCTTTGACTTCCGGCAGGAGAACAGGAATACTCCTAAACAAACCGCAGCAAATGCAAGTCCAACCGGATATGCGATCGTACGGGAAAGTTTCAGTCCTTCGTCGGCCATTAAAATATATGTACAGGATACGGCCGACATAAAGATAGCCGGAACAGCGGTTATCCAGCAGAAACTTTCTTTCCGGAACAGGTATACACTGGCTGACCATAAAGCAATCATAGCTAAGGTCTGATTGCTCCACGAGAAATAGCGCCAGATAATCTGTACATCAATCTGAGTCAGAATTGCCCCCACCGCCAAGAGCGGCACGGTCAGAATTAAACGGTTTTTAACCGGCTTCTGATCATATTTGAACCAGTCAGCAAGGGTTAACCTGGCACTTCGATAAGCTGTATCGGCTGAAGATATCGGACAGGCGATTACACCGATCATTGCAATAACAGCTCCAACCGGCCCCAGCAGTTTAAAGCAGATCTCGTAGACCACCGCAGATTGACCGCCGGCCAGCGCTGCCTGCAAACCTCCGGTACTATTATAAAACGCCACACCGGCAGCCGCCCAGATAAGCGCGATCACACCTTCTGCTACCATCGCTCCATAAAATACCTGGCGGCCCTTACGCTCATTCTTTAAACAGCGTGCCATCAATGGTGACTGGGTTGCGTGAAAACCTGATATTGCACCACACGCCACCGAAATAAACATCATCGGCCAGATCGGTGTGTCGGAAGGATGCAGGTTTTGCAGCGTAATTTCCGGAATAGTATAATCACCGAAAATAATCGCCCCGCCTACGCCCAGCGCCATAACAATTAAGCAAACTCCAAAAAACGGATAAATCTTTCCAATCACCTTATCAATCGGTACAAATGTCGCGATAAAATAATAGATTAATACAACTACCAGCCAGAATTTTGCATCCAGAACATTCGGTGTCAGCATCGCTAACAAATTAGCCGGACCGGTTGAAAAGGTTACACCGACTAATACCAGCAGCACTACAGAAAATATTCGCATAACCTGTTTCATGCCGTTACCGAGATACATACCGGTTAATTCAGAAACACTGGCCCCTTTATGCCGCATTGACATCATTCCGATCATAAAGTCATGAACGCCGCCGGCAAAGATGGTTCCAAACGTAATCCATAAAAATACGCCCGGCCCCCAGCAGGCCCCCGCCAGAGCACCAAAGATCGGTCCTAGTCCGGCAATATTCAATAACTGGATCAAAAAGATCCGCGGAGTAGCCATCGGTACATAGTCTGAACCGTCAGTCATCGACAAAGCCGGTGTTTTTCGGTCATCCGGCTTGAATATCCGCTCAACCACCTTACTGTAAGTAAAGAAACCAATAACTAAAATAGCCAGACAAACAAAAAAACTAATCATTCACTCATTCCCCCTGTCATCATTGTATAATTTGTATAATTTTTGTTTGTTTACTGTCATATTTTACTAATTTTTGCTTACAATATAAATGATTTTTTCATGAACGGTGACCGACAGTGAGTAAACGACACCAATACCTGAATTAAAGTCCCATCAACCGACGAAGCTGTTTCACCCGTTCCCTGCCGACCGGCAGAATGATTTCTTCAAATCCCTGCATCTTTACCGCCAGACTGTTTTTATTCCAGGGGAATATTTCCGATATATAATCCAGATTCACCAGAAAACTCTTATGAAGCCGGAAAAATCCGGATGCCGCTAATTGTTTTTCAAATTCGCCAAGCAGACGGTTATCCGTAAATGTGTCTTTTACTGTATGTAACGCACAGCCTCTGCCGTCTGTTTCAAGATAAACAATGTCAGCAATGGTCAAAATTACGATTTTCCTATTATTATTAATTACTAATTTACCCGCCGTCTGAATCGCCGGGAGTGATTCCTTACACGTCTCACCACACTTTTTCAGAACAATCCGAACCCGTTCCGGATCAAATGGTTTCAAAATATAATTATTTACTTCGAGCTCAAAAGCTTTTACCGCGAACTGGGAATAAGCGGTCGCAAATACGATTTTTACTTCCGGCAGGATCTTTCTGGCCGCTACCGCTAATGCCGTGCCTTCCATATCGTTCAAGTTTATATCGATGAATAAAATATCAAAAGGCTGCGTACTGATCAGCTCCAAAGCCGTCATACCACTATCCGCTTCCGCAATTTCACTCTCAGGATATACCTGCAAAATCTGGTGTATCAATTCACTGCGCGCCGGGCGTTCATCATCTATTACTGCAATCTTCATACCCTTTCCTCCTTTAAACCCGCCGATGGAATCACAAACCAGACCTCCGCTCCATGGGATGTATTCTTAAAGTTCAGCCCCCATGGCTCACCGTAAATACTCTGCAGCCGCTGATGGACATTCTTCAGACCAATCCCTTTCTTTTCACCTGCATGGGATAAACTGTTAATAATCTCCGGGGCAATTCCCCGGCCCTGATCGATTACAGAAATTCTCACTCCCTCACTGCATTGATCTGCCCGAATCTTAACATGGCGGTTGCCGGCCCGGTCACTTCCGTGGCGGATAGCGTTTTCAACCAACGGCTGTAATACAAAAGCTGGAACTAAAACATCAATCAAAACATCCACCACGATTTCTACATTTAACTTGTCTTCAAATCTGGCTTTCTCTAATTCCAGGTAATTTTTCACATTTAGGATCGCCTCATCCAGATACTCCATATAATGCTCACGTTCAAGGGTCTGTCGATAATATGAGGATAAGGTTAAGATCAACTCTCTGGCCCGGTCGGTGTTCTCCCGGCTTACACTGGCAATCGTATTCAGGGCATTATACAGAAAATGCGGATTCACCTGTGACTGCAGGGCTTTTAACTCAGCATTTCGACGATAATACTTCTGCTTATCCAGATTCGCCAAATCTAATTGGGTGGAAAACAGTTTGGCCAGTTCTTCCGTAAAGCTAACCGTTGTCTGTGGATTACGCCAATATTTTTTGATCACCACAATCAGGTTCCCGGCTGGTTTTTCCAGCTCGAATAAAGGGGCCGATATGATTGTATGCTGCTTCAGATACAATTCCTGCAGTTGGCTATTTTCAATCCTGTCACTCCGGATGGGCGGTGTAATTAATGCCAGGACCAACTCATCGGAAAAACGATCACTCTGTTCTTCCGGCCAGATCGCCAGAATCTTTTCTTGATTTGTTAAAATAACACAGGTACAGACAAATGACTCATAGATGATCCGAACCACTTCCTGCATATCCGGTACACTATTTATTCCCCGCCTGAAATGGGGGAGACTCTGCTCCGCAATCTGCAGCGCCAGACGCATTTTCTGGGCATACTCATTATCCTCTTCGATAAAAATGCGGTCAAAGGTGATCATGAAGATAACCATTCCGATGGGATTCATAAATATCATCGGCAGAGCGATCACCTGAATTAACTCCCAGGCCTGAGTGAAAGGCCGTGAAATCAGGAGGATCATCATCATTTCGCCGATTTCGGCGAAAACGACAATGCAGAATATCTCCATTAACTTTAATTTTCCCTGACGGAACCGCCTTGAAAACACCGCACCGATCAAGCCCTGGAGAACCGTAGCAAGACCGCATGGCAGTGCGGTAAAATCTCCAACTTGAAACAAAATCCGGTGAATGCCGCCGATTACCGCTGCACCCACGCCGGCGAAGGGGCCCCCCAGCAATCCGGCCGCCATAGTCCCAATCACCCGGGTATTGACAATTGCACCATCTGTACGTACGCCGGTATAAGTGGAAAAAATACAGACCAAACCAAATATGGCCGCCAATGCCATACGGCTTTTCAAGGTTGTATTCTCCTCCAGAAACATCCGCCGGACCACCGAAAATTTGGTCAGCATCGTAGCAATTAACACCAAAAGACCAATATTCAGCAATAAGCTAAAAAACATAATATTTCCCTCATCTCATCTCTACTATGTTCATTATATCATAGAGGACGCCAATCTTGCCATATTGTCGAGGTTTGTTCTAGACACTGCAATTTCATTGGGCTATAATAAAAATTACAGCAGCTAATTTTGGAGCCATCCATTTTGGAAGGAGTTGATTACATGAGCGGAAGTATAACCTGTACCATTGAGAATCACGCTGTTCTCTTTGGACTTTTATCTAAAAATGCGATCATTCTATGCGGTGAGCCGGGCAAGGATTCGATTCTGCGCGGCATGACCATTTACGGGAATGAACGCGGTGCCAGAATGGCCGCAAATGCCCTGGCCAATGGCGATGAACTAACCACTATGAACAATCAGGCTTACGGGGAATGGAAACCGGACTATGACGGCCAGATGACCTTTGGACGCTTACGCACCCAGCCAACCCTCCGGACTTACATCAGTAAATGCGCATGGTGTGATGCCTGGAAGAAACACGACCTGATGGACTATGGGAAATTATATTGTGTTGATGTTGATAACGCGGTCTATCAGGGCTTTCGCCCGGACTTTGTCTGTACGGCTGTCACCACAGCCATGAGCTGGGGTGGCGAACGCTGTGAATTCGACTGGGGGCATCCCCTGTCTGATGAGGAAGTTGAAACCCTTAACGCAAAAAAAGTTGAATTAGGCACTTCCTGCATGAAAGATTTTAATTATCATACCGCCCACCTCTTACATACTATAGGCAAAGCCCTCAAAGAGGATCTGGGCACGGACGGCCAGAAGGCCATAGACCTGGCCCTCGGTCAATATGCCGATAAATTCGGCAAAGAATATTTAGACGTACTAGATGGACTTTATCCCTGATAAGAAGGAGCAGCAATGAATGAGTTGAATCAATGGTTTACAGACAATGAAGCAGCAATGCTTGAAACCGCAGACTATATCTTCCGGCACCCGGAAACCGCTTTCCAAGAGAAGCAGTCATCCCGCTGCCTGGCCGCCTTTCTCGAGCGGCAGGGATTTACGATAACCGGGAACACCGCCGGTTTGGATACTGCCTTTACCGCTGTCTGGGGCAGCGGTAAGCCGGTAATCGGTTTTCTCGCTGAATATGACGCGCTGCCGGGACTCGGACAGGAAATTTCCTGTACCCGTTCTCCCCTTGGAACGGTCGGTCATGGCTGCGGACACAATCTTCTGGGTACGGCTGCCGCAGCAGCGGCATGCGCTCTCAAAGCTGATATGGAACAAAGCGGCATTAACGGAACACTGTACGTATACGGATGCCCTGCCGAGGAAATCCTGGCGGGAAAAACGATCATGAATAAACAGGGCGTTTTTAGCGGGCTGGACGCGGCGGTTACCTGGCATCCTTTTGACAAGAACCGGATCAGCAACGATATCTGGCTTGCTCAGGATGTAAGAAATTACACGTTTTACGGCGTTTCATCCCATGCCGCCAGATCACCGGAGTTGGGAAGAAGCGCATTGGATGCCTGCGAGCTTATGAACGTGGGGGTTAATTATTTACGCGAACACGTCAGCGATGATGTGCGGATACATTATTCCTATACCAGTCCCCCGCAGCCGACCAATGTAGTCCCTGACTTTGCCCGGTTAAATTATTTTATCCGCTCCGCTAAGCGTGGCCGCACCGATGATGTCGTGGCAAGAGTAGACGACTGTGCCCGAGGGGCAGCTCTGATGACCGGAACAAAGCTTGAGATAGACCTGGAAGCTACCTGTAAGGAAATGAAGGTTAACCGCCCGCTGGCCGAACTTTATTACGAAGCGATGAAGCAGATTCCCACGCCGGAATATACCGCAGAAGAACTGCAATTCGCTGAGATGATATCCAAAGAAGCCGGCCTCCAAAACAACGGAGTGTACTTCGCCGGTCTTCAGGAACTGGAACCGGAGGCGCAGATACTTCCAGTCGGCACCGACGTATCAGATGTCAGCCATACCGTACCTACCATTACTATAAGTGCCGCTGCAATGTGCAAAGGTACTCCTCTGCATCACTGGAGCACTACTGCGCAGGCCGGCATGAGCATCGGTCAAAAGGGTATGCTCTACGCCGCCAGATGCATGGCACTGGGAACCAAAATGCTGATAACCAGTCCCGGAGCGCTAAAAAAAGCCTGGGAAGCACATCAAAAGGAGGACTAAACGATGATTACAAAAAAAATCGGATTTATCGGATGCGGAAACATGGGCGGGGCGATCCTGTCAGGTGCTCTGGAAAGCGGCGTACTGCCGCCGGAAAATGTATATGTTTATGATGTCCTCCCCGCTGTGCGGCAGCAGCTGTCTCCCAAAGGTGTCACTATAGCCGGCAGCAATGAGGAAGTTTGTATAAAAAGTGACATCATCATACTATGTACCAAACCTCAGCAGGCTCCGGAAGCATTGGAATCCTGCGGAGATAAACTGGATGGCAGAGGGCTGGTTTCGATTGCTGCCGGTGTCACGATGGAACGCCTTCAGAATATGACCGAGGGCACTCCCCGAATCCTTCGGATTATGCCGAATACACCGGCGATGGTATTTGAGGGCGCGAGTGCGCTGTGCTCCGATACCACCCTTACAGACGAAGAAAGCCAGATTATCGAAGGTCTATTCAGCTCTATCGGAATCGTCGAATGGGTACCGGAAAAATTGATCGATACCGTTTGCGGACTCAGCGGCGGCGGACCGGCATATGCTGCCATGTTTATCGAAGCACTGGCTGATGGTGCGGTGAAGAATGGACTTCCGCGGACTACTGCTTATCGTCTGGCGGCACAGACTTGCCTGGGTACTGCTAAGATGATTTTAGAGACCGGTATCCATCCCGGCGAATTAAAAGATATGGTAACCTCTCCCGGAGGAACCACCATTGAAGGGGTGGATGCTTTAGAGCGCGGCGGTATGCGCCATGCTGTGATCGATTGCATCAGCGCAGCTACAGCAAAATCTTCAAAATTGTAAAATGGGAAACCCACATCGGGTAAATTGACCGTTTAAAGGGGCCCCGCACAGCGAGACCCCTTTTATTTATTCTATACCATTATTAACTCAATCCCTAACTCTTTCATACGTTGCTGCCATTCCTCAGGCAGATCCTTATCAGTTATTACTTTATGAAACTCACCCAATTCTGCTATAAAACATGCTGTTACTACACCGAACTTACTGGAATCGGATACCAGGATTCGTTCCGCTGCCGACTCCAAAATAGCCAGTTTGGTCTCCTGCTCATAAGAACTGGCACAGGTTACACCCAGCGTCTCATGAACTCCCGCCGCCGAAACGAATACCTTCGCCGCCCGCGTCCTTCTGATCAGCGTCAGACTCTCAGGACTCTCAAACATAGCTGTATCAGGATGAAAATAACCGCCTCCAAAAATTAATTTTAAATTCGGTTTATTGTACAATTTATTCATGATATTGAGGTTACAGCTGAAAATTGTAGCCTTCACATTATTATCGACATGTGCTGCCAGACATTCGGTCGTCGATCCATTATCTATGATCACACACTCGTCATTTTCGATTAGGGATGCCGCATATGCGCCGATACTGTCTTTTTCCTTCATTCGTGACGTCGTCGCCTGTTCCAGCGAATACCCTTCTTCTTTCAGATCAAATGCACTCTGCGGATTATAAACTGCTGCCCCGTGAATATCCAGAATTATACCCTGACTTTTCAGCACTTCCATATCCCTGCGGATGGTCATTTCCGATACATCAAAAAGTGCCGCAAGCTCTTTTATCGTTGCACCCTTTCTTTTCTTCAGAGTTTGTACAATCTGATGAACTCGTTCTTCTTTCTTCTTCACTTTATCATTACCTTTCAATCTTCTCGGTCTGTCAACTGATCAACAGATTAACTGTTCACAGTTTACCTGCTCCCTAAGCTCGCTAAAACCTCGCTAAGTTCGCGGCATCCGTTCTCAGTAGGCTCGAAAATACCTCGCCAACTGTTCACAGTATATCACAGTTTACCGCATTTCTCCAGAGTCATACGATACTTCTGGCGACCTCAGCCACATGCTCTGCAGTAAAGCCGAATTCTGCAAACAGCTTCGCCGCCGGTGCCGATGCTCCAAATCTATCCAGCGTTACATAAGAGCCATCCATGCCGACATAGGACCCCCACGGCATCCTGCATCCAGCCTCTATGGCAACCCGTTTCCCAACCTTATGCGGCAGCACGGATTCTTTATATTCCTCGCTCTGCTTTTCAAATATTTCCATACACGGCATACTGACTACCCTTACCGCCATTCCTTCCTGTTCCAGCTGCTCTTTCGCCGCCACTGCCAGCTGTACCTCCGAGCCGCTTGCCATGAGAATCACCTGCGGTTCTCCACCGGTCTCTTTTTCAAGAATATAGCCGCCTCTCAGGGCTTCTTTCCCGGAATGTTCCAGCATCGGTAAGTTCTGCCTGGACAGCACCAGTACGGTCGGAACATCTGTAGAGGTGACTGCACGATACCACGCTGCTTTGGTCTCATTTTCATCAGCCGGGCGGAATACATTCACCCCAGGTTGTGCCCGCAGCATTGCCAGTTGTTCTACCGGTTCGTGCGTCGGCCCGTCTTCCCCCACGCCGATACTGTCGTGGGTCATGATCATGATCTGCGGCAGTCCCATCAGTGCTGCCAGTCGAATCATCGGTTTCATGTAATCGGCAAAAACAAAGAAGGTCGCTGTATAAACTTTTAAACCGCCGTGCAGCAGCATTCCGTTAGCAATTGCCGTCATCCCTAATTCACGGACACCGAAGTGGATATTCCGGCCTCCGTAGTTGCCCTGCCCAAAATCGGTTTCTTGCGCCATAACTGTCTTGTTGGAAGGACCTAAGTCAGCCGATCCGCCCAGCAGATTCGGATATTGATCCTTTAACAGGTTCAGGACACGTCCCGAAACACTCCGGGTTGCCTCGGCTGTTTGTCTGGACTCCCAAAACTCATTCGTATCCAGACATTCGGCCTGATAATTATGATCATAATATCGGTCAAACTGTTTTTTCAGCTCCGGGTGCCGGACAGCGTATTCTACAAACATCCGATCCCACTGATTCTCTTTTTCCGCACCCGCTTTACCGATGTCCTGATAGTGGCGGTATACTTCATCCGGCACTGCGAAGCTTTCAGCCAGCGGCCAATTCAGGCTTTTCCTTAAAATTCTTACATTTTCTTCGCCCAGCGGCTCTCCATGGGCGCTGGGGGTACCTTCTTTCACCGGTACACCATATCCGATCGTCGTGGTGATTTTAATAAATGATGGTCTCGCAGTATCTGACTTAGCTTCCCGAACCGCGGCAGCGATAGCATCCGGATCATTACCGTCAGCGACAGTCAGAACCTGAAAGCCAAATGCTTCAAACCGTTTTTCCACATCTTCAGTAAAGGCAAGTTCAGTACTGCCTTCAATCGTGATCGCATTGGAATCGTAAAGGACGATCAATTTACCAAGTCCCATCGTTCCGGCCAGAGATAAAACCTCATAAGAGATCCCTTCCATGAGACAGCCGTCACCACACAGTGCATATGTATAATGGTCGATCACCGGGAATCCGGGACGGTTAAACACCTCGGCCTGATGGGCTTCCGCCACCGCCATTCCGACAGCCATTCCCAGGCCCGCTCCCAGCGGTCCTGTAGTTGCCTCCACACCTTTGGTGTGTTGATATTCCGGATGCCCCGGCGTCAGTGATTCCCATTGGCGAAACTGCTTTAGCTGATCGAGGCTCATCCCTTCATAATCAAACAGGTGCAGCAGAGCATAAAGCATCGACGATCCGTGTCCGGCTGACAATATAAAACGATCGCGGTTATACCACCCAGGATTCCGGGGATTGTGCTTCATCTCCCGGGCCCACACGGCATAAGCGGCAGGTGCTGCTCCAAGCGGCAGGCCGGGATGCCCGGAGTTGGCCTTCTGCACCATGTCAGCAGCCAGCACCCGGATTGCATTAATTGCTAGTTTATCCATTTACTTCTCTCCTTTTCCGTTTTGCACCAATCACTCCTCTGGTTTTCAGTTTGCCCGTATAAGAGCTGATAGCCAGGGCAACAATCGCCAGCACAAACGGGAACATTTTTATAATTGAAGGGGACAGATTAAGTCCCGACAGCTCGATGCGGATACCGATGGCATCAGCCAGTCCGAACAGCAGCGTAACCAGCGCGGTAAAAACCGGGTGGGCATTTCCGAAAACCATTGCCGTAAAGGCGTTAAATCCCCTGCCCTGAACCATATCTTCGGAAAACTGCGATACGGTAATGGTGGAAAGATAAGCTCCCGCCAAGCCGCAGAATGCCCCTGAGGTTAAAATAACCTTCCAGCGTACCACTGCCGGTTTTACACCTGCCGTCATCGCTGCATCCACTGATTCCCCAACTGCACAGATATTGAGGCCGGTTCTGGTTTTAAAGAGAACAATATAAACGACCGCAACCATTATCATTGCAAAATAGGTAACGATGCTCTGTCCACTCAGACAATTTAAGATCGGAATATCCTTTAAAACCGGGATACTGATGTTGCTGATTTTATTAATCTTATCCGGTGCGATCCGGCCCTGCACATCAAACAGCGCCCGCAGCAGATAGGAGGTCAGTCCGGTGGCCAGCATATTCATGGCAATACTGGCAATGATATTATCGGCTTTAAAGCGGGTTACGAACAGTGCAAAAACAGCACTGTATATCGCTCCGACCAGGGCGGCTCCCAACAGTCCCAGCCAGACATTTCCGCCGCTCACCTGAACGAATGCGATAGCCGCAAACGCCCCCATCAGCGAAAAACCCTCCAGAGCAATGTTAAAAACTCCCGCCCTCTGGCACAGCAGACCACCCAGCGCCATCAGCATCAGCGGCGTAGCGATTCGAATCATTGAGGCCAACATATCAGATATTACTGTCACATTCATTCTATTCGCCTCCTTTTTTCACTTTTGCCGCTCTCGCCTTTAACCGCGGCAGTACAAATTTAGCACTGATGGTGACGATAATGATCGCCATTACAATTTCGGTTACCGCCGACGGTACATCGGTCAGACGCTCCATGTTAATACCGCCGTTTTTCAGTGAGCCAAAGAAAATCCCGGAAAATACTACACCAATCGGGTTATTATTAGCCAGCAGCGACACCACGATCCCGTCAAAACCGAAATCAGGGTTGAACCCGGTCAGCAGACGATGCTGTACCGCAGTCACTTCGATGGCTCCGATCATACCGGCAATAGCGCCGCTGATGGCCATGACCTGCAGGATGGTCTTCTTCGGTTTCATTCCGGCATACCTCGCCAAAACCGGATTAGAACCAACCATTTTAATCTCATGCCCCAGAGTGGTTTTATAAAATAGAAACGCTATGACAATCATAACGACAACTGCGATATAAAAACCAATGTTAGCCGATGATGGTTCAAAAAAAGAAATCCGCGGCAGCCAGGTGTTTTCCGGCAGCACCTCACTGGCATTTAAATTGGTTCCCGCTGTCCGGTCCATCATCGGACCATTAACCAGATATTCGATAAACAGGACGGCAATAAAATTCAGCAGCAAAGTTGATACTACTTCATTGGTATCCAGATATACCTTCAGCAGCGCCGGAATCATAGCGAATAATGCACCGGCGATCATCGCCGCCAGAAATACAATCACCAGCGATACTGCTTTATTCAGTCCCTCCGGAAGAACCAGGGCCACAGCCGTTCCGGCTGCAGCACCCATGTAGAGCTGGCCGTCAACTCCCAGATTAAATACTTCTGCTTTGTATGTAACGCAGATAGCAAGTCCAGCCAGAATCAAGGGTGCCGCCCACCTTACCGTACCGGCGATATCGGAACTCAGACCGTTTATGATCCCTTTAACGATCGCCAGCGGCTCATACCCTGACACGCCCAGAAAAATACTTGCCAGAACCAGTGACACAAGGATCAGGCAAACCTGTCTCACGGTAATATTCAAAGCGTCTGCGATTCTTTTATGCATCAGTTTATTCATTTTCATCACCGCCTTGTCTCTTCGCTCCGGTCATATACTCGGCAATTTTGCGTTCATCGGCTTCACCGCGTTTGAATTCGGCCATAATCTCACCCTCGTACATCACCAGAATCCGGTCTGCCAGAGATAATATCTCATCCAGCTCGGCACTCACCAGCAGTACACCTTTGCGTTTGTCCCTGGCTTCGATGATTTTACGGTGAATCGATTCAATCGCCCCGATGTCCACCCCGCGGGTGGGCTGCGCCGCTATCAGCAGGCTTGGATCGGCTTCCATCTCCCGGGCAAACACTACCTTCTGCATATTACCCCCTGAAAGTGTACTCAGGGCCCGGGCCGAATCAGGTGTCTTAACCTGAAAGTCCCGGCACAGATCATCAGCCAGATCCATCAGTTTTTTATTATCCATAATACTGTGTTTACTATACGGTCTCTGATAATACCGGTTGAGAATCAGGTTGTCCCTAATTGAGCAGTTTTTCGCTGTCCCCGTCCCCAGCCGATCTTCCGGAATATGGGACATTCCCGCTTCCCGCCTGCTCCTGACCGGTTCATCGGTGACATCTTTGCCGTGAAATTTCACCTGGCCCCCAGTCGGCCTGATCATCCCTGAAACCGCCTCAATCAGTTCGGTCTGGCCATTTCCTTCAACACCGGCTATCCCGACCACTTCCCCCTCGCGGACTTCCAGACTGACGCCGTGCAGAGCCGGCAGGCCCCGCTGATTAAGAGCCGAAACATTATCCACCTCGAGAATGGCACAGCCCGGTCGATAGACCTCACCGGGTATCTTTAGGTCGACTTCGCGGCCGACCATATAATTAGATAGCAGCTCGGTATTTGCTTCCGTTGTAGCCAGACTGCCGGTCACCACCCCTTTACGCATAACTACGATCTGATCGGTGATAGCCATCACCTCACGGAGTTTATGGGTGATAAATATAATGGCACAGCCTTGGTTTTTTAACTGCCGCATCACTTCCAGAAGTTTATCTGTCTCGGTCGGCGTCAGCACTGCCGTTGGTTCATCCATGATCAGGATATTTGCTCCCCGGTATAATGATTTGATGATCTCCACCCGCTGCTTTTCTCCCACCGACAGCTGATAAATTCGTTCATCCAGATTAACCGGAAGATTATAAGTATCCATGATCTCCTGGATCTTTGATTTTGCTGCCTTCACATCAATAAGCCCATTTTTTACCGGAGCTTTTCCCAGAATGATATTCTGCAGCACGGTCAGATTGGGCATCAGCATGAAATGCTGATGGACCATACCGATTCCCAGCTTAATGGCGGTATTGGGAGAGTCGATTTTCACCTCTTCCCCATGCACTTTGATCAGTCCCAGATCAGGCTTGCTCATTCCGTACAGTATGTTCATCATGGTTGACTTACCCGCTCCGTTTTCTCCGATGAGCCCCAGTATCTCTCCCTTTGCAACAGCCAGTGAAACGTCATCATTTGCCACTACTCCAGGATAAAATTTTGATATATTCAACATTTCAACTGCCAATTCCATACAATCTCATCCTTTACTTTTTCATCTTCGCGGTTAGATTAACGACACCGTTATCATCCCATTCCTTCAGTATCTTCATGGCTTCCGATGCGGCCAGGCAGGCTTTCTCTTCGCCGCCGTTATCCCCCCACCGGTCCAGTACGCGGTTGGAGATCACGGACAGGACAGCTCCCATCCGCATTCCGTGCAGATGTCCTACGACAAACTGCCCTGATGTTTCCATTTCAATATTGGTCACCCCTGACTGCTGCAGATCGGGAATAATAGCGTCGGCAAAAGAAGGCCAGTATCCGGAGCCATCTTCATTCAGCGGACGTCCCTGCCCAATATAGAAAGATCCGACGGTATAGTTAAGCCCCAGCCCATATCGGAATCCCAGCCGCTCACAGGCTTCTATTAAGGCCATCACCACATAGGTATTAGCGTAGGCCGGAAATTCCGGTTCCACATAGATGGATGAAGTCCCATCCTTACGCAGACACGCCACCGGTATAATCAGGTCACCCAGATCATAATCAGCGACAATACATCCCGTCGTTCCGACTCTGATACAGGTATGTACTCCCAATACATTCAGCTCATGAAGACATATCTCTGAACTCGGCCCGCCGATCCCGGTAGAGGTACACCCCAGTTCCATCCCTTTATACTCACCCGTTACCGTCTTATATTCACGGTAAAATGCCACTTCTTTGACATGATCCCAGTCCTTTGCGATCTTCATGGTCCTCTCCGGTGCTCCCGGCAAGATCACATATCCGGGTACATCACCCTGATTCAGCTGTAAATGATAAACCCCCTGATTCTCCGCTTTCGGAGCGGATGCTTTATTTACTTCATGCTCTCCCATCTTTTATGCTCCTTTCTTCATTTCGGGGCTGTCGCAAAATGCCACAGCCCCTTTATTATTTTCTTTAATTATACCTATAACTATTCAGCAAACTTGGACCAATCCGCTACATCTGTATCAAATGGAACCTCGATGGAACCATCCATGATCTGCTGTTCAATTTCTTTTCCTTCTTCAATGATGGCTTTGAACTCTTCGCCGTACTCCGCATTGCTGTCGGCAAATCTCTCAAAAGAATCCCAATCCATAAAATAACCGCCATTGGCCAGATCACGTATACCGTGCTCACCGCCTTCCCAACTTTTATTTACAAGCATTTCAACCGCCTTATACAGAGTGTCTCCAAAACCGATGCCGGTAATTCCGACGAAGCCGTCATAGGTATTATAAAAATCGGTAATTTCGCCGGCGCACAATACTCCCGCATCTTTACAAGCCTCAACTACACCGGCATTGGAAGCGCCGGAATCGGTCTGAATAAAATCACAGCCTTTTGCGATCATCGCACTGGCAATCTCTTTTGCCTTAGCCGGATCTTCGTAGCTGCCGACATATGCACACTCTACCGTAATGTCCGGATTGGCGGCTTTAGCCCCCATCATGAAGCCGTTTCCTTCGGCATTGGGGCTCGGTTCTTCACCGCCGATGACCATCCCGATTTTACCGGTCTTTGAAAGTTTCGCCGCCATATAACCGTTGATGTAAAATGCCTGTTCACCATGGAATTCGGTATCCCAGATGTTTTCGATACTGGTTCCGTCACCATTGATAAACTGGAAGATCGCCGTATACTTGGTATCCGGATATTCTCCCGCGACCAGAACGGTGGCATCGCTCATGTAAGGAAAGGTGGTAACGACCAGATCATAATCGGCCGACATCGCACGTATGTCTTCTTCAAATTTTGCCGCCGACTCTGATTCCAGCTTCTTCACCGTGATGCCGAAGTCTTCGGCGGCCCGGTCGGCACCGGCAGCCAGATCATCCATCGGCCCGTTATCGCCGAACTTTTGATTAACCACAACGGCGACTTTCAGATTCTCTGCGTCCGCTTCGGTGCTTTCGCCGCTATCACCGCTGCTGGAATCGGTACCGCTTTTAGAACCACACCCAATTACCAAAGATGCTGTCATTGCCAAAACCATCATCACTGCCAATAATCTTTTTTTCATCATGACTCCTCACTTTCTTTTCCTCATTTTTCCTTTTGTTATTTAAACAAGTGCATTTACAATCTTCTCCGACGCGGCCTGTACTTTGCTTATAATATTGACCGTATCGACGGTCAGTATCCGCCGGTTTTCGACCATCTGTTTTCCGCTTATAAAGACATCAGTTACATCATTTCCGGTAGCATTATAAATCACATGAGATGTGATATTTTCATATTTTCCGAGATGAAGCGGCATCATATGGGGCACTTGTGTCTGTACCAAGATGAAATCAGCTTTCTTTTCCGGTTCAATCGTGCCGTATTCTTTTTCCAGGCCAAAGGCTCTGGCACCGTTTATCGTCGCCATATCCAGTATTTCCGCTTTGGTCAGCGAACGGATTCCACTGTTCAATGTATGGAGCAAAGCCATTCCTTTCATCTCCCGGAAGATATCGCTGGAGTTATTCCACATCGCTCCGTCACTCCCCAGGCACACCGTTACACCGGCTTTCACCATCTGGGGTATGGGGGCGATCCCATCGGCGATTTTCATTTCACAAAGAGGTGTATTTACCACCCTGGTTCCGGTCTCAGCCAGATATCCAATTTCCGCTTCGGAGGCATATACCACATGGGACCCGAGCAGATGCTCTCCCAGCAAGCCGCGCCGATGGAGATAGGCAATTGGAGTTTCCTGATATTTTTCCAGAACCATATCCCGGCGCCAGTCATTTTCAGCCAGATGGCAGGTCTGAAGCATGCCGAAATCCTTTCGCTTCCGCTCGATCCGGCCTAACCGCCCGTTTTCGTAATCTTCTTCTGAAATGCCGCCAAGTACCGGTATCCGTCCGTAATCGATACAGCTGTCCCGAAACCGCAGCAGCTCCTGATCGGTTACAAACATGTCCGGTTTTGCAAAATCCGCCCGGATATCCTCTGCCAGCCCGCCTCCGATACCCACCTCAGCCATTGCCCTGACCGAACCGGTTCCCATGGTCCAATACATATTTTCCATGATAAAGGTTGTGCCCGCCAGAAGGGCCTCACAATAGGTAAGCTGCCGCGAGTAAAAGCGGTCTTCTTCATCGATAAACCTTTCAAACCAGTTATGTTCTGCAAATGCCTGATTCTGCTCCCATAGTGTGAGATCATCCCCGAACCCCCTGGCCAGAGTCATATCTCCATGGCAATGCCCATTTACCAGACCCGGCATCAGTATTTTACCGGCGGCATCTATAAAGAGCCGGCACTCCGCTCTGGTAATTTCCTTTTCACCGACATAATCAAACCGTTCGCCGGTAATTCCAACCGACCCCCGAAACGGCTGATAGCCATTATGACCGGACAGTATAATCGCTCCGCTGATCCCTACATCATACATCTCGTTTTCTCCTATAACGCCATGCGATAAATATTTTCCACATCTGCTGCATTCAATGACTTCAACCCGCCGATGTTACCGAAACGACAAGCACTTTCAGCCATTTCTCTAATCTTTTCATCGTTCTCAATCCCCAAGTCACCGAATGTCTCCGGCCCTCCTACCGAGCTAAAAAACGCCCGCATTTTCCGGATTCCTTCAGCCGCCGTACGCCGCTCGTCATAGTGGTCTACTTCCACATCAAAAACCCGGTTGGCAAACTGCACAAACCGCGGCAGATTGGCTTCACATACATAGGTGGCCCAGCAGGGAAACAATACCGACAACGTAGCACCATGGACCGCATTATACTGCGCACTTAACTGCGCGCCGATGGCATGGGTCGCCCAGTCCTGATTGCGGCCGGCCGCCAGCAGGCCATTGTGGGCAATTACCGCTGTCCACATAAACTCTGCCCGGGTATTATAGTCCTGCAGATTCTCCATCAGCCGTCCGGCATTGATAATAATGGACTTCATCACGGCTTCACACATATGATCGGTGAGAACGGTATCCACCGAACTGGAAAAATACCGTTCCAGAACATGTGAAAACATATCAATAATGCCAAATGCTGTCTGGCGCTTTGGAATATTCAGCGTCAGCTCCGGGTTCATCAGGCAAAATGACGGCCGCAGGATTTCAGCCATAACATCCAGATTCTCACCGGTTTCGGTATTTGTAATCACACTGCCGTTGCTGCCCTCACTGCCGGTTGCCGGCAGAGTCATCACCGTACCGATCGGCAGCGCCTCCTGAGGAACCGCTTTCTTGGTATAGAAGTCCCATACATCGCCGTCATATTTGGCACCGACAGCAACCGCTTTGGCGGTATCGATGACGCTGCCGCCGCCCACTGCCAGAACGCAGCCAATATCTTCCTGTTTACACAGGGCTGCACCTTTTCTGACCAGATCAACCTTAGGATTGGGTTCCACTCCCGGAAGTTCGAAACAGGTTACACCAGCTGTATTAAGTGCCTCGATGATCCGCTGATAAAGCCCCGAATCATATGTATAACCATCACCATAATGGACAAACAGCACCTTATCAGAAAAATGCTTCACTTCTCGTCCGCAAAGCTTATCGGCATCACGTTCGAGAATAAATTTAGTAGGTGACATAAATTCAAAACTATCCATTTTATTTCCTCCTTTCTCTACTTTTCAATTTCATTCATAAAGGATGTTCCAACCGGAAACTGATATCCGAAAAATGCAGCAATGGTTGCCGCGATATCGGCAAATGTTTCCCTCGTTCCCAGATTGACATTTTCTTTTAGTTGTTTTCCCCACACCAGTATCGGTATATATTCTCGGGAATGGTCGGTTCCCGGCATGGTTGGATCACAGCCGTGGTCAGCCGTTATCATCAGGATATCGTCAGCCTTCATAAGATCCGTGATCTCCGGCAGCCTGGCATCAAAGTATTCCAAAGCTTTGGCATAGCCGGCGGGATCATTGCGGTGGCCGTACAGCATATCATAATCGACCAGATTGGCAAACAGCAGTCCGTCAAAGTCCTCCTCCAGATATTGTTTGACAGCTTCAATTCCTTCGGCGTTATTCTTGGAATGATTGATTTCAGTAATTCCGCGCCGGTTAAAGATATCTTCGATCTTTCCCACTCCGATCACATCTTTCCCGTTTTCCTTCAGCATATCCAAAACGGTTCTGCCGGGGGGATCAATGGAAAAATCTTTCCGGTTCTCGGTGCGGTAATAGTTCCCGCTGCCCCCGGTAAACGGGCGGCAGATAATCCGGCTCACCGTATCGTCACCGCTCATCAGCTTCCGCGCAGCGGCACAGATCTGATACTGCCGTTCAAGGGGGATGATGCTCTCATGCATGGCAATCTGCATCAGGCTGTCGGCGGAAAGATATACGATCGGATACCCGGTGCTGACATGCTCATCTCCCAGCACCTTGATAATCTCAGTTCCGGAAGCCGGATAATTACCGATCACCTCAGTCCCGATCCGACGCTCCAGTTCACTGATAATCCGAGGTGGAAACGACTCTCCGAAAACTTTAAACGGTGTCTCCACCACCAGACCGGCAATTTCAAAATGGCCGTTGGTCGTATCCTTTGCTTTGGCCCGTTCTGCCGCCTTGCCGTAACAGCCGCTTACTTCTGCCTGCCGGGGAAGCCCGGTATTATCAATATTGTAGATGCCCAGCCGCTTCATATTGGGAATCCGAAGATCAGCCACGCTTTCCTTAACGTGTTTCAGCGTGTGTGCACCGGCATCACCGAACTCCGCCGCATCCGGCAGTGCTCCGATTCCGACGCTGTCCAGTACGATCAATATAAATCTGCCCACGCTTAGTCCTCCTTTCGAAGTACGCCTCAGCGTACTTGCTGCGAGCGGCTCATCAGCTCTGCTGATATAATACATCTGAGCCGCTCTGCAATCCATCGGACTCTTATCCTAATTTTAATTAGGATAAGAGTCCCGGTCCGTTACCTTCTTCCCAGGCAAACACTTCCCAGACATTGCCCTCAAAATCGAGAAAATAGGCGGCCCTGGAACCAAATTCAAAGGTCGTCGGTTCCTTGATGCAGTTCACTCCGTTTGCAGTCAGTTCTTCAAAGATAACATCCACGTCTTTAAGAGTTGGTACCTTTACCGCGATCATAAAGTGATGTCCCCCGCCGTCGATATAAGTATGATCGACCACTTCACACAGTCCTTTTTTATCCCATAAGGTCACACTGGTACCCTGAAACTCAAATTCAGCATAATTAGCGTGTTCCGGATCGGGCTGTAACCGCTTCACCTTAAATCCGAATTTCTCGGTGTAAAATTTCAGCGATCCCTGAAAATCCTTCACAAACAGGCAAATATCATTTACCTTGGTAAGTTTCTGTAAGCTGCTCATCTGTTCCTCCTTCTCTCCATGCCTGATAGCTCGTCCGAAACCGGATCGTCGCCCATCCGCTCACCAGACCAAGCAGACAGTACACCATCACGATTACTGCGGCTCTCGGCATCGTCACCTCATCGACATAATTATAGATTCCGTAGCAGGCACCTGCACCTATAAAGAAAACCGCTGTATTGCTGAGCCACCATGGACCGTACTCAAAATACATCATCGCCGGAACCACCAGCAGAGCCGTTATCGGCACTGCCATCACACCGGTAAACGTAAGCCAGGTCCCGATAAGGACCATCAGCATGGCAAAACCGATTCCCGCGGCATACCCCAGAAGTCCTTTAATGATCCCTTTCGGCTTGCCGCCCAGCAGAAAATAGAGTGCCCAGCCCTGAAATGCCACAAATGCAAATCCCTCATTGCTTCCTGCCGTCAGCCATGGACTCAGGCACTTATCAGCCAGCTGCAGAAGAAAAGACTGTATTCCCACATAAACCGCGAAAATGAAAAAGTCACGTTTCTTCATAATTCTTAATGCTCACCATGGGCGGCATTCATAAACCTTCTCTGATATGTAACGATCTGCGGTGCCGAGGTAAACTGAGCCAGATAATTCGGTTCGGTCGTGATCACGATCCGATCCACCATATCCTCAAATTCCTTCTCCGCCAGAAGTTTATCCAGCTCCGGATAGTTCCTGGAGCCTTCGATACTGCAGATAATCAATCGGGTATCCTCAAGATTGCAGTGCCTGAGCATCCGCAGATTATGTCTCACCCCATCCATCCCGTCGAGACCTTCTTTTTCATTGATCTGACGGTAGGTGATGGTTTCTCTCGCCATCTTTTCCACCAGCCGCAAGTCCGCATCCTGATCATCCTTAGAAAGAAAGTCCCAGTCGATCATAAAACTGCGCAGAGTCTGCAGGAATCGGTCATCATACGTTTTCTCGTACGCATGGAGCATCCCGTTAATATAAGTAGTAACTCCCAGTCTCTGGCGCACAAAACTATTGATGAAGTACGGTTTGGCCTGCAGCGCCATACCGGTCTGCCACGGCTCAAACATCAGGGTATAATTCACCCGGTAACCGTGTTCCTGCAATTTAAGGGCCAGATTATGCCCATGCAGGTAATCGGCAGTCGAAGCGGCATTATAGCGGGTCGACAGCTTCTTATCACCGGATAACAATTCTCCTACATTCTGATTATTTACCGGACCGGTATGCGGAACCTTAATTACCACCCGGTGTTCGGACAGCATTTCCTGAAACTCCTCAGCCTCTTCTAAAATCTGATTAAAATCAGCAAAGGGATCATTTACTTCCACGCTGATATCACAGCCGGGGCCAAGGATCTTACCGATCTCGCTCATAACTTCATTTCTGGTCTTAAACTTCTTTCCTGCATTCGCTTCCGGATTATTGATAAACAAATCATAGATAATCCCCGGATTACAGGTCAGGTTCCCGATCAGATCCTTAATCGGCTCCACTTCATAAGGATTTGCAGTATCGGCGGAAAATATGAATTTAGTAGCGCGTTTATTCCCATTTTTATCATAGGAAATATCTCGCACTAAATCAATTTCCAATATATGGTCTTCCTTCATGTTGTACTCGATCCGAAAGCCCGCCGGTGTCTCACCAGCCGGAACCTTAAAGTAATCAATCACCTGCCGGAGCCGGTCACTGACACCGATATATCGAATAGCTTTCGAGAGAAACTCGTATTCCCGGAAACTAATCTTCTTCCCGAGAGCTCTTCTCACATAGCCCTCATCTTTCGAAACAATCTGAATTTCCCCACCAAGCAAAGAACTCAGATTAAAATTAACACTCTGCATAACGTCCTCCTGCATCACTTATTGTCTTTCTTCCAGGTATTTCTTATAACTTTCCACCAGCTTCCCGGCACTTCTGGTTCCAACCAAACTCACTCCCAGCTCCTCAAACATATAAAGCACAGCCGGCAGAGTAAACGTTCTCGGCACTCCGGAAACCTTAATCTTGGTATCCCCAGAAAGGTTCGCCTTCATAATTGCCACCTGATTGAGATCCGGAAACTCCTGACTGCCGGTAGCCGTCTTCACATAATCAACCCCGCACTCACAGCAAATCTTAGTCAGCACAGCAATCTCCTCATCGGTCAGAAAAGCCACCTCAAAGATCAACTTCGTATCACATTCATCCCCGCAGATCCGAACAAACTCCCGAATCTCCTCTCTAACCAAATCGAGATCACCATCTTTGAGTGCCCCGACATTCACCACCATATCACAAGCCTTACACCCAAGTGCAACCATCTCCTCCAGCTCAGCATACTTCGTCTTCGAAGAGCATGCCCCATAAGGAAATCCAATCACCGCACTGGGCCCGACCCCGGTACCATAAAGCTCCTCCTTCACCAGCGGCGCCCAATAAGAATTCACATTCACATTAGCCACCTTATACTTCGCCGCAATCCTGCAGGCCTCGATAATATCCTCTTTCTGCAGATTAGGCGACAAATACGCCAAATCCAAATGTTTTGCAAATTGTTCAACAGTTAACATTTTTATCCTCCTTCTAAAACCCTAGATTTACCAGCATTGACTGCGCATCAACACAACTTTCTGTACCCTCAATATAACACCTTCATTTTGTTATGTCAATCACTTTTGTTCTTTTATTAACATTTATATGTTATTTTATTTTCATTAATAACATTTTTCCCCAACTCTCACTACCTCAGCTATCAGACGTACTGTTTTTGCAGCTCGTCATCTTCCGTCTTGAAGGGAATCCCTGCTTCAAAAAGAAAAAGACCGCCCCAAAACGGAACGGTCCCACACCTATATCACTTCTTCAATTCTATCTTTTATGGTCTCTTCATTGACAACCCCAATCATGCACCCAATCGCCATCCCACGCTTAAAAATCATAAAAGTCGGTACGATCTCGATCTGATAGTCTGTTTCCAGTCTTTTGCACTCGTCTATGTTCACCCGGCCAAATTTAACCTTCCGGGACAGTTCTTCCTCAAGGCTGTCAACAACCTCTTCCATCATGGCACACTTACTGCAGTGCCGGGAATAAAACTCAACCATAACCGGTATATATGAATCAATTACTTCTCGCCTGAAATTGATTTCGGTCAATTTTAACATACTGTTTCATCCCTTCTTATATATCCTGTCAGCATCTACAAGAAGGATTCAATATTCGATACATTTCATAAAATGATTTCTTCAATAGTACTAACTTTCGATTAAAACGCTGATTATCATAACAAAAGGTATAAATACCGCCTCGCTTGTGATTTCTTCTATTCCTTCCCATATTCTGCCCTCGGATAAATGATTCCTCACCATATTATATTCTGGACGTGATCAATTTGTGAATGGGATTGCCCAATTCGGAAAACTTTTCTTCATATTCAGTCATGATATTCTCCTGATTCATCTCCCGATCATGATGCAGATCATATGTAACCGCCAGAAGCTTCCATCCTGCTTTCTGAACCTCCTCTACCGAAAAA
>Ga0153996_1000240_pt1 | contig 25881 bp, 21 predicted proteins | sample TSNC080MetaG_FD_104728 | JGI IMG/M metagenome (GOLD analysis project Ga0153996, IMG submission 104728) | Attine ant fungus gardens microbial communities from North Carolina, USA - TSNC080 MetaG | ecosystem: Host-associated > Fungi > Mycelium > Unclassified | place: USA: North Carolina, Lumber...
AAGCCTTTGCCTGCGCAGCAAATTTGTAAAGCTCCTTGCCTGGCGGATCACAACCTACCTATTGGAATATTATGGTTCACGATGATTTGAAAAAAATTTGTCTTGACAAAGGGGACAGTTTATATACATAGTAATTATTATGAGGATACCTATTTAAAGCAGGAATGCCAGGACTGCAAGCGATGTTTTATCGTGGGTGAGGTGTTATCGGAAAACAGAAAACTGGTTTGTCCTTACTGTGCATCCCCCTATATTGAACGGACAGCCGCCTCTACGGATGAAACGGCTGAAGATATGGAAATGGGATGCCTGGGGCTCTATTTCAGCCGTTACGATGACGGCGGGCTCATGTTATATACGGAGCATGAATTTGCGGCGGCAATGAGGTGTTCCCTTGACAGCGGCGGCGGAAACGGAATCCCATTGGGATCGGTTCACAAAATCATCACGGATTATTGTACGCAAAGAGATGACCGGGGCGCGAATTGATAAAAATTCGCGCCCTTTTTTCATTTATCGGATATTACATATTGTTAATTTGCGAAAAAAATGCTGACAAGAATAGCAAAATAAAAGAGTTAGGAAAAGACAGATGGAGGAGTGGAAAAGAAGCGAGTTAATGTGCAAAGAGGAGCCTGTTCCTTTGCTCATTCTTTTATTCTTATTTTAGCAGATTATTTGCATCCCCGCCTTTTCGACATCCTATTTATTTCGCAAAAAGCAGCCCCTCTGGGGCTGCTTTTAATTGCAAATTAACAATATATTCTTGGCGGTGTGCATGCTGGCTCAATGCTGCATGGAGCGCAACGAGGTCGCGGCTTATGTGAAAATCCGAATGTATTGCCGAAAAAAGGGCTATGAACTGCCGGAGCATTATAACGAGATAGCCGCCGATACGGATGCGTTTGATTTTTATTGCAGGCAACTACTATATCACTTGGTATGTTTTGCATAGCCAAGAAAGACGGAGGAATTAGATATGAATAGTAAAACACCTTCATTTGCCCCACCCACAGTTCGAACCGAAACATTGATGATTGAGGGAATTTCCGTCCGGCTGAATTTTTCCGATAAGCAAAATCCTGATGCTTTTGAAAACATTAGGAAAGCATTGCTGCAAACCAACCAAATGGGCAAGAAAATAGCGGGTATTCAGTAGACTTCCGGGCGATATTGTGGGATAATGATGCTGGTAAAAACCCTGCACCTTGAAAATTGAACAGGTGAAAACCGCATACGCACCGTTATCTCAAAAAGCTAGTGGAAAGGATCGGTGCGATATGCAAATAACAGCACAGAAGAAAAGAGTATATACCCTTTACCGGGTATCAACAAAAGGACAGGTCGATAAAAATGACATTCCCATGCAAAAAATCCGCTGCCGGGAATTTGCGGAACAACAGGGATGGGATATCGTTCACGAAGTGTCCGAATTAGGGATATCAGGCTTCAAGGTGGCAACCAAAGACCGTGACGCCATTCAGGAAATCCAGCAAGACGCGGCCCTCGGGAAGTTTGATATTTTATTGGTCTTTATGTTTGACCGGCTTGGCAGGAGGGATGATGAAACGCCCTTCGTCGTGGAGTGGTTCGTACGCAACGGAATCGAGGTCTGGAGCGCGGAGGAAGGACAGCAGCGGTTTGACAACCATGTGGATAAGCTCATGAACTACATACGCTACTGGCAAGCATCCGGCGAGAGCATAAAAACGTCCATCCGAACCAAGACCCGGCTTTCACAGATCGTGCAGGAAGGGCGGTTCCGTGGCGGCTCCTGCCCATATGGTTACCGGCTTGAAAAAAAAGGACGGTTAAATAAAAAAGGCCATGAGCTTAATGAGATTCTGGTGGACGAAGCCGAATCTGCGGTAGTCAAGACAGTTTTTGAAAAGTATGTCTACGAGGGTTACGGAGCACAGCGCATAAGCCGCTACCTGTTGGAAAAGGGCATTTACAACCGCAAAGGCATGAACTTTGCTAATACCACACTCGTCAAAATGCTTAAGAACATCATGTACACCGGCATCTTGCGGAGTGGGGAAACACAGTCTGAAATTTTTCCCGAGCTCCAAATTATTGATCCCGAACTATACGAGAGGGCACAGGAAATCATGGCAAAGCGTACTCAGCCGCACAGCGATGTACCCTTGAATACAAAAGGCAAGGCGTTGCTGGCGGGATTGGTTTACTGCGCGCACTGCGGCTCTAAGCTGACGCTGACCACGAGTGGAAAGAGATACGACCGCCCCACAGGAAAGCAAACGCCTCGGGTTCGCTATTGCTGCCACTACAAAGTGCGCCACCCGCAGATATGTGACGGGCAATCCGGCTACGGTATGACCAAGCTTGACGAGATTGTCGAGCAGACCATTACAATCCTGTTTGAACGCATAAAAGCAACGCCGAGAGAGGAAATGCTCCATACGCAATATGAGTGTCAACTCCAGTTAGGCAAAGCGGCGTTGGCGCAGGCAGCCGAGCGATACAAAGCGAAAGACAAGGAATTGCAGCTTTACAAATCCGAGGTTAAAAAAGTGATTGAGGGTACAAGCAGTTTCGACATGGAGTTGCTGAATGAACTGATCGCGGAAACAAAAGCACAAATCTCCACCGCTCAGACCGAAATGGAAAACGCCCAGGCTGAGATTGATGGATATGAACAATTATCCACTATGATCGAAGCACGGTACGACAAAATCACGACGTGGGCCGACTTGTTTGCAGAAAGTACAATAGAAGCGAAAAAGATGATCGTGGCACAGCTTATCAAACAAGTCCGGGTCGGCAGAGATTACGAGATGGAAATTGATCTGAATGTGAACTATGAAATGTTTAGCGGGATGCTGCTGGAAGATCAGACGGAAGAAAAGGGTGACATGAAAGAAAGCGCCTGATAACAGGCGCTTTTCTGGTGGACCCAAAGGGGCTCGAACCCTCGACCTCTGCATTGCGAACGCAGCGCTCTCCCAGACTGAGCTATGGGCCCTCATATTTTTATTAGGTTGGATTGCGAACGCCTCGACAGGCGAAGTTGCCGGATGCTCAAAAATCGGATTGCGAACCTTGCGGGGTTCGGAGTTGCTACAGGCCCAAGAGTAGCGCGCTAAAAACTTACCACTCCGCGCTCCCAGACTGAGCTATGGGCCCTCATATTTAATTATGCTAGATTGCGAACGCCTCGGTAGGCGAAGTTGCCGGATGCCCAAAAAACGGATTGCGAACCTTGCGGGGTTCGGAGTTGCTACAGGCCAAAGAGTAGCGCGCTAAAAACTTACCACTCCGCGCTCCCAGCTGAGCTACGGGCCCATATTTGTACAACTTGTACAGTTTGTATGTTTTTGCTTGCTTGCGAAATCTTGAAAAATTGATGTTTACTGCCGACTGCCCTTTGTGGTTCTACGTCAAACTCTTGACCTCTGCATTGCGAACACAACGCGCTCCCACTGAGCTACATCCCCATATTTACGCTTTTGTGAAATGCATAATCGCAGGCGTAAGCAAACATCAGGCCGCCCAGGCAAGCTGCGAACCCATCTTTTCCAGACCGTCAGATTATAGCACAACTTGGACGTAAAATCAAGAGATTTTTCTATGGATTTGCGGAAATCAGTTTTGAGTATGTTTATGCACATTTGTCAACCGTATGCGGAATTTTATGCATCGGTTTAAATAAATCCCCGGTGGGAGTGCATGATTATGCGCAAAATTGATTTTCCTGTCCTGTTTTACATTAGGTTGACAAGCCACGATTGATTCAGTATAATAATAAGGTGCCGTTTGGGTAAGATTCTCTGTACCAAGCGGTTTTTCTGCGATTGTGCCCTATGCAGATACAGGAGGACGCATCATGAACAATCAAAATCCAAATGCTCTAAGCGGTCGCCCGGATGAGCCGCGGCTGGAGGCTTTCTTAGACCTGATGATTGATTGGGCTTTTGAACTGGATATTTATAACAATATTACCTATTGTTATAAAAGCGTCGCTGCCATTTCTCTTTTTGACAGCAAGGATTTTTTGGGCCAGCATGTTACCCAGCTGCTGCCTGTGGATCATCGCAAAGAGGTTATGGAGCTCCTGGATAAACACCGGGGCGGTTATGATGTGAACCTTAGCATACCCCTGGTAGGCGATCAAGGTCATCACCTTGTTCTGAATATGGCCGCCTATTGGGTGGATCGGGAATTCAGAGGATATCGCGGAACGCTTCTAAATCTGTCGCAGCTGATGATTTCAGGCCTCAATCAGGAGGGCTTTTCAGAATCGGACATGCAGCCTGCGGAGGGACGCTCCAATCAGGAAACGGACACCGCGCTTCGTGACCAGCTGCGTCGGCAGGAGTCGGTGGTTGAGCTGGTTCAGAGCTATGCAAATTCCGACACGCTTGACACATTGTTGAATCGCACCATGCAAACCTTGGGGGAGATTTTAGGGGTGGATCGCATTTGCCTCTTTGAGGATAATGTGGAGACCGCTTCCTTTAGCTGCGATTATGAATGGCTTTCTGAAGGTACTAGTTCAATTCGGAAAACCGCGCTGCGTGTACCTCATGAAAATCATTTTCACTCTTACAGGCAGCTCACAACCCTGCCGTTTGTGGCCATTAATGATACCGCGCTGGTATCGGTGGAGGGGCATGAGAGGCAAAGGTCGTCGGGGGTCAAGTCGTTTATCAATCTGCCCATTTTCAACAAAGGGGTTTTTTGGGGTTTTTTGGGGATAGATTCCTGTGCCAGGCAGCGGGACTGGAACATGGGCGAGATCCGAATGCTGCGGACGATATGCGGCATCCTTTCGGGCGCCATAGAAAAACAGGCCATGGAGAGCGCTTTATATGACGCGTTTACCAAGCTGGACAGCATAGTGAAAAATTACCCCGGCATTATCTGGTTTATTGACATTCAAGGGGTTATAACCCTGTGCGAGGGCCAGCAGCTGGAGCGGATGGGGTTGTCCTCCCAGTTCTTTACAGGGAAGGTTGTCGATGAGCTTACTTCCCAGTTTCCCAGCCTGTGCAAGTATATCTACGACACCCTTATCCAGGGCGCGCAGAGCTTTGTTGTGGAATATTCCGGCAGAAGCTTGTCCTGCACCACCGACCAGTTGAGGGATGCCGCTGGCAATGTAATCGGTCAGGTAGGCGCGGCGGCGGACGTTACCGATATGCGCTCCATGCAGACGACACTGGAGCAAGCCATTGAAACCGCCCTCCAGGCCAGCCAGGCCAAGAGCGAGTTCCTATCGCGCATCAGCCATGAAATCCGCACGCCACTCAACGCCATCATTGGCATGACCGGCATCGCGCTTAGGCAACAGAAATTGCCCAAGGTGCGTGACTGCCTGGAAAAGATCGACAATGCCTCCCAACAGCTTTTGGGGCTTATTAATGACGTGCTGGATCTTTCCAAAATTGAAGCCAACAAATTTGAACTGGAGAAAATTGAGTTCGATTTCTCCAATATGCTGAAAAAGGTCAGAAATGTTATTGATGTACGGTTGGAGGAAAAGAACCAGCACTTTACCCTGGATTTTGCCGACGATATCCACCGCGGCATGATCTCGGACGAGCTGCGCCTTTCCCAGGTGATTATTAACCTGCTTACCAATGCGGTAAAATTTACCGACCAGGGAGGAAATATTACCCTGCGGGTGCGCGTCCAGCCTGCGGATCAGGACTCCGCGACATTGCTGATAGAGGTTCAGGACGATGGTATCGGCATTTCTCCGGAGCAATCCGCCCGGTTGTTCCAAGCCTTTGAGCAGGCGGACGGCAGCACCACCCGTAAATTTGGGGGGACCGGCCTGGGACTTTCGATCTGCAAGCGCATTGTGGAGCTTATGGGCGGCAGCCTTCAGGTGGAAAGCGAATTGGGAAAGGGTTCGCGCTTCTTTTTCTCCATTGAAATTCAGTGGGGCGATTCTTTGCAGCCGGAAGCCGGGGACATGAACCTGAAAAAAGCGCGCATTTTGGTGGCGGACAGAAGCCGGGAGGTATGCCGGTTTTTCCGTGGTATTTTTGATGGCTTCCATGTACATTGCGACACGGTGGGAAGCGGAGACGAGGCCATTGGGATGGTGCGCCGGGCCATTGCCCAGGGGGATCCTTACAGCCAAATATTTCTGGATGAACGGTTGCCGGATATGGGCGGAGTGGCGGTGGCGGACGCCATAAAAGATATCCTTCAAGGCGGTATTATTATTCTGATGGCTACAGAGAAAGCATGGACGGAGGTTCAGGAGACCGCGCTGCAAAGCGGCGTGAGCAAACATCTGGTCAAGCCTCTGCTGCCCTCGGCGGCTTTTAATATGGTGGTTGAGTTGATAGGCGGCTCCGCGGTGCTGCCGATAGGCTCTCAAGGCGTCCAGCGGGATTGGAGCGGAAAGTGCATTCTTCTGGCCGAGGATCTTGAAATCAACCGGGAAATCATCTTCGCCATCCTGGAGGACACGGGTGTGACCATAGAATGCGCTGAAAATGGTGTTATTGCCGTGGAAATGTTTACCGCCGCGCCGGATCGTTACGACCTCATTCTGACGGACATTCAGATGCCCGAAATGGACGGGCTGGAGGCGACCCGGCTTATCCGCGGATCAGGCGTCCCGGCAGCCACAAAAATTCCCATTATTGCCATGACAGCCAATGCGTTCAAGGAGGATGTCCGGCGCTGTATCGCCGCCGGTATGAATGACCATATCGCAAAACCCATTGACCTGGATGAGATGATGGAACGTCTGGGGAAATATTTATAATGAAAAGCACGCGGAAAAGCTGCCGCGTGCTTTTCATTATAGTTGTAATTTCAATATTTCAGCCAACGAAAAGCCATTGCACTGGCCTGATGGCGCATACGCCAGCAAGGCAAGGGCATGCTTCGCGATCAAACACTGGACTGCCCGTCGTTGAAATTGGGATCAGATCATTAGCCAGCTGAATATCTTGTTTGGCGACCGAACCGCCGGACAATTTGCCCGGAACGAAGGATTCCCGGCGGGCAGCGAAGGCATTCACGGCTGCGGCCGCGCATACCTTCGCTGTCCGCCGGGAGAACGGCAAACACGATAGTCAGATAAATAATTTTTTATGGCGAGATCATTGGGTTATTACTATTGCATCATGGCCAAGCAATCCTCGAGGGACTTTTCAGCCGTAGTCTTCCCTGTGACAATATTTGATATATCCATGAAAAGCGCCTCCCGCGCCGCTGGTTTCAATAAATCCTGCGTAGCCGGAACCATCGCGGTACAGCCTTTTGTCATAGCAATCGTGGATACTGCCAACATATCAAGTTCCTTTCCTGACGGGATGACTCCGTTTTTCAGGGCCGTAACCGTCAACTCCCCAAACGTGGATGTCACCTCGTCGGTCGTCATTGCGGTGACAAAATCAACGCATGCCTTGCGCTTTGTGGGATCGTCCCAAGCCTTTTTTGTGATACAATAGCCCATCGAAAACCCTCCGATAGCATCAGTGGGTTTTCTTATGCCTTTTGACGGAAAATAGGTAACCGTAAAATTATCTATATCAACACCCATATCTTTAGCGTTATCCTGAAACCATCCGACTTTCCATGAGCCATCTAAAAGAAACGCCGCCTTATCTTCGAGTATCATTAAAGAGGTTATGTCGTCATTAACCTCTTTTGTGTTTTCTGGAAAAAAACCTTCCTTATAAAGCATTTTAATATCATTTAACCCTGCAATCCATTTTTGTCCAATTTCATCTCCGGTGTCGGCGGGAATTTTTGTATGGCTTGCTACAGTGCCATTATTAAAAACACAGTATTCAAACCAATAGTGCGGAATTTGCGCGAGGGAACAAGCTATAGGCGTGTATCCTTTATCCCTGATAATACGGCAATCAGCAAGGAATTGATCCCATGTATAATCAGCTCCGGGAATTGCAATTCCACAGTCCTCCAGCACCTTTTTATTTACAAACAGGCCTTCCCAATAGCCCATGACCGCAACAGCGTATTGGCGCCCGTCATAAGTCGAAACAGGCATTAGGGATTCCTTCATGTTTGAGGCGTAATCTGGAAACTCTTTGCGGATATCACTGATCGAAACAAGCTTGTTGTTTTCGATCAGTTCGTCGGCATCGGCTCCAATATAGAAATTTATTACATCCGGTTCATTTCCATTCCGAAAATCCTCTAAAATATTTAACTTCCAGCCTTCATCTACACCAGATGTCTCGACATCAATTATGGTGTTTCCCGAGGCTTCTTCGTATGCCTTGTAGGCATTTACAAAATTCATGCGGTTCCCATCGCTTATACTAAATGGAGTAACAACGGTCAATTCGACTTTTCCATCCGGAATAGTTTCGGTTTTACTACACCCCGCCAGAGAGTTGAATGCAATAATAACCGCCATTGCCAGATAAAGCTTCTTCATCTTAACTCCTCCTTTTGCTGCATTATTAGCATCACTTACTTGGCGCATATATCTTTTAGTATTTTCATTGCGGCTTTAAAGTCAATCGGCTTTGCAATGTGTCCGTTCATTCCAGCATTCAGCGCATTTTCTATGTCATCTTTAAGCGCGTTTGCTGTCATAGCAATGATTGCTGTGGATTTCGCATCGGGACGATTCATGCTCCTAATTTCCTTTGTAGCCTCGTAGCCATCCATTTCCGGCATTTGAACATCCATTAGGATAATATCAAAGTATCCATGCGGAGAATCCTCAAACATCTTTACCGCCTCGCGTCCATTGCCGGCTTCTTCAATTTCGATGCCTGTCGTGGAAAGCATTTCCACGACAATAATTCTGTTTATGTCAATATCATCAGCAAGCAATAATCGTATGTTTGTAAAATCAACTGAATCCTCCACGCTGTCTTCCGTTTCCTGAGCCGCTGCATTGTCTGAAGCGTTTATATCGCTGTCTTCCACAGTTTTAAGCTGTATTTTAAAGCTAAAAGTACTGCCGCTTCCTATTTTGCTCTCTACCCAAATACTGCCGTTCATTCTCTCGATAATGCTTTTTGATATTGCCAGTCCGAGCCCGGTGCCGCCAAAACGCTTTGAAATACTGCCGTCCGCTTGCTCAAAGGACTTGAACAAACGACCAACCTGCTCCTCACTCATGCCGATGCCGTGATCTGATACCGTAAACAGATATTCCGACGTATCCGTCCCCGCCCCGGTTTCCTTGACGGATATATTTACCTCTCCACCATCAGGAGAAAACTTAACGGCATTGGATAAAAGATTAAGTATGACCTGGTTTAGCCTCATGCTGTCCGTGATAACACATTCATTTTTAATATCAATATCATGCTTTATTGCAATACGCTTTCCGTCCGTCTTTGACTGCATGAGAGAAACCGCAAACAGGATATTGTCGGAGAGCTTAAAAGCTTCTTCAGCAAAATCCAGCTTGCCCGCCTCTATTTTTGACATATCAAGTATATCGTTTAAAATGCCTAAAAGATGATGAGACGAACTTTCGATCTTCTCTATACAGCCCTTAATTTTATCAATATCTTCGGATTGACCGGCAATTTGTGTCATTCCGAGGATCGCATTCATAGGAGTCCTGATTTCATGGCTCATATTTGACAGAAACTGGCTTTTAAACTGATTGGCTTTTTCAGCTTCTCTTTTTGCGTGCATGACCTCTGTAATATCTGCCATTGTAAGCATTACACAGGACAGCTTGGCGCTTTCCACTTCCGCACCGGTCACGCGGCGGAGGGACAAACTATAAGACAGTATTTCATTGTTGGCGTTTATAGACACCGTAGTCGAAAGGAAACCTGGGCCGATATCCGAGAAGATCTCAGACACTTCTTCGTACAGTATATCCGATTCTGCCAACGAAAAAATATCCGCAAGCATGCCCGTATCGGAAGCGTTCCAGCCAAAACGCATCAGGAAATTCTGCATTGTTTTATTTTTATACACCATCAAACCGGAAGGATTAAAGAAAGCTATGGCTTCCGGCATGGCGTCAAAATGACGACAAAACGTTTCAATCGTCATATTAACTCCGTGAAGTATTTTGTAGTAATCGCCCTTGTACAGCTGCGCGTTAGCCCTGTTATTGAGCAGCCCCGCGCCGGCATCCGTAAACACCTTATAGTTGTCTGCGAGCAGGCCTGCTATGTTGTCGGCTACCTGTTTCAGCGCTTGTCCTATTTGCCCCATTTCGTCGTCGGGCAGGTTTACATTTGTCATGTCCGTATTGCCGTCAGCGAACGCTTCGGCCGCTGTAATGATGGTATTGACCGAATTATTTATGTTCTTAATAATCATAGTGTTTAAAGAAATCAAAATAGCTATAATAAAGAAAAGAATCCCTGCCATCAGCACGGCGGTCGTTATATAGCTGTTTCTGGCAATGTCACGGCTCTCTGAAGCCTGAGCTTCATTGATGGCCATAAGTTCTTTATGGAGTTCGCTAATGAGCAGTCCTTTTGGGATAGCCGTGTCATGCAGGCGTTCCACAGCGGCTTCCTTTTGACCGTTTGTAGCAAGGCGCGCAACACTATCTATCTCCTGAGACCATTCTGATATCTTCACACTTATTTCAGACACAGCCCTGGTTTGCTCGGTATTTTCATAACCAGCGCGGTTCAGGCAGTCTAAATAACCATTGATATTAAAGCGGATGGTGTCCTGATAATTACCGATGGCCTCAAATAAATCGTCTTGCGCCTCGCCTCCCGATTCAATTATTGCCCTGCGTAGAACAAGTGATTCTATCTGGCCGATACAATAGGTAATATTGTTCAAATATACAAGGGGCTGTACTATTAAGTAATCATTTTTATTAATTATATTATTCATTTTCGCAATATTTAAAAAGCCACTTATGAAGATCAGAAAAGAGGCAAGAATAGCGATTACAGAGAAGATTAACAGCCTTGTTTTAATTTTCATATCTTTCATCAACAGTTCCCCCCCTTATATGTAATTACTTTTGATTTTCGACATCTGGACTCTTATCGAAAAGAATAATTGCGATTTTGGTAAAGTCGGAATAGAGCGTAGCGGAATAGAGGATTTGCCAAAATCATGCCGGGGCTTTGTAGCTGTCAACCGTCCTGCCGATGCATATATGTAATTGGCACAGGTCAATCAGGAAAAGTTCTTAAATCTTATGGCAAATATTATACATAGAGCATACCACTCTTTTATACAGAAATCAACGTTCTGATAATCAATCCTAATATTATGGCGTTTTGCAATTGTCAAAAATCTCGTCACGACGCCAAATTAATAAAAAGGCAGTGTTCCTTTGCTCATTCTTTTATTCTTATTTTAGCAGATTATTTGCACCCCCGCCTTTTCAACATCCTATTTATTTCGCAAAAAGCAGCCCCTCGGGGGCTGCTTTAATTGCAAATTAACAGTAGCGTCACGACAAGAAACCACCGACTTGCATGCATTCGATCATTTTTTCAGTATGCCGGGAAAATGGATATTACGCTGGTCAACAATTTGAATGAAATATTAAAAGTGCCTGTGAAAAAATACGCCGCGTCAGAAAAGATAGGGTTTCTATCAGAAGCTGCTCTGCGAGCAGTTTTGCTCAAACCGGATACATCTACGGTTAAAGGCATCAGGGATATTTTCTACATGATTTTACTGTATGATTCCGGAGCCAGGAATCATGAGATACTTGATCTGAAAGTGAAAGATATTGATTTCACTCCCGGATCATGCAAAATAACTGTAACCGGGAAAGGGAATAAGCGACGCACCTTGCAAAAGCAACAGCCGCATCTAATCCGCTGAACCATGTTGAAGCAATTTATCTAAGACCGTGGAAGAATGACGAGAAATTGATACGTCAACTATACGGTCTCGCTTAACTTTACAAAACACGAAGTTACACGGGCCCCTTCTTTGCCTAGCAATGACGTTACAACTAAATTGAAATACTCAGCGGTAACGTATCAAAAGATCGTATACTCTTTAGTAGGCAAATTTGTTCAATAATTTGGGGGTTAGCTATCATTAAGGTGGTTTTTAGCCGCCATTCCGGGGCCCATCGGCTGGAAACCGGCGGCATTTAATTGATCGATATTCCAATAAACGATCGAATCGACGTAAATGCAATTTATTAATTGACATTATCTCCAAATAACCAATGCGGCATTTATGCTAAAGTCTAAAATTAATCTATATTAGTGATTTTATTTGTTATATATATTGAATGATCACAGATTGTGTGGTATTATATGAATAATAGTAATCATATAATCGTTCATAAAATTGGTCGGTATGGTTATCTGTAAAAAAGGAGGAAGAATGATGAAAAAACTGTTAACCGCTTTCCTTGCCCTAGTCGTCTTGAGTACCGCGAACGCTTGCGGAAGCAGCGCCAACAATGCTCCCGGCAGCGAGAACACCGCAACCCCTGGCAGTGATTCCAGTCAGTCAACAGCAGCGTCAGCAGATGCACCCACTAATTCAACAGAAGATAGTGAATGGGTTCCAGAAAAGGACATCACATTTGTTGTTCCGTTTGATGCCGGCGGAACCGCCGACATACCGGCAAGAATTGTCGCAAAGTATATGACGAAATATTCTACAAAGCCGATTACTGTTGTTAATATGCCAGGATCCGGTGGGCGTGTTGGTGCAAAAGAGGTGCAAAATATGCCTGCTGACGGCCACACAATCATGCATGTTCCGGTTGGCTGGTATATGCAATACGCATTGGGTATCGCAGACTTTACCTATCTGGATTATGAGCCTGTTACCTTGTGGGCGGATTCTTGGCTTGCGTTAGTGGTCAGCGCCGATTCTCCCTACAATACATATGAGGAGTTTATTACGGCAGTAAAGGCAGACCCAACATCGTTTAAGATTGGCGCTGTTACAGGCACACTGCCTATTCTTGCCGAGCTCTCAATCGCCCAAAAAGAAGGCGTAGAGTTTAATATTGTCGATTTTGGCACCGGTGCAAAGGCACCTGAGTTATTGGGCGGACGGGTTGACGCCTATATGGATGGCTTAGGTGCGGTTCAACAGTATATCGATGGAGGACAGTTTAAATGTCTTGCGGTTGTCTCGCACGAGCGGCTTGTTGGCTTTGAGGATGTCCCTGCGTTCTCCGAATTGGGGTATTCGGATTTCGACTATTTGCTGCAATCCTTTGGTATGTGGGCGCCAAAAGGAACGCCAAAGCCGGCGATCGAATATATGGCCAATCTCATCAAGCAGGCATCGGAGGATCCGGATTGTCAAAAGGAATTGGAAAACCTCTCCTATGGCGCGACTTATATGACTCCGGAAGACTATGCGGTGTTCTGCGAAAAGGTGTTAAGCGACACAATCAGCGCATGTGAATCCCTGGTAGAATAAAGAATCATACTACCGGCGTCTATGGGGTTCCCTATGGAACCCCATAGACGCCGGTAAGCAAGGAGATGAATGTTGTGGGCGAAATAATTTTTTTGGGGATTTTATTCCTGGCATGCAGCTATTTATTTTCGTTAACCTTTTCATTCCAAACCAGCGTTCTCGATAAATCCGGAGGCGCGGCCTTATTCCCGCAAATTGTAATCATTTTTTTGCTTATCTTTTTAGCGCTGCGCATCATTTTAATTCTCAGAACGAAAGAGAAGAAGCCATTTGTTTTTCTGGAACTGTTCCAGGGCATGCGGCTGTTCTTTTTCACCGCATTAGTTCTTTATATTATAGCCATCAAACCGGTCGGCTATGTGATTAGCACCATCATCTATTTGTTAATTGTGATCAATGTATTCTATTATAGCACCAGAGGCAATTGGGGTAACCCAAAGTCGATTCTTATCCGCAATACATGCATCTTTGCATTTGTGTTTCTCATGAACACCTTTTTTGCCTCGATGCTTAAAGTCTTGTTGCCGCAGGGATTTTTAGCCTAACACCTAAATTTTGTATGTGAGGTGGATATCTGTGGATCTGTTACAAGTTTTTCAAAGTGTGCTCAATCCATTTTGCCTGTTTCTGATTCTACTCGGTGTTGTCGCCGGCAATCTGTTCGGCGCTATCCCGGGACTAAATACACCTATTGCAGTTGCCTTGGCACTGCCGTTTACTATGGCTATGGATCCTGTTCCCAGCGTATGCTTGATTATGGGTATCTATATGGGCGGCGTATCCGGGGGGTTGATTTCAGCCATCCTGCTGCGTATCCCCGGAACGGCCGCTTCTGTTGCGACAACCTTTGACGGTTATCCCATGACCATGAAGGGCAAGGGCACGGAGGCGCTTACGCTCGGCGCATTCGCCTCCTTCTTCGGCGGCATCTTTAGCTCATTTATGCTTTTGCTCCTCGCGCCGCCGCTATCCCAGCTGGCAATTGGCTTTGGACCGTGGGAATACTTTGGCTCCACTCTATTAGCCCTGAGCATGGTGAGTGTTCTCGCAAAGGGCAATCAAGTTAAAGGCTATATCTCCATGGGGATTGGTTTGCTGGCGAAGTGTGTGGGCATGAGCCCGATTGATGGAATCGCCACCCGCTTTACATTCGGCAATTATCAGCTTGAAAATGGATTTAACCTGATTGCGATTGTCATAGGCGTCTTTGCGTTTCCTGAAATCGTAAACAACGCTGCGAAATTAAAGACGGTTATCAGCTTATCAGAGGTCAAGAAGAAATTTTTCTATATGCTTCCCAAAGCCGACATTAAGCGGCATATGCCAAACTTTTTACGCTCGAGCGTGATCGGCACGGTAATCGGTATTCTACCCGGACTGGGCGGCGGACCTGCCGGCATGATGGCCTATTCGGCCGCCCAAAAGTTCTCCAAAACCCCCGAGGAATTTGGGCAAGGTTGCGACGAAGGCGTCGCGGCGTCTGAAAGTGCGAACAACGCAACAACAGGTGGCGCATTGATTCCAATGCTGGCGCTGGGGGTTCCCGGTGATACAACAACCGCCATTATCATAGGCGCTTTTGTGATGCAAGGGATTCCGGTAGGGCCACAGCTCAGCATCAACATGCCCCTGCTATTCCGCACCATTATCTTTGCGACATTTGTCGCCAATATCTTTATGTTCATCTACCAGGCTTCCACGCTCAGATTCATGGCGAAGATGATTCAGGTACCCAGAATGTATCTTATGCCTATTATCTCCGTGTTTTGTGTCACAGGAATCATCGCGGTCAACAACAATATCTTCGATGCGTATTGTGCAATTTTCTTCATCGTTTTGGGCTATATTCTCGATAGAAATGATTATCCCATCGCCCCCTTTATACTGGGCAATATCCTGGGCGGTCTGATTGAAGAAAACCTGAGGAGATCAATTGTGTACTATGGCACCTTCAGCAGCTGCGTCTCCCGATTTTCTGTGGGAACCCTGTTCTTCTTTATGGCAATCCTGATTCCGACTGTGTCAGCGTGCTTGTCGAGCGGGCGAATTCGCGCACTGCTCCGTTTAAAGCCTCTCAAATAAAGGAAAGATATTTGCATGGAAGTCATATCATTCAGAGGTTTGTAGAGTCCGATTGATCGGCGCAGATTACCTTAATCCCTTGCTCCTGAATATTGGCAAGCTCATCTGCGTTTGCACTCGAATCGGTTACCAGCACATTGATATTCTCAAGCCCCGTACTGGTAAAGTGAAAGGATCTTCCAATTTTTGAACCGTCCGCGGCAACAATACACATGCCCTTACAACGCTTTACCATCAGCTCATTTAGCATTGTTTCCTGATAGGCATAAGTTGTGATGCCTTCCTTACTGCTGATGCCGTTTACGCCAAGTATACAATAATCAGCATAAATTTTGCGGATTAACAAGGTCGCAAGATCGCCGGTATAAGAGCAAGTTTTGTCGTTATACACACCGCCGGTACATATCAACTCCGCTTTCCCATTGTTCACCACATTTGCCGCCAACGCATTGTTGGTAACGATGCGAATCGGTCGGTCCTTGATCCTGTCGATGATCTCAAGAGTCGTGGAGCCCGAGTTGAGAAACACCGTAACATCGGGAGGAATCATATCCGCGATCACTCTGGCAATAGCCTTTTTCTGAGAGACGAACGATTCACCCTTGTTTTCAAATGTGGGGATTTCCTCAGATTCGGCCTCCAACAGGCGCGCACCGCCATGGAATCGCTCCAGATTGCCCTGCTTCTCCAAATAGTCAAGATCGCGCCGAATTGTAATCTCGGAGACCCCCAAAAGACGGCTAATATCTGAAACCTGTATAATCGTATTTTGCGAAACAGCATTTAATATCTGCTGCTGCCGTTTCTGAATTGTCTCTTTGCTTTGTTTCATTCCATTGCCTCCCCATCGACGTCCGGTATTATTCGTTTGTTTCCATATAATATCATAAAATCAATCGTTTGTCGATCCGTTTATGTTTGTTTTGTGCGATAATGAGGAAGGATGGTGTTTGTATGCGTGCCATAATGGTTATGTTTGATTCTTTAAATAAGCTATATTTATCCCCGTATGGATGTGAGCAAGCCTATACCCCGAACTTTGACCGGCTCGCGCAGAAAGCGGTTACCTTTGACAACTTTTACGTCTCCAGTTTGCCGTGCATGCCGGCGCGCAGAGACCTGCACACAGGGCGAAGCGGCTTTTTACACCGCAGTTGGGGGCCGCTGGAGCCATTTGACAACTCCATGCCCGAAATTTTGAAAGACAACGGCATTTACACACGCCTTATCAGCGACCACGGGCATTACTGGGAGGATGGCGGTTGTACCTATCACAACCGGTATTCCACTTGGGAGTGCGTGCGCGGACAGGAAGCGGATCCGTGGTCGTGGAAGGTCTCCGACCCCCACATACCGGAACACCATCCAACCATGCGGGAATTCACACACCCGGAGTGGTGGTGGCACAGCTGGCACAACAAGGATATCATACATTCAACCGGCGAATGGCCACAAAATTTGGTGTTTGATAAAGGCATAGAATTCCTAAATGAAAACCACGCGGCGGACAATTGGTTTGTGCAGATCGAAACCTTTGACCCCCACGAACCCTTCGATTCTCCAGATGAGTTCATGGCTTTGTATAAGGACGACTACGAGGGCCCGCATTTTGATTGGCCGCCCTATGCTCCTGTTACAGAGGACGACGCGGTTGTTGCGCATGCCCGCACAAGATATGCCGCACTGGTCAGTATGTGCGACCGCAACTTAGGGCGCGTGCTGGATATCATGGATCAGTACGACATGTGGGAGGATACAATGCTCATCGTCAATACGGATCACGGCTTTATGCTCGGTGAGAAGGATTGGTGGGCAAAGTCGGTGATGCCCTGCTACAACGAGTTGGCCAATACGCCGTTTTTCCTCTGGGAACCGCATATCGGTGCGAAGGCGCAGCGGCGCCGGTCGCTCTGTCAATCCATTGATATCCCCGCTACGCTGCTTGCATATTTTGGCGTCGATATTCCTGCTGAAATGCAGGGAAAATCCCTGCTGCCGGTTATACGGGAGGACACGCCCATCCGCAAGTACGCGATTTATGGATTTCATGGATCATTTGTAAATATCACCGACGGCCGGTACACCTATATGCGCGCCGCCACTTCCGTCGCCAATACACCGCTGAATGAGTACACCCTGATGCCAACGCATCAACAAGGCTTTTTCACAACGAAGGAGCTGTGCAACGCTGAAATTATTGAGGCGTTACCGTTTACCAAGGGCTGTCGCCTTATGCGTATTCCAAATGTCAGCAGGCTTGCAAATGCAACCTTCTGCAATTCCTTCCAGTACGGCAGCCTGTTATGGGACTTGTACAAGGATCCCCATCAGCAAACGCCGGTTGACAATCCCGCTCTGGAGGCCAAAATGCTCAATGCGCTCATCGAAAAAATGCGCGAGAATGATGCTCCATCCGAACAATTTACCCGACTGGGGATAAACCCGGATATTCAATATGACGAGGAAACGGTAAGATATCAATGCGAGAATATCCCGACGTTCGACAGCTTTACAGTAACAAAACGCTACAAATGGACTTCCGAAGCCAAGAATATGTTTATTGGCCTTTTATCCCTGCTGCCGGAGACCCGAAACGAGGAATACTTTCAGGCTATCGACGAGGTTATGGAAAATTCAAAGGATAGCACCGTGAGACGTGAGCACTTCGAGCTTTTGGCAAAAAGATTTTACTCCCCCGATCCGGGGAAGAACAACTATTTCCTCAACAAGCTTGCGAGGATACGATAACAAGGTGTGATGGAATGAACATATTGGTTTTAGACGTTGGTACCTCGAGCATGCGGGGAACGCTTTACTCCCCGCGTGGTGATACCATCTGCAAAAGGCAAGAAGAATATGCTTCGGTGTGTCAAGGCGACGCCTGCGAAATCGACGCACATATTCTAAAGGACAGCCTTTTCCGGATTACCTGTGCCTGCGCGCAGCAATGCAAGCAGGCAGGCGCGTCAATTGACGGTATTGCATTGACGGCACAGCGTTCCTCCGTGCTGCCTGTGGATAAACATTGCAGACCCCTGCGGAATGCGATCACCTGGCAGGATAAGCGGGCAACGGACATTTGCACAACGCTTGCACAGCATGTCCCGACTATATACCAGACATCCGGAATGAGGCCGTCCCCTGTTTTCTCAGCCCCCAAAATGGCCTGGCTAAAGAGGAATGAAAACGAAATCTACCAAAGCGCTCATAAATTGATTGGCTTTCACGAATATTTGCTCTGGCAGATGACAGGGCGGTTCTGCACCGATGACACCATCGGCAGCAGAACCTGCCTGATGGACGTTCACAGCCGTACCTGGTCGGAGGAGCTACTGGGCTTGTTTGAGCTGGATCAAGGAAAGCTCTGCGAGATCATTCCCGCCGGATCGATTGCGGGTCTTACAACAGGGGCATTTGCCGCAGATTGCGGCCTCGACAATACAGTACCCGTCATCAGCGCCGGCGGCGATCAACAGGCGGCGGCGCTGGGTCTGGGCTGCCTGCAGCATGGTCAGATTGAGGTAAATATCGGCACCGGCGCATATGTGATCGCCTCGTGCGGTCATCCCATCCTCGATCCGGAGATGCAGTTGATCTGCAATACCTCCCTGAATGGGCATTGGATACTGGAAGGGGCGTCCTTGTCCTCGGGAGATGTGGTGCGCTGGATGAACGAGCAATTTTTTCATGGGCCGAACCAGCGCTATCCATATGAAGCCTTTGACCTTGCGCTCGCCCGCGCGCCGGCCGGCGCTCATGGACTTATCTTCTCCCCCTGTCTTTCGGGTAAGGGCGCACCCTTTTGGGATTCGTCGGCTTGTGGTACAATCCACGGCATTTCGCTCCAGCATACGAAGGATGATTTCGCGCGGGCGCTGGTGGAGGGGATCGTCTCCGAGGCAGCCGAATGTCTGGAGATTATCCGGCGGCTACTTGGAGCAGCACATATAGATTCTCTGCACTGCGCCGGCGGCCTTACTAAAAATGCCGTATTCAACCAGATCCAGTCGGATACCTATGGGCGCCCAGTCAGTGTGTTTTCAGACGCGGAGGCGACAAGCCTTGGTGCTTGGATGGTGGGCGCGGTGGCGCTAAGCTTATTCGCGACACACGAGGAAGCGTTTCGTTGCGCGAGTACAACGAGAACGAAGCGCGTGTTTGAGCCGGAGGCGGAAGCTGTTGCGCTATATGCCCGCAATCGCCGCACACGCAGAGCGCTGTATCAGGCGACTGCACATATGCACAGAATGGAGGGATCGGATTGCTAAAGGAGTTAAAAGAGGCTGTTTGGGAGGCCAACATGCAGCTCACCACCTACCATTTGGTTTTGTTTACCTGGGGGAATGTCTCAGGCATAGACCGGGATCGCAATGTGCTGGTGATAAAACCCTCCGGTGTGCCCTATGGAGATCTCGGCCCTGGGGACATGGTGGTTGTCGATCTCGCGACTGGAAACGTGGTCGAGGGACATTACAAACCGTCATCCGATACGCCGACGCATATTGAGCTTTATAAAGGACTTGCCGACATTGGCGGAATCGTACATACTCATTCCTCCTGGGCGACCATCTGGGCGCAGCGGGGAGAGGGCATACCTGCACTGGGAACGACCCATGCGGATTATTTTTACGGTGAAGTTCCCTGCACCAGAAAAATGACCGCCGAGGAAATTAGCGGTGCATACGAAAAAGCAACCGGTACAGTTATCCTGGAGTCGCTTGCCGGGGACAATAAACAAAGCAGCCCTGCGATTTTGGTGCATTCCCACGGTCCATTTACCTGGGGGAAAAGCCCCGGGGAGGCCGTTTACCACGCGGCAGTCCTGGAGGAGGTCTCGCGCCTTGCAAATTTCACCCTGTTGGGGGCATCGGTTCCCCCTATGCAGCAGGAGCTGCTGGATAAGCATTTCTTCCGCAAACACGGTTGCCGTGCCTATTACGGCCAGGAGGGGGGATAGCATTGCAAACAGTTTTTCTGGGCCTATACGAAAAGGCCATGCCGGAGGAGCTTACCTGGGAGGAAAAGCTTCTATCCGCACAAACAGCGGGGTTCGATCATCTGGAAATAAGCATTGACGAAAGCGAAGCGAGGCTATGCCGCCTGTGGGACAGGCACAAGCAAACCGAAATACGGCACGCGATGCTGGACAGCGGTTTCCCCATTCGCACCATGTGCTTGAGCGCGCACCGAAAATACCCTATGGGAAGCGCAAACGTGGCGACGCGCCAACAATCGGTGGATATTCTAAGAAGGGCTGTTGAGCTCGCGGTCGAATTGGGGATTCGGATTATCCAGATTGCAGGATATGACGTATATTATGAGCCGTCAACATCACAGTCTGTCGTGTACTTTATGCAGGGCTTGGAAACAGCGGCTGCATTAGCTGCACAATATGGCGTGGTGCTGGGCTTTGAGACCATGGAGACTCCTTTTATGGACACGGTGCAAAAGGCAATGCGCTATGTCACGCAAATCCAGTCACCATATCTACAGGTTTTTCCGGACGTCGGCAACCTATCCAATGCCGCTTTGCTATATGGGGAGGCGCCCACAACGGATTTAGAGCGCGGCAGGGGACATATCGTGGCCGTGCATATAAAGGAGACAGCGCCCGGAATTTACCGGGATATGCGGTTTGGCGAAGGACACGTTGATTTTCAGGCATGTATACAAAAAGCACTCGATCTCGGTGCCCGCTTGTTTACGGCAGAGTTTTGGCACACAAACGAGCGTGACTGGAAACGGGAGCTGGAACACACAAGCCGATTTTTAAAATCATATTTTATAATTAATTAGGAGCGATAATATGGCTGGCAAGATAAGTGAAATTTCGAGAGAGTCCTGGATTTTGAGCACATTCCCCGAGTGGGGAACCTGGCTGAACGAGGAAATTGAGCAAGAAATTGTTGAGCCGGGGAGCTTTGCGATGTGGTGGCTCGGTTGTACAGGGATATGGCTTAAGAGCGAAGGCGGAACCGATTTATGCATTGACTTTTGGTGTGGCAGCGGTAAGCGAACCAAGAAAAAGCCCTACATTGATCCGGAGCACCAGATGGCCCGGATGTGCGGTGGAAAAAAGCTACAGCTAAATCTGCGAACCACGCCGTTTGTACTGGATCCGTTTGCCATCCGCAAGGTTGATGCCATCCTATCTACACACGACCACAACGACCACATAGACATCAATGTTGCCGCCGCCGTTCTGCAAAATTGCAGCCCGGATGTTCCTTTTATAGGTCCGAAGGCCTGCGTCGACAAATGGGTCGGGTGGGGGGTTCCTGCGGAGCGTTGTATTACAATGAAGCCCGGCGACTCTGTCCGCGTTGGTGATGTGGAGGTTCTGGCATTGGAGTCGTTTGACCGCACAGCCATGATCACGGCGCCACCAAGCGGTGATTTGCGAGGCGTCATTGTGGACATGGATCAAAAAGCGGTAAATTACTTATTAAAAACCCCCGGGGGCTCGCTGTATCACAGCGGCGACTCTCATTATGCGAATTCCTACGCCAAGCATGGAAATGCTCATGATATCGATGTCGCACTCGGCTCCTTTGGCGAAAATCCGCGAGGCGTCACGGATAAAATGACGGCTTCGGACATACTGCGGATGGCTGAAGCATTAAACACAAAGGTAGTGATTCCCTTCCACCACGACATCTGGTCGAATTTTCAGGCCGATACAAATGAGATCCTGACGTTGTACCATATGAAGCGCAACCGGCTCCAATACAAGTTCAAGCCTTTTATTTGGCAGGTGGGTGGTAAATTTGTGTATCCAAACGACAAGGACAAATTAGAATACCATTATCCGCGCGGCTTTGACGACTGCTTTTCAACCGACACGAATCTCCCTTTCCCATCGTTTTTATAATCAGTCACACAATACCTTGCACCGCCATGTGCGGTAGAATGGATGGTTTGAAATGAGAATTGAGGAACAAGTCCTGGCACCTCTGGACAGGTGCTATGCGGCAAGCCGGCTTTTTTTCAACAACGAATATTGCCCCGTATTTGCCAGCGAAGGCGAAGGCCCATGTTATCTGTTTAGCGGCAAGCATTATGAGGTAAAAAACACGATCTGGGAAAAGCCCGGAGGCACCATGTCCCTAATTGAAATCCCGTGGCGAAAAGGTGAATTTCTCGCCGTACAGAACTTCAAGCGCAATTTCGAGGCGCAGGATGCCTGTGTGGTGCATGGCCGACCAAGCGCCGCGGGGGGATGGGAGGTCACTCCCTTGCTACAGCTTCCCTATCTGCATCGCTTTGATCTTCTGGAGCGCAACGGACAGTATTATTTTCTAGGCGCCACCCTTTGCAGCAGCAAAAGGGAACGGGAGGACTGGTCCGATCCGGGAAAAATCTACGTCGGCGCCCTGTCCCCGGATCTTGACCGCCCCGTTGCACTGGCAGTCCTAAAAGATGGCTTGACAAAAAACCATGGGTACGCGCATGTCGTATGGCACGGGCAGCAGACCGGCCTTGTGGCTGCGCACGAGGGGATTTTTGCCGTCTCCCCACCGTCGGCACACGGATTGGATTGGAATATAGAACAGCTCACTGATACGCCTACAAGCGATGTTGCGGCCATAGACTTAGACGGTGACGGAGAATTGGAGCTCGTTACGATTTCCCCATTTCATGGCTCTGATTTTCGGGTGCTAAAACAAATTTATCACAGATGGGAATGTGTGTACACATACCCGGTGCAAAACGACTTTTATCATGTCGTCAAAAGCTGCATATTGGCAGGGCGCCCAATGGTGCTCGGTGGCTGTAGGCGCGGGCAAAAACAGCTGTTTGCAATCGCGTACAACCGCGACACACAACAGTATGAGTCTATTCTCATCGACGAAGAGGTAGGGCCTAGCAATGTCGATGTTATACCCGGTTCCTCCTGTGACATAATTGTTTCGGCAAATCGGGAAATCGGTGTGTGTACATTGTATTATGTGTATGCCGACTAATCGTTCTTTGCTTAGAAAAAGCTGTGCCTTACCAAAAGAAACACCACCTATGTCCGTATAAAGACCTCCATAGACGCAGCGACAGTTAAATCACTTGCCCCACCACCTTGTTTTTTGCGCCATTTCGCAACTATTCAGGAAAGGCGGGCTTACAATAACAATCTTCTTTTTCGTGGTTAGTCTCATAGCCTCCATCATAGGGGCTATTAGCGGCATCGGTGGAGGGATCATCATCAAGCCGGCGCTGGAGCTGATTTCCGGTCATGATACTGTGGTAATTAGCTTTTTATCCAGCTGTACCGTGCTGTCGATGGCAATCGTGTCCCTGCTGCACCAAAGAACAACTGGCGGAGAACTCGAACTTCGGCGCGGAACAGCCCTGGCGGTCGGCTCTGTAGCCGGCGGTGGTCTTGGAAAATACATATTGGATGCAGCCTTTGAGATTTGGGACAATAATTTAGTCGGCCTTATACAGTCAGCTCTGTTGCTGCTCATTCTTATTGGCCTATTTCTATTCTCCATCAAGCAGGATGAAATGACGCCCCGAAATCTTCAACACCGCCTCCAATGTATGCTTCTAGGTGGTTCGTTGGGGCTGTTGTCCTCTTTTCTGGGGATTGGCGGGGGACCGATGAATCTGGCCGTGCTATCCTTTTTTCTGGGAATGAACTTAAAGAAAGCGGCTATACACTCCATTTATATCATTCTATTTTCGCAGACGACCAGCCTGTTTTTCACAATCCTCCACCATACAGTGCCGCCAGTTTCCCCAAGCAGTCTGTTGAATGTGGTCGGCGGCGGTGTTCTGGGCGCAATCATCGGGCGCACACTCGCAAAAAAGATGAAGGAGCAAGCCGTTGTAGTCCTGTACCGCTCCGTATTGGTTTTAGTCACCGCCATTACCGGCATAAACCTCCTCCGATATTTGTGAAGTACAGAGATATACCTATCAGAAATCTTCCAGTACCGGCATATTCTCCGGCACAGGGTCGGCAAAGTACCGCTCATATATCTTGGGTACGCAGCGGTCGATGATTGTACGCTCGGCGGGGGATAGCCCATTCACGCCGCCTACAATGAGTTCGCACAGGGATAAGATAAATTCGCTCTTTATCGGCAGCGGGTCAATGTTCTTGCCGGTGTCGGGGTCAACGATATTGAGGTTAATGTCAAGCGGGTTAATGTAATCCGTACCTGTTGCCGATAACTTGATAATCTGCCCGCCAAGCCGTGAAACAAGCGGGTAATATTCCGCTTCGGGGTCAATAATAAAGCAATCGTCATCTGTAATGAGGAAAGCGTTGACGATGCTCCGCTTCGCGAGAAAACTTTTGCCGCTGCCCGGAGTACCGAGTATGAGGCCGTTCGGGTTTGAAAGCTGCTTGCGGTCTGCCATTGCGCCTTTGCCCCAAAAGTTTGAAAGTCATCGTCAATGATGTCGGCCAGCAGTATGCCCTTCGTAGATACCGGAATACATTTCTTCATTCATCACAATTGTTTCGTTTAAGTCACTCAGGTTTTCCAATAGCACTATGGCGGTCATGATTTTTGTCATGGATGCTGGATAAATCCCTGCTGAACTGTCTTTGTCAAATAACACTTTTTCATCATTCAAACTGATAAGGACGGCGTTTGAACTGTTGATTTGCAAGTCCGACGCTACTTCATAATCTGCGAAGTTTCCGGTAGGAGCTTTATCCGCCAGGCGAATATCGCTAAACGGATAAAGAAAACTCCAAAATGTTATGACAGCGCATAACAGCGTAATAATTGCGCAACCTCCGGGACGCCCTCTCCTGTTTAGCCGTTTACGCATAGCAACTCGTCCTTTCTGCGACAAAATAAAAAGCTCGTTCTTATGGTTTTAAGTCTACCGCATAAGAACGAGCTGTTTTTTAATATTTAGTTGTTAATTTCCTAAGAAAAAGTAGAGATAACCGTGAGATTTTCCTCAGAAATGGTGTATTCTTCTTAAGGAACTCCCTTTAAGCAATGGAACCGGGCAGAGCCGGAAGCTCGACCGTGAACGTTGTATAATTATTATTGCTTTCCGCGTAAATCTGTCCGCCATGTAAAGTGATGATTTCTTTTGCAATTGCCAAGCCAAGACCTGCTCCACCTTTATCGGAGGAACGCGCGTCATCCAATCGGTAGAACTTTTCAAATATGGATGCAAGTTTTTCTTTTGGAATAGTTCCTGCGTTCTTGAATACAATGTTCACCATATCACCGGCGAGTCCCGCCGTTATTTCAATGACGCTGTTATCTTCGCTGTATGCAACGGCGTTTTTCAATATGTTATTGAACACCCGTGCCAACTTATCGGAATCACCGTATGCCGCCAAGTCCTCGGAAGCATGAATAACCGTCCGTTTCCCGTTATCGGAAAGCTGGGGATAAAATTCATCTGCCATCTGCACCAACATATAGTAAAGGTCTATGTTTTCTTTGGAAAGTCTAATTGTCTGGAGGTTATACCGCGTAATCTCAAAAAATTCGTCGATAAGCTGTTCGA
>Ga0153996_1000241_pt1 | contig 25622 bp, 22 predicted proteins | sample TSNC080MetaG_FD_104728 | JGI IMG/M metagenome (GOLD analysis project Ga0153996, IMG submission 104728) | Attine ant fungus gardens microbial communities from North Carolina, USA - TSNC080 MetaG | ecosystem: Host-associated > Fungi > Mycelium > Unclassified | place: USA: North Carolina, Lumber...
GCCTTGATTCTGCTGCCCAGCCGGGCGCTGGCCTTGACCCTGCTGTCCTGCCGGACGCTGGCCCTGATTCTGTTGCCCTGCCGGGCGCTGGCCTTGACCCTGCTGTCCTGCCGGACGCTGGCCCTGATTCTGTTGCCCTGCCGGGCGCTGGCCGCCCTGGGGAGCCGCCGCCGGTCGGGATTGCTCCTGGGCGGGAGCGGCGGTCGGCGCGGGCGGCGTGGGTGGTGTGGGTGGTGTGGCCGGGGCGGCAGCAGCGGCTGCGGCCCGCTTGGCCTCGCCCTCGGCAAAGTATTGGTCAAAGCTCTCCACGGTGTTTTCCCGGGTGTAATGCTCAAACACAACACTGAGCTCGTCTTTCTCCAGCGCGGTCATGTGTTTTTTGGGCGAGTTAAAGTGCTTGCCCAACAAGTCGATAATATCCTTACTGGGTACGCCCAAATCCTTGGCGACCTCGTGGACGCGGTATTTTTCCATCATAGACATCTATTCCTCCTCATTCATGCGGCACACGGTTGATTGTATGGTATGTGCAAGGCCCGGGTCGGTTACGGCCAATATACCGGCGCGCTTCCCCACACGGAACCAGATTTCATCCATAGTGACGGGGGCGGTTATGGTAGGTACATTATGTTTTTCACAAAGAAAAGACATTTCCTTCGCGCTTTTGGGCGAGAGGTCGGCGGCGAACAGGACAACCCTGGCGTCCCTGGCGGCACACTGGGCCACCGCGTCGAATCCCCACACCAGCTTGCCCGCCTTCCGGCAAAGCCCCAGGGTGGACAGCAGCCTATTCTTCATGGGCGGCCAGCTCCCGTTCCATTTGGTCGTAAACCTCCCCGGGCACCTGGCAGGAAAAGGATCTTTCCAGCCGCCTGGCCTTCCGGGCCAGCTTGAGGCAGCTTACGTCACGGCAGATATAGGCGCCCCTGCCGGATTTTTTTCCGGTGAGATCCAGGGATATTTCGCCCTCCGGGCTGCGCACCACCCGAACCAGATCCTTTTTGGGCTTTTGCGCCTTGCAGCCCGCGCACATGCGCTGCGGTATTTTTCTGACTTTCATAAGTTATCCCACCCACTATGGATTTCACAGCCGGAGGATAGACCGTCCTGACAGCCGGCCCGCCCGTCAGGGGGGAGCCGATGGGGACGCGCTATCCATCCCGGCCCTTACTGTTCATTGTCGCCGAAGAATCCGCTTTCCGGGCGGATATCTATTTTCCAGCCGGTGAGCCGGGCGGCCAGCCGGGCGTTTTGTCCTTTGTTCCCGATGGCCAGGGACAGCTGGTGATCCGGCACCGTCACCTTGCAGCTGCGGACATCCGAATCCTCGATATCCACCGCCAGCACCTGGGCCGGGGAGAGGGCCTCCGCGATAAAATGAACCGGATCCTCCGAGAACTTGACCACATCTATCTTTTCGCCCCCCAGTTCCTCCACAATGTCCGAGACGCGGGTTCCCTTGGGGCCGATACAGGCGCCCTGGGCGTCAACATTTTCGTCCTTGGAGCAGACGGCGATTTTGGTGCGGGAACCGGCCTCCCGGGCAATGGCGCGGATTTCCACCGTTCCGTCATAAATTTCGGGCACCTGCATCTCGAACAGGCGTTTCACCAGCCCGGGGTGGGTGCGGGAGATCATCAGGCGGGGGCCCTTTTCCCCCATGGTGACGTCCACCACATATACCCGGATCCGCTCGCCGTCCCGGAAGGTTTCGGTGGCCACCTGTTCGCTTTTGGGAAGCACTGCCTCGTGCTTGCCGATTTCCAGGGTTACATTTCCCTTCCGCTCGTCGGTGCGCAGCACGGTGGCGGTGACGATATCATGCTGGCGGCTCTGGTATTCCTGGAGAAGCAGCTCCCGCTCCCCCTCCCGGATTCCCTGGCGGATGACGTGCTTGGCGGCCTGGGCGGCGATCCGTCCGAACTTTTTGGTCTCCATGGGGATTTCCACCATGGTGTCCAGGGCGGCTTTTTTGTTGTACTGGTAAGCGTGCTCCAGCAGGATTTCATTGGCCGGATCCTGGACTTCCTCCACCACCCGCTTTCGGAAGGCCACATAGAACCGGCCGGAAACGGGGTCAATCTCCACAACGCTTTCCTCGCATCCCTCGCCATCCCGCTTGATGGCGATGACAATGGCATTTTTGATCTTTTCCAGCAAATAATCCATGGGGATGCCTTTTTCTTTTTCCAGCGACATAAGCGCGTCGAAGAACTCGGTGTTCATTTGTCCAGACCTCCAGTTTCAAAATCAATGTACAGCCGGATATAGGCAGCTTCTGCCTTTTTAATTACCATTTCCACATCCTCGTCCAGCAATATGGTGATTTCATCGCCGGATTTACCCATCAGCCTGCCGACAAAATCGCGGACGCCCTCCACCGGGCGGATCAGTCGCACCGCTACGTCATGTCCGGCATAGCGGGCAAAGTGTTCATCCCGAACCAGCGCGCGCTCCACGCCGGGGGAGGATACCTCCAGCACATAGCTTTGGCTGATGGGATCCTCCTCGTCCAGCAGTTTATCCACCGCCCGGCTCACCTCCTCCAGCTCACCGATGGTTACGCCCCCGTCCTCCTTATCGACAAAATAACGCAAATACCATGAGCTGCCCTCTTTCTCGAAACGGGTGTCCCACAATGCAAGCCCCATTTTGTCCAGCACCGGGCGGATAATCCGCTGCGCGACCTCCACAGTGGTGGGCTTTTTGTTTCCTGACAAATGCCATTTCCTCCCAACATAAACGAAAGAGCGGGTTAAACCCACTCTTTCGTCTGATAACTTCCTGATCCTACGCCGTTATTGTACCATATTAAAGGTTCTTTTGCAAGTGTTAATTGATATCTTGGCGAATCCTCATTAAAAATGAGGGCTATTCCTCCATCTGTTTGCCTAAAAACGCGGCGGCGGTGGCAATCAGCTTGATCTCGGTATCCCCCGAGGAAACGGAGGAATCCTCCGACAGAAGCATAATCGACCCGCACACGTCGCCGGAGGTGATGATGGGCGAGCTGACCAGGGCATAGCGGTCCACCCCCTCCACCGGCTGCAAGCGCGTCGCGTCGCCCGCGGTAAAGGTAAAGGTTTTCCGCTGCTCCATGCTGTCCTCCAGGGCGGCGGACACGCGGCGCTCCAGCAGTTCTTTTTTAGGGATTCCGGCTACCGCGATGACATGATCCCTGTCGCATACCAAAACGGCATATCCGCTGGTGCGGTGAAGCACCTCGGCGTATTGGGTGGAAAAGGTGCCCAGCTCGCCCAGGGGCGAATATTTTTTAAAAATAACCTCGCCGTCGTTATCGGTATATATCTCCAGGGGATCGCCCTCCCGGATGCGCATGGTTCTGCGTATTTCTTTTGGAATAACCACCCTTCCCAAATCATCAATCCGCCTCACTATTCCTGTTGCCTTCATATAGGTTAAGCTCCTCCTTAGTATGATAGAAGTCTTGATTTTAAAATCAGAAGATATATTGTATGTCTGGGATTTCCCCGTTGTCAGAAGCATGGCAGGTTTTCTGGGTACAGTTTCTAGTATTTACTCCACTTGTAATTTTATTCTTTTTTTACTAGAATAAAAAAAGAGGTTTCATTTAAATCTGAATAAACCGGGGGCCGGTATTGCAAGCCCTCCGCGCCGCCCCGGCCAGCCCTTAAAAAGCGATTTGAATTGAAATAGAATATATGCTATATTATGTAGGTAGTTTCCTTGTGTAAACAAATATTTTTGTTTTTCGCTTGCATAGGATTAAGATAGAAAATGCACTAATAAAGGGGTGGTGTGCATATGAAGGAGCCTGTTATCCAGGTGAAGGAGCTGCGAAAGGTCTATCGGGTGGGCAGGGAGCAGGTGGTTGCGCTGGATGAAATCAACCTGGACATTGCCGCCGGGGAGGTGTGCTGCATTGTGGGTACCTCCGGCTCCGGGAAATCCACCCTGCTCAACCAGCTGGCGGGCCTGGAAAAACCCACCAAGGGTTCGGTGACCATCGGCGGCAAAACTATTTCCAGGTTCACCGAAAACCAGCTGGCGCGGTTTCGGCAAAAGAATGTGGGCTTTGTGTTTCAGTCCTATAACCTGATGGCCTCCATGACAGCCTTGGAAAACGTCGCCATGCCCCTGATTTTCCGCGGGGTGGAGAAGGCCAAGCGGGAAAAAGCCTCCCGGAGGATTTTGAAGGAGGTGGGCCTGCTCAACCGGGCGACCCACAAGCCGTCCCAGATGTCGGGTGGGCAGCAGCAGAGGGTGGGCATTGCCCGGGCCTTTGTGGCAAAGCCCAAGATCATCTTCGCGGACGAACCCACCGGCAACCTGGACACCCGCACCACCATCGAGGTTATGCGGATGATGGTGCGGCTGTGCAAGGAGAATAACCAAACCCTGATTTTGGTTACCCATGACACCGAAATCGCCCAGTACGCCGACCGCATCGTCACCATCCGGGACGGAAATATCATCAGCGACGTGGTGAATGAAAACCCGGTGGCGGGGATGAGCGAGGCCCAGGCGGATGAAGCCGCCGCCCGGGAGGCGGAAATGATGCTGGAGCTGGACAAGGAAGCGCTGGAGGATGTGGATACGATCGCCAGGACCGTAGGAGTATACCGTACCGATGAAGCGGCGGACGCGCCGCAAAACGAAGGAGAAGTGAATGAGCGGAAAGACTAGGATTGTTGCGCTGGTGCTGGCCATTATGATGCTGTGCAGCACCCTGATAGGTGTGCTGGGTATGTGGGCAGGGGCCGCCGAGGCGGTGGTTTTTCAGGAGGATGCCGGAACAAATGTGGGCAGGGCGGGGGAAACCGCGTCCGGCACTGATCCGGTGGTGGATGAGAATACCATTAAGCTGGTGTACAACAGCAACCCCTCCCGGGAGATTCCGGCGGGTAAGCTGACCTATGGCACTGTGGTGGATATTACCCTGGAGTACACCCAAACGATCCAGGGACTTGATAAAGCAACGGCGGCCAAGGGGATCACGGTGCCATCCGCAAGCTATAACCTGACCAGCGCCTTCAGCACCTCCAAGAATCCCACATTAAAGCTGATCTTTAATGAAAAGGTTTCCGGAAGCAACGAATATACCGTGCAGTTGAGCCTCAAGAATGTTACTTATACCGGTTCCAGCAGTGTGGATAATATCGCGATCTCGTTTAAAGCGGGCTATGTGCTGGCAGGCGTTGCCTACGAGTATGATGTCATCGCGTCCATCCCCACCATTTATACCAACGGAACCGGCGGCACTTCATCCGGAACCGATGACGAAACCAACCCCTACTCCTCCGACATCATCGTGGAAAACGTCTACCTCACCGACAGCACCGGCGAACGGCTGGACGAGGTTACCAAGGATTCTCCGCCCTTTACCCTGGTGATTACCTACGCCGAATACGGCCTCAAGGAGGTGGACGACGACGAGTTTACCGAGGATTCCCTGGACGTTTACCTCACCGACGCCGGGGGCTTTATCACCGGCAGCGGCGCCAAGGGCACCCTTAAATACCTGAACACCTCCACCACCGACGCGCCCCGGTTCCGGGCGTCCTTCCCCAACCTTAAATATAAGGAGGGCGGCTCCACCTCGGTGACCTTCCGCTCCAACTATAATGTATACGGCTGGGAGATTAACGGCAAGGCCAACGCCACCGTCAACCAGGTGGACGATAAGGAAAAAGACAAGCTGTCCCCCCTGAAGCCCCACATCATCGTAAACCAATACTCCTATGGGGAGAGGCAGATTGTGGCGGGGGAAAACTTCACCCTGAATATGAGCATCAAAAATACCAGCGCCGAAATACCGCTGGAGAATATCGTCATGACCATCTCCCCCGAAACGATTAAAAGCGACACGGAGGGCAGCACCACCGGCGGGCTTACCATCACCTCCGCCTCCAATACTTATTATATCGAAAAGCTGGATGTGGGGGGCAGCTTTTCCCACTCCATTGACCTCAAGGCGCAGCCCAACGCCGCCGTGGGCAGCCACAAGGTGGTGGTGCAGTTCAGCTTTCAATATGTGGACGAGGTCAATGAAAAGCGGGAGGAGAGCTCCGACGAGGAGAATATCGCCATCCCCGTCACCCAGATTGACCGGTTCAGCGTAGATCCTATCACAGAAATCCCCGATGTCCTGATGGCAGGTGAGGACGGTTATATCACCGTCAGCTTTATCAACCGGGGCAAGACCACCACCTACAACATCTCGGGGGTCATCAAGGGCAACCTGCCCAGCGCCAACCAAAGCCAGCATTTCGGTAATCTGGAGGCGGGCAAGGCGGGCACGCTGGATTTTGAGGTGGTGGGCTACGAGCCGGGGGATATGAAGGGCGAGATCGTCATGCAGTATGAGGATGAAAACGCCGAGGAAATTGAGATATCACTCCCCTTTAGCATAAGGATTGAGGAGCAGTATATACCGGAACCTCCCCCGATGGATCCCAACGAGGGCATGGAGGAGACAGGAGGCACAAGCGCCGCCACCCTTGTGCTGTGCGTTGTGGGCGGACTGTTAATGGCCACGCCCATCGCGCTCTACCTCTTTAAGCGGGTAAAGGCCAAGGGAATCGAGGCGCTGGATGAAGATTTCTGATTTAATCGCCATGTGCCTGCGGAACCTTCTCCGCCGTAAATTCCGCACCTTTCTCACCGTGACCGGGGTGGTCATCGGCACCTGCGCCATTGTGGTGATGATCTCCCTGGGGGTGGGCATGAGCATCGGACAGGAGGAATGGCTCAATTCCATCGGTGACCTCAGCGTAATCGAGGTGTACAGCCGGGGCGGCGGACAGGAATCGGTGCTGGACGACGCGGCGGTGGCCGCCATCCAGGCCATGCCCGGGGTGGATATCGCCACCCCCTTTATGAACTACTATCCCCCGGAGGGGCGCATGGAGCTGTTTGCGGGCAAAAAGGAGCGGTACGCCTCCTGGACCTCCATTACCGGCGTTTATCCCGAGGCGCTGGAGAAGCTGGGGTATGAGCTGGCGGAGGGCGCCGAAATTCCGAAGCCCGGCGGAAAGACCATGCAGCTGATCTTCGGCCCCAAGGCGGCGTATGAATTTTATAACGTTAAAAACGGAAGCTCGGTGGACAGCTGGGGAATGGATGCCGGGGAGCTGCCCGACCCCTTTTTTGACCCCGTCACCACCGAGTTTATCATCAAGCTGTCCGGTTACGGCGAAGACAACAAGACGCTGAAATACACCGCCGGGGTAAGCGCATTTTTAAAATCCGGCAGCCGCTCCTATGAAAGCCAGTACGGCATTTATATGCATATAGACGACCTCAAGCGGATAAAACAGGAGTATGAAAAGGCCAACAACATCAAACGGGATAAAAAGGAAAAGGATCAGTATGAAAACGTCAAGGTGAAGGTGGAGGTTCTGGACAATGTGAGCGGGATACAGGCCGCCATCGAGGAGATGGGATTTGGAGCCTGGAGCATGGAGGCCATGCGCCAGCAGATGCAGGAGCAGGCGAGGCAAACCCAGCTGATTTTGGGCATACTGGGCGGCGTATCCCTCTTTGTTGCCGCCATCAGCATAACCAACACCATGATTATGTCGGTGTACGAGCGCACCCGGGAGATTGGGGTAATGAAGGTGCTGGGCTGCCTGGTGGGGGATATCCGCAAGGTGTTTCTCATGGAAGCCGGCCTCATCGGCTTTATTGGGGGCGTTGTGGGCATAGCCGTCAGCTACCTGTTGTCCTGGCTGCTCAACACCTTTGGCGGCATGCTGGGCAATATTCTGGGAGGGATGCCCATGGGCGACGGCTCCAAGCTGTCCATCATTCCCCCCTGGCTTGTGTTGCTGGGCCTTATTTTCGCCACCTTCATCGGCTTGTTTTCCGGGTTTCAGCCTGCCAACCGCGCGGTGAAAATCAGCGCGCTGGAGGCCATAAAATCCGAATAGGCGCGCCCGCGCCCTTCTAAACCGATATAGCGCAGCATACACTTTTCATATGGTCAGCCTTAGCGTTTTTTTAAGTTGATTGTAATGAGGGTGTGTGGGCGTGTTTGTTTCATTGGAAATCACCCGGCCGGTTTCCCGGGGTATATTGGGACGGCTGAAGGGTATACTTTCAAAGCCCAAGGCGTGGGTGGAGCCCCGCGAGTGCTGCGGAGGCCAATATGCTTCCCTCTGCTTCGACCCGGGGAAGACCGGCCCGGATTGGGAGAAAATCCGGCGGCTGGCGGAGGAATACGCCCCTTTTGTCCTGGCGCCCGAGGGGCTTGCGCCTCCGGAGGACAGCGGCCTGCGCGTCTATAACCCCACCTCCGGTTTTCGCCGCCAGGTGCTGCTCCATACCGCCTGTGAAATAATCGCCTTGACAAAAATGCCCATGTACCGCAGGGTGCTGGGCCTTATTGACATCGACGGCGACTGGGCGGATCAGCTCAATCCCCTGCTTCGCCACTATACCTCCGTCAAGGTGGTCACCAAAAACCTGTCCCGTTACCGCTTTGCCGCCGACCAGATGATGGAGGAGCTGGGCGCGCCGGTTTTGGTGGGGGAACAGCTGTCCAGTCTGTCTGATTGCGTGCTGGTGGTCTCTCCCGGTGATTTTTCCTCCCGGGAAGACTTTCGTCTGCCCTGTCCGGTGCTCACCGGCGGCGTCTGCGAGCTGCGTTACCGCCCGCTGCTGATGGAAAAGCCGGAGATGGGCCTGCCCCGGTTTGCCGGGCCGCCTCCCCCCGGCATCCCGGAGCATCTTTTTGCGGCGGCCCTGTATGAGCTGTGTGATGCGGACGGGATCAGCCTGACGGCAAAACGCCTCCTGCTGGGGCATAAGCGTTCCCTCCCGGCGGAGGCGGCCGGTGAGATCATGCGTCTCTCGGGACAGAGGGGGTATTTCTGAAATGAATGCCTTTTTTAGCTATTGCCATTTTTAGGCTTGACAGGGTAACATAGTTTGACTATAATACTCTTATTGTTAAAAATACTAGAAAGGGAGGGGTGTCAAATGTCTGGCGAGATTTTTATTACCGCTGAGGGTCTTGGAGAGTTAAAGCGCGAGTTGGATGAGCTGCGAACAGTAAGGCGCAAGGAGATTTCCGAGAAAATCAGAGTCGCCCGAGGGTTTGGCGACCTTTCGGAGAACAGCGAGTACGACGAGGCCAAGAACGAGCAAGCCCTGGTTGAGGCAAAAATCGCCACCCTGGAGGAGCAGCTTAAAAAGGTGCGTCTTATTCAGCGCGATCAGATATCCACCGAGTCTGTCTCCATCGGAACAACTGTGACCATTCTGGATATGGAGTTTGACGAGGAGATGTCCTACCGGATTGCCAGCCCGGTGGAGTCCAATCATGCCAACGTGGAAACCATTACCGATGAATCTCCTGTGGGGAAAGCCCTTCTGGGCCATAAGGTGGGGGACGAGATCAGTGTTTTGGTGCCCAACGGCAGCACCGTGCAGTACCGCATTATCGACATTCGCTTATAGTATGAAGGAAGCCCTTCTATTTTGCAGGAGGAGGGCTTTTTCGGCTTTTATTATCCCAATATACAGCTGTAATCTATTGTTGCAGATCAGGGGCCGCTCCGTTGGAGCGGCCCGGCTTTTTGCCGTTTGGCGGCGAAAGCTACAGGGAAAATACAGATTGCCGTGCTATTTTTTTTGCGGAGGGATATCTTTATGCCTATACGAATCCTGCTTGTTGAGGACGACGAGCATATCTGCAATACGGTCAAAGCTTTTTTATCCGAAGCGGGGTATCAGGTGGACGCCTGCCTGGACGGCGACGAGGCCCACGCCAAATTTTACGATAACGCCTATCAGCTTGTGATTCTGGACATCATGCTGCCCGGCATGAGCGGGCATGAGCTTTTGTGGGAGTTCCGCAAGCTGAACAATACCCCTATCCTGATGATGACAGCGCTTTCCGACGACGAGAATCAAATCAGGGCGTTTGACGGGGAAGCGGATGATTATGTGACAAAGCCGTTTAAGATTCAGCTTCTTCTCAAGCGTGTGGAGGCGCTGCTCCGGCGAAGCGGCGCGCTGGCAAAGGAAATCCGCCACGGCAAGCTGACGCTTTTGCCGGAGGATTTTAAGGCGGTTTATGGTAATGGGGAGCTGGCCCTGACACTTAAGGAATTTGAAATTCTTATGCTATTGGTTCAGAACAGGGGGCGGACGCTGTCCCATGAAATTATCTTGTCCCGCGTGTGGGGCTATGATTTTGAGGGCGACGGTGGCACCGTGCATACCCATGTTAAAAACCTGCGGGCCAAGCTGCCGGAGAATATTATCAAGACAATTCGTGGCGTTGGTTACCGCTTGGAGGAGGAAACGACATGAAGAGAGGCGGAATCTTTGTCAAGGTATTCCTTTATACAATCATTTTCTCGGCATCGTTGGTCTGCGTTACGGTAGCCCTGTTCTCGCGGCAGTTTATGTCCTATTACAGAACCATCCGAATCCAGCAAATCAGCCTCTCCTATCAGAAAATAATTGACCAGTCGCAGAGGAAAGGCGATGTTGCCGAATTGGCAAGGCAGTTCCATGAAAAAAACCAATCCTTTCAATTCTATATCAGCGGTAAAGACGGAGACGTGGTTTACGCCACGCCCGGCGCCGATACGTCAGGCGCTGCGGACGACATGCCCCCCGGCAGGAGAACGTTTAAGATCGCGGTGTACCTCAACAAAGACTATGACCTTCACGCCCAGGGCGATGACGTTTTCGCACTCGACTATGGGAAATGGATCGGGCGGGCGCTTGTTACATTATCCGCCATACTGGCCGCCAGTATCATAGGCGCGTTTGTCTTTGCCCGGCAGATGACGAAGCCCATCAAAATCCTGGTGAATAATACGAATAAAATGGCCAATCTCGAGGAAGTTCCGCCCGCGCCGGAGCGTAAGGATGAGCTGGGCGTATTGGCCCACGATGTTCATTCCATGTACGACAAGCTGAAGGAAACCATCTCCAAATTAGAGGAGGAAATCCTGCGGAAGCGCGAGATGGAGGAAACACAGCGGTATTTCTTCTCGGCGGCCTCCCATGAGCTGAAAACGCCTGTGGCGGCCACAAGCGTCCTGCTGGAGGGAATGCTGGAAAATATAGGCGATTACAAGGATCATCCCAAATACCTGCGGGAATGCTTGAAGATGATGGACGCACAGAGTAAAATAATTTCCGAGATACTGGAGATTGTCAGCCTAAACGACGGGAAAATCGTACCCGAGCCTGAAAAACTGGACATCAGGCGCACGGTTGCCGACCTGCTGCCTGACTTTCAAACCTTATCCGAGGCAAACGATCAGCGTATTGTTACGGACATTCCCGACGGTCAGACCTGCCTTGCCGACTCAAAAATGCTCCGGAAGGCGCTTTCCAACATCATATTGAACGGGGTGCAGAATACTCCCAGGGGCGGCGAAATTCGGATATGGAGCGAGCCTGTGGCCGGACGGTACCGCCTTTGCGTACTGAACACGGGGGCGAGGATTGACGAAGCGGTTCTGCCCAAGCTGTTTGACCCGTTCTACCGCGCGGATAAAGCACGGAGCCGGAAAAGCGGGCGGAGCGGCTTGGGGCTGACCATTGTGGGGAAAACGCTGGAATCAATGGATGTTGATTTCGCTTTGGAAAACACTCCCGGCGGCGTTCTGTTTTGGATGGAGTTGCCGAAGACGTAGCTGTTGCGTTTTGCCGCTGCCGCTGTGCGCTATGCCTGCTGCTGTGCGTTTTGGCGGTGCCGCAGTGCCACGGGGTGGCATGTCGCTCATGCCGCGACGGGCAGTTACTTTTGGAGGAACAAAAGTAACCAAAATTCCCACGGGGGAGGGCCCCCGTGCCCCCCCCTGCACTTCGGGTAGATATCTTTGGTAATCTTGTAGTAGTTTATAGGTATCTACGATATTGAAATAGGGGCACCTGCCCCTAAGACCCCGCTTAAGGACTGCTAGTCCTTAAGAATCCAGTGTTCCTTGGCAAACGCTGTTGGCGCGGTGGTGCGGGGTGCGCCGTCGGTGGGCTGCCGCCCAGCGCGGCGCTGCTTTTTACAAAGCTGCCACCATATCCCTGCCGGTGTTTTGATTTTTCGCCGTAACAGACAAACTACAGGCTGGCTACAGGGAAAATACAGATTGGCTTGCAATAATGACTGTGGCGAACTTTTGAATTATACTATCTGGAGGAAATAGAAAATGAAAAAAATTATTGCGTTTGTTCTTGCTCTGACCCTTACCGCATCCCTGGCGGCTTGCGGAGGGGGCGGGGCAGTGGGTGACGACGAGGGCGGACAGGGCGATAATTCAGGTTCAGGCAATGAACCGTCCGCGGCCGGGATATCGCTTTCTGGAGAAATTGGAGGAGAAATTACCATATCCGCTTACGACACCATGCGATCCAAAGCGTTTTTGGAGGACGCCGCAAGGCTTTTTGAGGAAAAACATCCCGGAACCAAGGTGAATGTGGAGACCTTCTCCGCCATGCCGGAGATCAAGACCTCCGAGCAAGGGGATAAGAAGATGGTGATGGTGGAAATGAAGGATGACACCCAAAGCCGTCAGGATTATATCAAAAAAATGAATACGGCCCTGATGGGCGGCGGGGGCGCGGATATTCTTTCCATGGATGTTCTGCCCGTGCAAAAATATGTGGAAGGCGGACAGCTTGAAAACCTGGGCGCTTACATGGACGCAGACCCGGATTTTGGCCGCGCCGATTACCTGGAGAATATTCTGGACGCCTCCCGGTATAAGGGCGGCACATGGTTTCTGCCGCTGGACTATACCTTCAATTATTATGCTTATGACCGGGCCCTCCTTCCCGGCGCGTCCGGGTTCGGAACGGGCAGCGCTTTCACCGTGGGGCAGCTTATAGCGCTTGCGGAGGGCTCCTTCGACGGAAGCTCCAAGCTGTTTAATATCTTCGATTACACAAAGCGCTCCGGCGGAATGTGGGGCACCCTGCTGGCGGAAAATTACACCTCCTTTGTGGATTTGGAAAACAAGACCGCCAACTTTGACGACGGCAGCTTCGCGGCGCTGCTGGAATCCGTCAAGGAGTACAGCGAGCGGGGATATATCCCGAAAGGCGCTACAGGTGGAGGGGATGCCGGGGCAATGATGCAAAGGGCCGGGGAGGAAGCGACCAACCGGTTTTTCTTCAAGCCTAAAAATGTCATCAACCTGCTTTCACTCTTTACCCGTGATTCGGGAATAAAAATGGCCGTTATGGCGGAGGGCGGCACCATGGCCATCGGGGACGACGATGAAATTGCCGGCATCGCGGCCAACGCTGACGGCTCCGTCCCCTTTACCTACAGCCAGGCATACGGGATCAACGGGAGCTCTCAGAACAAAGAAACCGCATGGGCGTTCCTGCGTTTCCTGCTCAGCGAGGAAATGCAGCTGAACACCAACATGGAGATCACCGCGCTGCCGCTGAACAACGCGGCGCGGGAGAAAAAGATGGAAGCCACGCTGACCGGCAGGATGGGGGAGGCGGGGCAGCAGGGACAGCCGCTGAACGAAGCCCAGACCCAGGCGATCGCAAAGTACAACGAGGCGGTGAAGCAGCTTTCCAGGCAGATCAACGCCTATGTTTTTGAGGACACCATAGTAGGCGACATGATCTCCGCCGAGGTTGCCTACTTCTTCGATGGAACCAAGACCGCCGGTGAGGTAGCGGATGTGCTCCAAAACAAGGTCGGGTTATATTTAAGTGAATAAGGTTTGAGCGGATAAAATGAGTATTATCGAAAAGATTATATCCCAAGGGAGAAGCATCCTGGTCCGGAGGGCAGGGGATGGGGCGGCGCGCGGCCCAAAATCCCTGCGCGTCCACGCCGGAGCGCTGTTTCTGCTGCCCGGGCTTATCGGCTTTATTATCTTCTACATCTCTCCGTTTTTCATCTCCCTGGGATATGCCTTTTTGGATAAGCCGGTAAACGGCTCCTTTGTGGGATTTAAGAATTTTATTGAGCTTTTCGCGAATAAGGCGTACCTCAAAGGGCTTATGAACACGCTGCGCTTTATCGGCATTTCCGTGCCGCTGAACATGGCGCTTTCGCTGGGAATCGCCATGCTGATTAACAAGCTGCGCCGCTTGGGGGAGCTGTTTTCCCTCATTTTTCTGATTCCGCTGGTGATACCGTCGGGCTCGATGGTCTCTTTTTGGAAATCCCTGTTCGCTTACGACGGCGCGCTTAACGGCCTGCTAAACACCTTCGGGATCGCCAAGATCAACTGGCTGGACTCCAGCCTCGCCCTCCTTGTGATGGTGCTCATATTTGTGTGGAAAAACCTGGGCTACAACATGGTTTTGTATCTCGCGGGTCTGGGCAACATTCCGAAGGATTATTATGAGGCCGCCGCGGTGGACGGCGCCAAGCCGTGGCAGGCATTCCGGCATATCACCCTGCCCCACCTGGCCCCCACCTCGGTGCTGGTGCTCATTATGTCCATTATCAACTCCTTCAAGGTGTTTAAAGAGATCTACCTTATTACCGGCAGTTACCCCCACGACAGCATCTATACCCTCCAGCACTTTATGAACAATATGTTCAGTTCGCTGAATTACCCAAAACTGACCACGGCGACCACCGTTTTGGTTGTAATTATCGCGCTGTTCACCCAAGCCCTGCTGCGGCTGGAAAGGAAGGCGGCGGAATGACAAGAACCAAAGAAAGGATCATAGCTGTTGTCTTGGCCTGCATTGGCCTGCTGTTTCTGCTGCCGCTGATCGTTACCCTTACCAATTCCTTCATGGCGGAGGCGGAGATCGCGCTGAATTACACCTCCGGGCTCACCACGTTTGACCTGGTGGACGGCATTACGGAAAAATTTCAACAAATCAGGCTGATTCCGGAGCAGGTGGGGTTTTGGCAGTACGCGGAGGTGCTCATTAATCAGCCGTCCTTCCTTGTCCTGCTGACCAATTCCATAAAGATTACCCTCCCGGTTGTACTGGGCAGCCTGATGGTATCCCTGCTGACGGCCTACGGCTTCACCATCTGGGAGTGGAAGCATAAAGAAATCATATTCATGGTTTATATCGTGGTTATGCTCATGCCTCTGCAAGCCGTGCTGGTTCCCAACTACATCGTCGCGGATATGCTGCATATTAAAGACAATTATCTCGCCATCATCCTGCCGGGAGTATTCTCGCCCTTCGGCGTGTTTCTGATGCGGCAGAGCATGAAGGCGATACCCTCCGCCTACTTTGAGGCCGCCCGGATGGATGGGGCCAATAACTGGTACATCTTCTGGCATATCGTCATGCCGCAGATGAAATCCTCCATGGCGGCGCTGATGATGCTCACCTTCATTGAATATTGGAACCTGGTGGAGCAGGCCGTTATCTTTATCGACGATTACGCCCGGGAGCCCCTGTCGGTCTACCTGTCGCGGATAGCCGAGGGGCGGATGGGGCTGGTCTTTGCGGCCTCCTGCGTATATATGTTCCTGCCCTTCTGGTTTCTGATGCTGGGACAAAAGGATCTGGAAAAGGGGATCGAGCTTTCGGGAGTGAAATGATATGAACAACAACGAAATGAAGGGTGAAACCGCGGCAAAAACGCGGAAGCCTGTGCGGTACCGCTATGTAAGGCGCGGCGTGCCCGCACTGTCCCCGTCGGGGGAACTGGCGGAGGTTCACGGCCCTTACGCGCCGCCAAGAAGGGATTACAAAAAAATCGCCGGCGTCGCCTTTCTGGTGATCCTTTTGATACTGATCTTTTTTTCAAAAACCATCTACCGCTACAACCTGCCGGCAATCACGGCGGTAAAGCCTGAAAGCGGCAGGCTTTCCAAGCTGGAAATAAGCACCGGGCTTGCGGACTGGGCGGAGGTGGAAAACCTGTACGCCGCTGTGGGCGGCAGGGTGGAGGCGGTGTTGGTCAGGGAGGGGGAATCCGTCACCAAGGGGCAGGAGCTCTACCGCCTGAGCTTTGACCGGGACGAGGCGGAGCGCAAGCTGCGGGAGCTTGAGAACAGCCGCGGCAAGCTGCAAACCGATATCCAGTCCATTAACCTTAAGCTTGACAACCAGAACCGGTATTGGACAGACCTCGCGGACGAAGCCTATGAGGAGGAGTTTGTATCCAGTTATGAGCTGGACGCCGTCGCCATCGACATCCGGAAGGCCCGGGAGGAGCTGCGGGATGTAAGGGAGCAATATGACGACGGCGACGCCGGTGAATCGGATGTGGACAAGGCGCGCTATGACCTGCAAGCCCTGTACCTCAAGCGGGAGGAGCTGGAACGGAAGCTGGAGGAGCAGAAAAAACAAGCGAAAGAGGCTGTGGAGGAGCAGGAAAAAGACCGGCAGTCCAAGCTACAGGATTACGAGTCGGACATAGCCGCCCTTAAGCTCGACTTGCAGGCTAAACAAATTGAGCTGAACAGCCTTGGGATTCAGGAGGAGCCCTACAAAAAAGCGCTTCAGGATTTCGAGACCTACAGCGTCATCACCGCTCCGACGGATGGAACCGTCATATCCCTGGGCGCGGGGAAGGGCGAGGCCATCAAGGATGAGCAGCTCATCGCCTCCATTGGGGCGGTGGGAGCATTTGAGGTGGAGTGCGCTATCTCTCTGGATAATAACTTTGTTATCCCCGGAGATATTGTCGAGCTCTCCAATTCCTCCCACGTGGTGGACGGAACGGTAACCAAAATCACCCCCACCGCCCAGAATAAGACGGTTACAATTGAGCTGACCGACCCTAAGGTAACCTCCGGCGAAACCTTTGACGTCACCTTCAAAAAGGAAAGCGATACCACCTACACCCTGGTGCCCAACGGGGCGCTGAATCAGGACAACGACGGATATTTTCTCAACCAGGTCAAGCGGCGGGACGGTATCCTGGGGCAGGAATACTATCTGGCGCGGCTGGACGTTTATATCGGGGATTCAGACTCTACAAACACCGCCGTTGTGCAGGGCATTACCTTCTTTGAGCCCATCGCGCTCATCAGCGACAAGCCGGTCACGGCGGGGGATGTCGTATCCCTATCGAACGCAGGTGATTTCTTTGAAAACTAACAGCCATGCCCGTTACCGCCGCAATAAAGCAAGCAACCTATTGATTGGGGCGGCCGTGATCCTGCTGGCAGCCCTGCTGGCGATGTCCCTGCTGGCCGGGCGGCAGGGATACCAAAACCTTCTGCTGGTAACGCCGTCCGCCTTTGGCGTGCCGGGACATAGCCCGGAAAAGCTGGAGGAATTTTCCGAGGATGAATTTCTGCTGACTTATGAGATACGGCAGACCTCCACGGCGCAGGCAATTCACTCTAAGCATCCGGTGACGCTTGTGGGAACAAACCAAAATTACGCGAATATCATGGGGTACGCCCCGCTGGACGGCAGCTTTTTCACCAAGGCCGCGTGGGACGCCAAGAACCGGCACGCCGTCCTGGGGGAAGCCGCGGCGTTTCAGATTTTCGGAAGCAGCCGAGTTTCCGGGCAGACCCTGAAATTAAACGGCGAGAGCTGGATCATCACCGGAGTCATTCAGGACAACGACACGGAAAACGCCAATATTTACGTCCCGTCCAGCGTTACGGGGGGGCAGGCGGAGTCCCTTATGGCGCTGATGGATGACAAGGGCATTACCGAGGCGTATGCGATAAACGCCTTGAAAAGCGTCGGGATACATGAGAACAATTATGACTTTATCAATCTCTCCAAATCGGCCTCCGCGTTTAGCCAGCGGTTTTCGGTAGCCCTAAAGGCGGCGTTGTCCGCGGTGATTTTGCTATTTGCCTTTAAGACGTACGGAAGGCTCGTGCAAAGCCTTCATTTTTACAGGAAGCGTATGAGGGAGATTTATTTCCGGGAATTATTTGTGTATCACCGGGCGGATTTTGTAAGGACAATGGCCGGACTCCTGTCTCTTGCGGCGGGTACCGCCCTGGTACTCTGGTTATCCTTGGGAATACTGGAAACCTGCCTGACCTGGCAGGAAATAATTCCGGTTACCGGAGAGTTGACAGCCGGGGATTTTGGCGGCAGGCTCGTCTGGCTGCGGGATTACCAGTGGATCGGCGCCGCCCTTTTTGCCGCGTGTACAGGTGCGATAGTACTGAGCTTTTTCGTTGCTTTGGGGCGAAAGCTGCGCGAGCCCAAAAGCCGCGAAAAACTCCGGTCAGGCCGGGAGGAAGCCGCTGGATAAGCCTTCGGTTTCATCCGGAATCATCTCCATCGGGATATGGTCAGGCGTAATACCAAGCAAGCCGTTATATATAAATACTAACATCTGAATCTTGAAAAGTCATGTAAGGAAGCCTGGGGCGCAATAAGAAAGAGCCGAGTACGCTTCCGATATTGGGCCGGATGCGGTTTAATTATATTTTCTATTGACAAGTAAGGTTATATTTGATAGAATGAGCGGGCGGCAAAATGGCTGTGCGGTTTTGCCGCAAAATCAAGTTTGTGGGAGATTTCCCGAGTGGCCAAAGGGGACGGACTGTAAATCCGTTGCGTCTCGCTTCGATGGTTCGAATCCATCATCTCCCACCAATAGATACCGCAAACACTTTTTCTTATTACAAGAGGGATTTGTAATGGGGAAAAGTGTTTGCAATATAAATAAGTTTCGCCGGATATTATCAGGTGAGAGGCAGGCTTCACATAAATTCAGTTTGAGGTGCTTTCGTTTGAGGAGGCGGGCTGAACGGGATGTGAGGTCTTATCTTTTTTGAAGATGGCAAAGGGAGGGGGAAATAGGATGACGCTCACGTTTGAAGAAGCACAGGAGGCATTGACGGATATCGCGGACAGCATCCCGGCGGAAATTTTCCGCGAGCTGAACGGCGGCATCATTCTGCTTCCGGAGACAAAGCTCCATCCCGAAAGCAAGGCGGAGGATTTTTTTATTCTGGGGGAATACCATTTCGATCCAAGGGGATTCGGACGGTATATTACCATCTATTACGGTTCATTTGTAAGGGCGCACGGGACGCTCAGCCGATCCGGGCAGATCAAGAAGCTGAGGGAGGTGCTTCGCCACGAGCTGACCCACCACCTGGAGCATTTGGCGGGGGATCGCTCCCTGGAGGCGAAGGATGCGGCGGATGTGGAAAAATACCGGGAAGGATATGGAGCCGGGGAATAAAGGCGGGCACCCGCCCCTTTCCATCCGCCGCAGTGCAGTGTATAATAAACCGCAAGCGGTTATTATAATTTATTTTAAAGCGCGCCTACGGCATGCGCGGCTATACCATAGACCAAAGGTTTATGGTATAATGTTATAGGCGGTTGACTTTTTTGATTGCCGATATTATCTGCGAAAGGATGTGCAAGGCAATGTTTTTTCCGAAGCGCCCCCTTGGGGCAGTTATTTTAAGCCTTGTGCTGGTCACGGTTCAATTCCCCCTTTCGGCGGCTGCCGCCGAAAGCGATTATGAGCATGTCACCAGCCATGTACAGCTTGCCCTCACCCGGCAGCTGGGGATTCTTTACCCCACCCAGGATGTACAGACCACAGCCTCCGGCTTTTACATCACCGGAACCTCCGATCCCGGGGAGCCGCTGGTGATGAATGGAGCCAATGTGGGCGGCCGGGGAGGCAACGGCTCCTTTGCGGTCTATGTGAATCTCCAGCAGGGGGCCAATGTGTTCACCTTCTCCCAGGGAGGCGCGTCCCGGAGCGTCACCATCACAAAGGGCTCGGTAAATTCAGGGGGCGCTGCCGTCAGCAGCGACGACGCGTCCACTAAGCCCTTGCCCCAGTTTGACCTGGCCATCAAAAGCGGACGCGTCTTTCAGCTCAAATGCTTTGCCAAAGCGGGGTCTGAGGTTACCGCCCGGGTGAACGGCAAGTCCTATAACCTACAGTGGAACGGAAGCGCTTATGTGGGCAACTACACCATCCCCGCCAGCGACGGCACCACCGAGCTGGGCCAGGTGGAATATACCATTACCGGCCCCAACGCAACCGCCACCCTCACCAGCGCCGGAAGCCTGTTTGCAGTAGGCGGGTCGGATACCCTTCAGGTTCAGGTGAAAAACACGTCCGCCAGCGTCTTTAGGCAGCCTTCCATCGGCGCGTCCATAACCACCGCCAAAAAGGGGGCGGTGGATGCGGTGATCGGCTATAACGGCGACATGTACCAGCTGAGCATGGGGGGCTGGATCAACGCCTCCACCGTCACCCCCCTTACCAAAAGAACCAAGCTGAAAAACGAGGTGGAGGATGTATCCTTCTCCCGGGGCGGCGGCGGGGAAACCTTCACCTTCACCGGCAGCTCCTATCCCATATACGCCGCCAGGCAGGACGGCTCCAAGCTGACCATTACCTTCTACAACACCGTCGGCGTAGGTGGTGTGGACACCTCGGAGAGCAGCCTGTTCTCCGGCGCTGCCGTCACCGAGCAGAACGGCGCTACCACCATTACCTTTACCCAGTCCTCCGCCGGGGGCCTGTGGGGATACCTGGTGGAGTATGGGGACGGCGCCACCACCCTGTTTTGCAAGAAGCGTCCCCGGCTCTCGGAGGGGAGCGCCCCGCTGGAGGGCATAACCGTCGGGATTGACGCGGGACACGGAGGCAAGGATTATGGAGCGTTGGGCATTACCTACGGCACCGGCGTCACCGAAAAGGATATCAATCTCACAACGGCTGTGGCCCTCCGGAAGAAGCTGGAGCTGCTGGGCGCGGATGTGGTGATGATCCGGGAAGACGATGTGTTTTACGAGCTTACCGACCGGCTGCAAATGGCCCAGAGGGAGCGGGTGGACATGTTTGTTTCCATTCATGCCAACAGTGTGGCTTACACCAGCACGGCCTCCTCGGCCAACGGTGTGGAGGTGTATTATTATGAGCCAATCTCCAAGGCGCTGGCCCAGAATGTGAATACCAGAATCGCCGCCGTGACAGGCCGTGTCAACCGGGGAACCAAGAACGCGAATTTCGTCATGACCCTCAACAGCTACGCGCCGTCTGTTTTGGTGGAGATGGGTTTTATGCTCAACCCCTCGGATTTCGACAACATGACCAGCAAGCGGGGCGTTTACGACACGGTGACGGCAATTAGCGACGGTATCATTGCCGCACTGCAATAAAATCCACTATATTTGACAAATTATCACAAATTCTTTATAATGGCTACAGGATTATAAAGGATGTGATACAATTTGATAATAAAGCGGCAGGTTAAGAAGGGGCTTCCGGCCATTCTGCTGGCCATAACGATTGCGGTGCTTTCTCCGGCAGGCGTTCTGGCGGCGAATGAGGCGGACAGGACGGGTGACGACCTCGACAGGGAGATATTCCAGCAGGCGGAGGCCGAAGCCGGCGCCGAGGACGGCGAGGGAGTGACGGAGGAGGAGATCCTGCCAACCACTACCGTTATCAAAAGCGAAAGCCCCATGGCGGACTTGCTGGCCGAAGCGGCGCTTAACCCCACCAGCCCCCGGTCAGACGCGTTGGACGCCTATCTTGACGAGCTGCTGCCCACTATCATATCCGATGATATGGATACATACGCCCAGGTAAAGGCCTGTTACGATTACCTGGTGCAGACCGTGAGCTACGGCTCCCATACCGGCAGGCTGGGCACCCCCATCGGAAACACCACCTGTGGCCGCATCTATTCCGCCTATGGCGAGGTAGAAGGGTTTGGCGCGGTGGCGCTGACGGCGAAAACCGGCATGTGCAATGCCTACGCTTCGGCGTTTATCCTTATGACCCGGAAGCTGGGCCTGGATTCCTATCTGGTGAAGGGGAGCACTAAGGGCGCCGGTGGCGGCTATGTGTACCACGAGTGGGCCGAGATCAATGTGGATGGCAACGCCTATCTGTTTGACCCCCAGCTGGAGCAGGATTTGCGGAGTGCCGGGCTGCCTGACTACTCGGTATTTTTCAAAACCTATGCTCAGGTTGGCGGCAGGTACGCGAAGTAATACAAGGCCGCGTTTTACGCAAATTCGTATTACGGCTAAACGCCAAAGCTTTTTTGAAGCACCCCGGCACAGCCGGGAGGGCAATGGCAATAAAAAAACGCAGGACAGCGCACTTGGCGCCACCTGCGTTTTTTCTCGTTTTGCGGGGAGCCGTCATACTAATCTTCTATCAAAGCGTCGAAGCGCGTAGAAGATTGTATGAGACGTAGCCGCGCAGCGGCGCGTTAGCGACGCATATTCAATTGAAAATCGCTTGACGATTTTTTAATTGAATATTAGTATCAGGCCTTTTTTCTGCCGGAGGGCTTGGGCGGCAGCTGCCTTGCCAGCTCGCCCAGGCCATACTCGAAGTTAACGCCGAACCGGATGTCGGATTTGGCGTCCCGGCTGCGGCAGATGGCGGCGGTGGTGAAATCCACCGCGATCCGGGTTGCGTCGGACAGGCTGCGGCCGCTGAGCAGCGCGGCCAGCAGCGCGCTTCCAAACACATCACCGGTGCCGTGGTAATAGCCAGGGATGCGCTGGGCAAAGGCGTAGCTTACCTCTCCGGTTTTTCGGTCATAGGCGGCGGCGCCCAGCTCGCTGTCGTTAAAATACACACCGGTAAGGAATACCTGATTGGGGCCAAGCGCCGACAGGCGCTTCATGAGGCCCTCGATATACTCCTTGGTGTAGGGACCCTCCGCATAGTCCTCGCCCAGCAGGAAAGCCGCTTCGGTGAGATTGGGCACAATGGCGTCGGCCTTGGCGCACAGCTTGGCCATACCCTGGGGGAATTCCGGGGAGAAAGCGGCGTACAGCTCGCCGTTGTCCGCCATAACAGGATCGACAAACCGCAGGGTTCCCTCATCTCCCAGTGAGTCAAACAGCCTGGAGATAATCTCAATCTGTTCAAAGGATCCCAAATAACCGGTATACATGGCGTCAAATCCAAGGTTCAGGGTCTTCCAGTGATCCGCAATGGGCAGAATATCCCCGGTGAGGTCACGGAAGGTATAACCGGTAAAACCACCGGTATGGGTGGAAAGGATAGCGGTGGGTATGATGCTGGTTTCGATGCCCACCGCCGACAAAACCGGCAGGGCCACGGTGATGGAGCACCGGCCAAAGCAGGAAATGTCGTGAATCGCGGCCACTCTTTTTTGCATAGGATTTCCTCATCTCTTTTCGTCTGGTTTGATCTCCAGTATACTCCGCTTTGTAGCGGAAAATCAAAAAGGCGTTAACCCGGCCTGGATGGAGGGCGGCTGGTGAAATCCACCAAAGCCGATGGGGTGGGCTTCCTGATTATATATCACATTCACGAAATACTTTTCTGGCCCTAAGGTGATTTATTGCATCCCGGATAAAAGTGCCTATTTTTTCAGTTAATTTAATCGTGTCATTTGGCTGATTAGCCGATTTGAAGTTTTATCCCCGCGCTCTTGTGTCAGCCTCCGAAGCCCTGTCTCCGGATGCCGACGCAAGCTATTGGACGCTCTGAAAGAATCCCGCAGCGTCGGCATAACGGCCGCCCAGCATGGCGTCGTACTGGATGATACGCAGCTGCTCCAGCAGGGAAGCCGCCTGAGGGGACATCTCCTCCCGGGAGATAATCCGGTCTTCGGCATCAATCAGGAAGCGCTCATGAATGCCATGGAGCTCACACTGAACCGCCTGTAGCAGCATGTCGTGGGGGGTGGCGGGAAGCCCCGCCGCCTCTGCCAGGAGGGCGGGCAGCATCATGGGGGAACGGGTTCCCAGCTGGGCGGGCGTCAGGGGAAAATTGGCCCAGAGGAAAAACGGGGTTTCATATCGCAGCCGGATGTTATCCTTGATAAAGCCCTCCGGATACACGCCGGGCAGGTGGTCGCCCCAAAACACAACCATCACATCCTCGGGGTATCCCGCCAGCCTTTCCAGGAATTCGGCGGTATCCCTGTCGGTGAGATGGATGCCGCGGGCATAGGTTTCCACCCCGCGGTTATCCGAGGGCCGGGCCAGGCCGCCGGCTGCGGGGCCGCCGGCAAAGCGGTTCTTTTGGGAGTAGTCCCCGTGATTTTGCATGGTGACCAAGTGGAGGAACAGGGGCTGGGAGGAGCCGGTCAGCAGCTCCCAAGCCTCCTCGTAGGCGGCGGCGTCCCCCACATAGGGGTTGCGGTCGGGCATGCCGGTATGGGTCATGCCGGTGACGTCGATGAACCGCTCCAGCCCCATGGCCGGATAAGCCGAGGTTCGGGCATACATTCCGCGCTTATAGGGGTGAAGCGCCAAGGTACGGTAGCCCTGCCCCAGCAGCCGCCGGGGCAGAGCCGGAAAGGTGGCCTGCCGGTTCACATTGTTCTCAAAGGGGCTGATGCCGCCGGTAAAGGCCACCGAAAAGCCGGTGAGGGCCTCAAATTCGCAGTGGGCGGTGCCGCCGCCATAGCCGGGAGCAAGCACCTTTCCAGATACGCACGCATCCCCGATCCACCGCAGCCGGGGGATGGGATCCTGGCTGAAGGAGAGCCCGGGCAGGACGGTGGGGTCGGAAAAGGCCTCGCTCATGATATACAGAATATGCGGGGGGGCTGACCGGGTGGAGGTTTGCTCCTTGCGGTAAGCCTCCGCTAAGGGAGTGTATCTGGATACGATCTCCTCCACCGCCTCCCTTGAATAAACCGGCGGCTTTTCCATGACCGGGTGGCCGCACAGGGAGAGAAAGGCGGCAATAAAGCCGTTTTGCCGGAAGCTTTCCCAGGTGTTTCCGCTGTGAAAATGGGGATCAAACCCACCGCCGCAGCATTCCAGCAGCCGCCGGGCGGGATTGCCCTTTCTCCCGGCAAACCCGAACATCACCAGAACGGCGGCGCCTGTCAGAAGCAGGAGAACGCGTATCATGGGGGAAGGAGCCGGAGCCGGCAGAAGCCGGTGGAGGAGCGGGGCTCCCGCCCCCGCCAGCACCAGCCCCAGAACCGCAATGAGGCAGCTGGCCGGAGAGATCATGGTGAGCAGCCGGTTGAGGTTGAGGGCCATGGCAATATCCCGGGGAACAATGGTCTGTTCCCGGTAGCGCAGCATGAGAAAGTTGGCATATGCCAAAAAGGCCGCCAGCAGCAGGGTGATACAGCAGCCTGCCGCCAGGCTGCCGGTGACGCCGTAAAAAAACGCCAGCAGCCCCATCAGAGGCAGTGTCCCGGCCAGGTAAAGCGGAAGATGCCCGGCAATCCACCAACCGGTAGCGGAGAAATCCAGCCGCTGGTGGAGCAGCTGGGTGAATGCCGCCAGTGCCAGCGTCAAGGGTACGCCGGTCAGCAGCAGTAACTGAAAAGGATGCATGTCCGTCAAGGGATAAACCCACCTTTCGTTGAGCAAAAAACAGTGTACCACAAATGAAGCGGACTGGCAATCGCATCGTGTTTTAATATGCGGAGGGATGTGGTATACTCTATACGACAGGATTCTGCTTTTGACTATTATATTCTCATAATGCCACCAGCGTTTGCCAAGGAACACTGGATTCTTAAGGACTGGAAGTCCTTAAGCGGGGGTTTTACGACGGAGTGCTTGCACTCCTAGTCCTTTAGGGGGGGCCGGGCCGTAGCCCTCTATCCTAATGCCCGCCGCAGCGGTTGTATTGAGAGGTGCCCCTATTTCAATATCGTAGATACCTCTGAACTACTACAAGATTACGAGAGACAGCTACCCATAGTGCAGGGGGGTCACGGGGGCCCTCCCCCGTGGGAATTTTGGTTACTTTTGTTCCTCCAAAAGTAACTGCCCGTCGCGGCATGAGCGACATGCCA
>Ga0153996_1000242_pt1 | contig 25571 bp, 34 predicted proteins | sample TSNC080MetaG_FD_104728 | JGI IMG/M metagenome (GOLD analysis project Ga0153996, IMG submission 104728) | Attine ant fungus gardens microbial communities from North Carolina, USA - TSNC080 MetaG | ecosystem: Host-associated > Fungi > Mycelium > Unclassified | place: USA: North Carolina, Lumber...
AATTAGATGAGGCAGAGAAACAGGAAAGAGTACAAAAGGCAATAGGAAATGCATTTACAACGTATCTTGGGATGGCATTAGCTGATGTCGGAGTATTTATTTCTAGTTTTGTTAAAGCTTATGCAGATGCAAATAATACAATTAATGAGAATACTCAAAGTTCGAGTAGCCAAGAAACAGTTACTATTTATAGAGCTGTTAGTCCAGAAGAATATTATGATATTATGCAAAGTGAGAAATTTAATCTTAAATATGGCGGAATGGAGAGTAAACAATTTGGTTTAGATTTAGATGATACTTTGAAATTTGCAGATTGGGATCCAAATGTTGGAGCAATCATTGAAGTTAAAATTCCTGTAGATATACTTAACCAAATCGGTGATTTTACACAAGTTGATCCTTGGATATTTAAAAATGGAATCGTAACTATTCCTATTGAAAAGTTAGATATATTTAATTCTAATATTATTGATATTACTAAAAGATATTAAACACTCACTAAGTATACTATATAAGACGAGGAGGTATATACTATCATGATGATGGCGAACATAAAAATTACTTTTTTTCCTAGAACATCCTACCTAAATTCTAAAGAACCTTATTTGTCTAAGTATATAAGAGATTTATCATTTAAATTCAATGAAAAATTGTATTTTATAGGATTTATTGTTGAAAGTGAAAATAAAGTAGATATGTATGAAATTGGGAAAATATATAAACTAACCTTTCAATTCCCTTCTATTAGTATGCAACTAATGGAAGATAATTTTACTCATTGGGATCATAACAATATAATAGATATATGTATGGGATCAAAAGCAATTGGAGAAGCACGATTATTAGACTGTTGGTTTAAAGAAAGCTAATGTTTAATAGAATAACTTAAATTTGCTTTAAAAATATTTTTAATTAGTTAATTAATTTCTATTTCAACTTCTTTAAACTATGTACTAAATGAAATCATAGAAGTGATTACAGAAGATTAGGGGCGAGGTAAAAAAATGACATTAATAACAAAAGTATTGCATAAAGATGTTGAAATACATTCTGTTCCATTAGAGAAGATTGAAATAACAGATACCTTCATTAAAATCAGCTATGATGATATTGATGAGAATAGAATAGAAGTCACAATTCATACATATCAAGCTTTTAGAACAACTACTATTGATTGTGTTTCTGCACAAGATTACCATAATGAATTCTGTTATCGAGACGGTATATATCATAGAACATTTCTAGATAAGGCTCATCACTATTTTCTTCTTTTGGGTGATAATATTATAGAATTTATTGCATTTGATAACTATACATTAAAAAAGGATATCAAAAAATAGTATCATAAATAAAATACCTACTCCATTTACTGTCTATTTAGTAGATTAATAAATTTACAGGAAATGCATTTACAACATATCTTGGTGGCATTAGCTGATGTCAGAGTATTTATTTCTACTTTTGTTAAAGCTTATGTGGATGCGAATAGGCCAATTAATGAGAGTATTCAAAGTTCTGGGAATCTAAATGATGGATTGGGAACATATAAAGAACAGAAAGATCATCATCCAATGGCTAAGAGTGCATTTGATGGCGATTCCAAATGTAATGCAGATGATGCACTTACTATTAGTCAAGCTAAGTTGATGAATATAAGGTTGAACACTCTACCATTACAGGTCAACAGCATTCATTGTATAGAAAAACGGGGGAAACATTAACTATGAGCGAAATGAGAACTATAGAAATACAGGCAATGACTAATTCTGGGGTTCCTGTAGATTATAAAGCAATACAACAGCTACAACAAATGGGAATTACAGCACCATCAAAAATTCCATGGGGTTAAATACGGAGGAAATTATGAACGAATTAACAAGAGAAGAAAAAGAAGAAATAACTGATATGTTTGGTAAAATGGTAATTGAAATGGTAAGGGATAGAAGCTTAGATTTTGCTATGACTAAAGCAAAATATACAACAGTAAATCCTATTCAACGGGAACGATATAAAATATTAGAAACTTTAAATGAAGAGCAGCAGGAAAAAGTTTGTGATTTACTATCAGAAACTTTAACAAGTGCTATATTTAACTTTTTACATATGTTTGAAGATTATCCAGATATCATGAAACTTATAGTAACTAAAGATGGGCAAGAATATGACCTAGCAAAAGTAAGTGAAATGATAGGAGCAGAAATCACGTTTAGTGATGAAGATGGATGGATACAAAAGTTCTCTAAAATCGGACGCTTTATACTTTAAATAAATGATAAGGAGCAATTCATTTTGCTCTTTTTCATTTGTTAGGAAATTGGATTCGAGAAGAGAAAATGAATAAAAAAGAAAAGATTAAGAAAACTAGGGGGAAAGGCCTAGGATCTAGGTTAAGAAAATAAACAGAAGTTTACTTGATAATTTTTTCTATTACATCAACATCTATGATATCATCTTTAGCTATGTTAAGAACAGGATAATGATACATCAAGTTACTCAAGAACCAAAAACTGTATACAGTTGTAAGCTGACAATCATAATGTATGTGTCTATCAAGGAGTAGGAGTTTATGATGTAGAGTATTATAAAGAACCAATCGTTATTAACTATCTGATTGATAGAAATCAAGAATACACTCAGGTATTAGCAGCGAATGATGATGTGTATTTGTATGGAGAAAGTTATCTTAGAAAAAAACGAAGAAAAACAAATACAAGGATTAAATGGAAGTGTTATAATAACAGTAGAGAATGATGCCTTGGCATATCATCGATATGATGATTATGGAATGAATCATTCAATTGGTTGGGGACATAGTTATAATGGAGAATGGATTGATAGTAATGGATTGGTATATCTAAGAGCAAGATATTATGATCCAAATGGTGAGATACAAGTTAATTTTAGCGGAACTAATAAAACCCCAATGAATATGATTACCAGTGCTGATACTCTAGTCAATTGGGAAATGAGTCAACTCTATCAAAACAAAGTAGCCTTTGAAAAAGCAATATTTTATTATAATGGAGAGACATACGTTGGATATGATGTATTCAACATTGTTGTACCTTGATAAGCATTAAAAAAATGGAGGACAAAATGAAATTATATTCTGATTTAGAAAAACACTATGTTTTATTAGAATTTCATAGATCACATAGTCAACTTCTAATAAGATGTTTGAGCAGTGAAATAGACAAACGAGATTATAATATTGATATTATATTTAAACCTGTGACCATGATGATACTTCCTGATACATTTGAGGGAATAGAGTTATATTAATGCCATGTTAATGGGTGTTTATCATAATCAGTTAGGACAACTGGAATCTGGATGGGATAAATTTGGATATCATCTAGGAGAAGAGATAATGCTCTCTAAATAAAAAGTAGTAGTTCTACTATAGGATAAATGGCAGAAGTGTTAATTACAGCGATTTGGGATGGAGTATGTGTGATGTTATCAAATGCATGAGATATATTAGTGAACTTTGCCACAGGAGTCGTTGGATTATTAAAGGATCTCAATGTTTATTTATTAATAGTATTTAGTAAATAGTGGAAGATAAATCTACTGCTATTCATATAATTGTTTGGAGGATAATTTTGATGGATTATATTAAATTAAGTAAACAAATATCTTATATATTAAGACATCATCCAGAAGAGTTTAATATAACGTTAGATTCTGAGGGATGGTGTACAATAGATGAATTAATAAAAATATTAAATAATGAAAACAAGTATGGAATTATTACAGTAACTACATTGAATGACATGCTTAATAGTTTTGATAAAAAAAGATTCGAGATTAAGAATGAAAAAATCAGAGCATATTATGGGCATTCAATAGAAACAAAGATTGTAAAAAAGACATGCGAGCCGCCAAAATACCTTTATCATGGAACAGCACGAAAAAATATTGATAGAATTAGAAAACAAGGATTAATAACAATGTCAAGACAATACGTACATCTATCTGACAATACAGATTTAGCATATACTGTGGGTAAAAGGCATGATAACGATCCTATTATTATAAAAGTACTAGCACAAAAAGCATGGCAAAACAATATAAAATTCTATTGTGGTAATGAGGATACTTGGCTTAGTGAAAATATTCCATTTGAATTTTTAGAAATATAAGTAATAGAAAAAGAGATATAAGATAGAATTAGGGCAATATGGTGAAACATTTACTATATTAGAGGATGCAGAATAGTACTACACTTCACTATAGGGGAGAATTGGCATTTTGCAGGGTTCGGGTTAGGTGGAAACACTAAAAACTATGCTCTAGGTAGAAAAGAAATAATAGAAGATTTTGCATATGATGTAGATGCATGCACAGCGCTTTATGCAATCTAAAGATTGGCCGTGGGATGTCATTAATGCAATAAATGATCAAAATGGTCAAATTCATGTTACATTGGATGGTATAGATCAAACTCCAATGAATATGATACTTGAGCCAAATTAGAGGTGGACTCAACTGGAAAATGAATCAATTATATCAATATAAAGATGTTTTTTCCAAAACTATCTTTTATTACAATGGACAAACATATATTGGCTATGATGTATTTAAAATCCTACATTAGGAGGGAATACAATGATTATATATAGTGATTTAGAAAATAGATATCAAATGCTTGATTATCATGTTATACATAGTAGATTATAGTGATAATTCTAAATACTTTTGATATATACTGTGAAGTTATTGGGGGATATAATGATACAGAAAATGCTATCCTACAGTATGAAAAAAACAGGGAGGATACTTATAAAAAATTCGGATTATTTGGTACTAAGAATTTCATTTCTAATTCAGCACCTTATTGTAAAATAGATGATATTACTATATATCAAAGCTTTGAATTTGATAGTATGGGTGTGATATTCTAGGTAACTGATTAAAGCTAGGGTAGAAACCATAAAATAGAATAAAGCGATGAACCAATTTATCACCACACAGATAAAGGAAGATATGTTAGTTATAGCTATGATGCGATTGGAAAAAGGAAAAGATGGAGATACTGGTGTTATCTACCATGCATTATAAAAATAGGAGGAGAAAATGTATTTAAAAATTATTGATATTAACGACATAGAAACAGAAATAAATGTTACTATTGAAAACGTGGCAGAAGATTTATTAATGATTACAATTAATTGTAATCATAGCAATAAAAATGTAATTCCTTCTTATTGGAGATTAACGGATGTATGTGGTATTCCGCCACTTGAGATAGGAATTAATAAAGAATCAGGAGAGTTGGAAAATATAACATTTTATGCAGAAAGAAGACAATTTAAACATTATAACCTTTGTGATAGTGCTACTATAAATGGGAAAGTGATAGTCGAAACTAGTATTTTTAAAAAAACTAATGATTATGTTGATTTACATCAAGGTTACTATATAAGTTTGCATAAAGATTGTTTAAGTTGTGTATTTGACAATACAGATACTGATCATATCCAAGGTGTACAGAATAATAGACTAAAGTTATATACTAATGAACGGAATGAAATTATCGGATTTTCAATCTATAATCTCAGTAGTAAGGATATAGAGAAAATAGATTCTTTATAAGGGATCAAATCTTTGCTCCCTCGACTCATACAAGAACAACATCAGGACAACATCAAAGTCAAACGGTAAGAGCAACAACGCCTAGAGCAAGTGTAGCGGAGACAATCTTTACACCAAGGGAAGAGCCTCCTAGGGGCGATGATATTATAAATACTGATAGAAATACACCGAAACCAGATATACCAGTGATAGAGTGTCCAAACAATGGTATTGGGGATTTCTTAAATAATGTAATAGGTGGGATTGGTAACAGAATAAAGATAGCAGCAGAATGGTTAGCTGACACAGTAAAAAAGGTAATTGACTTTGTTGTAGGTGTAATAGAAAGCCTATTGAATATAGCACTTGTTGTGGTTGGGGCCATTGTAGTTGCAGCAGGAGTAATGGCAGTAGCGTAGCAGTATCAGCGATTATCTCTGTTATAGGTGGGTTAGGGATAAGTGCATGGTGTATATTTAAAGCTTATAGTTTTGCACAAATAGCATTTAACTTGGGTGCTGTCGAGTATATGTTAATTTATACAACATCGGAATCCATTAATTCTGGAAATAAATTAGATGGAACAGCAATGACGAACGAAGAGTTGCAGGAACGAATTAATGCAACGACTGTGGGTCAAATGATGTACGAAATGGTTTTAATATTCATAAAATAAAAAAGGGATTTGTTGGTGATCAGATTTCTAAATATGATATTTATAGAGATAAAGACACAGGAGAATTGTGGATATATCGTAAAGGAGGGGTAGGTGAAGGAATACCAACGGGACTCTATATTGACAGAAGATAAGGAGATTTTAAAATATGGATAAGACAAATATTAAGGTAGAATTTACGGTAATTTCAGAAGACTTTGACATTGATTTATTAACTATCAAATTAGGTATTGAACCAACAGAATGTTATTATAAAGGTGATATTATTCCTAGAATTAATAGAACTAGAGAAAAAAGTTTCTGGTGGATTGAGACAGAATACAATGAGTCATTAGACATTAATGATGAGGTATTGAAATTAATGGAAAAATTATATGGTAAAGAAGAAATTTTAAAAGATTTAAAAAATAAGCATAACTTGAAATATACTATTTGTGTAGTAATTAATGTAGAGAATAACCAAACTCCAGCTATATACCTTACAGAAGAAGTAATAAATTTGTTTTCTTTAATAGGGATATACTTTGAAATAGACTTATACATTTATAGTTAAAATTACTCTACATTAATAGATAAAAGTAAGAGATAGAAGTTTAGGATTTTCTATGGATAAAGCTTTTTTACATAATTATTGAAGATTATCCAGATATTATAAAACTTATTGTATGTAAAGATAAAAAACAGTATGATTTAGTTAAGATAAGCGAGGTATTAGGTTCTGAAAGTTCGGTAGAAAACTAGGATGGATGGATACTGGATTTATGGGAAAGTAGGTGGTATTTTGAAACTAGATGGTGCAATTATTATGATTATTTCAGACAACAACAAACCATTAGATATGGTTAGTAACATTATTAAAATTCCATATTCAAAAATGGTTTTAAAGGGAGAGCAGATTGGTAAACGAAAAGCTTTATTAAATAGATGGATTTATAAAAGGAAGTTTAATAATATAAATTTTAGTGAAGTAATAAATACTTTTCTTGATACTCTTTTACAAGAGAAAGAAAAATTCATTAATTTGAAGACGGAATATGAGGAGATAGAAATTATCATGCAAATTCGCTCTGACTATGGTCAAATTGGATTTACCTTAGAAGGAATGATATTAGAGAAAATAAATGTTTTGAAAATCCCATTATCTTTTGATATTTTATCATTTGGTTTAGTAGAAGATGATAGATAAAAAGTTATTTAAAGTGGGTGGCTATTGACTAATATTGTATTTGCATTAACCTTTTTTAGATTGAAATAATTTTCACTTCTAGAATAGAACTAAACTCTTGATGTAATGTGTGAATAGATATGGAAATGTAGTAGCTACTCATATAAGAACCGCGTAAAACAACGACTAATGCATATGATATTAAATTAGAAGGAGAGAAGTAGTAATGCAAAATTACAATTTATATCAAATAATAGAACATATTTTAAAATGGTATAAAAATGATATTAATAGCTTAGTAGACGACCCAAATTGTATTACATTGACTAAGAATGAAAGAGATATACTGATTATTGATATGAATTTCAAAAATTGTTTAGCACAAATAGTAGTTGCTGACCATGGGTTCGCACCATGTCAATATGTTTTTTTTGAAGCTTTAGCACTCAATTCCAAAAAGTTTGTGGAAACTAACCAGCCAGATTTAATATATTTTTTCTACGATTCTCCTGATATGAATATAACCGAAATCATTGATAACCTTAATTTTGGTGTTAAATATTGTGTAAACTATATACCAGAAGAGCTGGAAAAGATATTCATGAATAAACAAGGCTCGAAAACGAGAAATTAAGTAGAGTAATTCATCCTGATGATGTAAAGAAAGTTAATAAAGAGGTATTATATGGAGAGTTTACCTGTATTGGATCCCAATTTCAGTATATTGTTATCAAAAATAATAAACTAAAAATAAGGATTTTACCTGGATTTTTTAATGTGAAATAGATGATGAATGTGTTCAATTTTATATAGGTCAATTCTTATGCCTATGATGCAATGGAAATTTAAAGAATATAAGTATACTCAAAGATAAATAAGGAGAACAAAATGATAAAACTAACAACTGAACAGTCTTTTGATTTTTATCTTACGTCATTAGAAAGATGTGGTATGCACATACTAGAATTAACAAATAATGAAATTGAATATCAAATATTTGAAGAATTGGCGATGGATTATCCTGGGTCATTAAGTAAATACACACTAACGGTACTAGAAGAAAGCGGAATAATAGACGAAAATATTGCTCATTTAAGTAAAGACCTCCAAACCAAACTTTTAATACTTGAAAGAGGAAATTTACTATGGAATGTAGATGCATTAAAAAAATCAGCAGAATGGAAAGAAATGTTTCAATTATCTGATGAAATCAAAGAATTAATTCATCAAAAATGGAGTGATGAAGAATTAGTGTATCTAAGAGAGTAGATAATCGAAAGGACAGTAACCTCCAAATTTTGGGCAACCTGATGGAGGGTTTTCAGTAAGACCCAAATGTAGATATACTAAAATAGAAGGCAGGATATTATGAATAAGAGAGACAATTTTAAAAAAGACATAATATCTATTATTAATTTATGTAACAAGGAATTAATTGATAGAAAAAATAATATAGATGGCGAAGCAACAGAAGAACAAATAGAGAATTGCATTTTACCTGAATTAAAAGAATTATTAACAAAAATAAATAGTAATAATTTACCACAAGAAAAAGAAAGATATTTAATATCATTTGGTAATATATTATATAATTGGGATGGGATTTAAGAAAAAGCAGTAATTTAGGTAGAAAATTAGCGAAATTAAATGAGGATTATAGGAACTTATAAATGGGGTAATCCTCAAAATAAAGTAGCAGAATAGAAAATGGAGGTAATAATATGCACATGTGTCCAGTATGCGGATATATTGGATTGAATGAACAGCCATATGACGATAATGGGTGTCCGTCCTATGAAATATGCTCTTGTTGTGGTTTTGAATTTGGTTTTGATGATATTGACTAAGGAAAGACATTTGGACAATATAGGAAAAATGGATTTTGAACGGTACGTTATGGTCTAATGAAAAAAAGAAATCAGAAAAATGGAATTTGAAAGAGCAATTGAAAAACATAGAAAAACTAAGGTGAAAGATGATATGATACCTCTATAGTAGACAAGGATAAATATAAGCCATCTAAATTACACATATCAACGCTATATATTAATTATTTGTCAAAATAAACTTTGTCTCTGATTAATTTTTAGGTATAATAAATAAAAAGGAGTGATTTATATGTTAATTGATGGAAAAGCAGTTGCATTAAAAGAAAAAGAAATGATAAAACAGGAAATTATTGAAATCGTTGAATCAGGTAAACGTGCTCCTAAACTAGTTGTCATTATTGTAGGAGATGACCCTGCTAGTCATATTTATGTGAATAGTAAAGAAAAGACATGTAAAGAACTAGGAATGGATTCAGAAGTTTACCGTTTAGAATCAACATGTCAAGAAAAAATAGTATTAAATACGATTGAAAAATTAAACAAGGATGACACTGTTGATGGTATTTTAGTACAGTTACCATTACCTAAGCATATTGATGAAAAAAAAGTAATTACTAGTATTAGTCCATTAAAAGATGTTGATGGATTTCATCCTGAAAATGTTGCGAAACTATGTTTAAATCAAGATGGATTTAGACCATGTACTCCTGAAGGGATTATGGTATTGTTAGAAAGTATTGATTGTCAATTAGAAGGAAAACAAGTAGTCGTTATCGGTAGAAGTGATATTGTTGGTAAACCTGTTAGTTTACTATGCTTGCATAAGAATGCAACGGTAACAATTGCTCACTCAAAAACAAAAGATTTAAAAGCAACAACAAAACAAGCAGATGTTTTAATTGTTGCGGTTGGAATCGCTAACTTTATTGATGATTCTTATGTGAAAGAAGGCGTCGTTGTGATTGATGTAGGCATTAATCGTTTAGAAAATAAAAAGATATGTGGAGATGTTAATTTTAATAAAGTTAAAGATAAAGCATCTTATATTACACCGGTACCTGGTGGAGTAGGACCACTAACGATTGCAATGTTATTAAAAAACACACTGAAGGCATATAAGAACAGGTTAGGTGAATAAAATGAAGGATTATGAGTTAAATGATATTGTAGAAATGAAAAAACCACATCCATGTAAAAAGTCAACGCAATGGCAAATTACTAGAATGGGTGCTGATATAAAGGTTAAATGTTTGGGATGTGGAGCTGTTGTTATGTTTTCACGTAGAGATTTCGAAAAACGATTAAAGAAAGTCATTAAGAAAGCAAATTAATGCTTTTTCTTTTTAAAAGGAGAGAAATATCATGTACGAATATGATGTTATTATTATTGGAGCTGGGGCTAGTGGATTATTTTGTGCGAGTCAATTCGATCAACAAATAAAATGCTTAGTATTAGAACATAGCAATGCGATAGCAAAAAAATTATTATTGAGTGGACAGGGACAATGCAACTTTACAAATGCAATTGATATAAAGAAATTTATCCATCATTATGGAGATAATGGTAAAAGAATACGTTCTATTCTATATAAGTATCATAATAAAAAAATAATTAATTACTTTAAAGAAAATGAACTTGATATAGTAATTCGCGATGATTTAAAGGTATTTCCAAAATCATTAAAGGCACAAGATGTCTTAACTACGATACTAACAACAGCTAAAAATCAACAAGTAGAAATAAAAAAAGAAGAAGTAATCCAAAACATAGATCATTTAGATAGTTATTATCAAGTAACAACGAATTCAAAAAAATTCAAAAGTAAATATCTTGTGATTGCTACTGGGGGTTGTAGTTATCCTATCACTGGTAGTGATGATAGTATAGTCCCATTATTAAAAAAGTTAAACATTGCTTGGGTGAATAGAAAACAAGCACTCGTTCCTATCTATATTAAAAATCATTCCTACAAAACATTATCAGGTATCTCGATAAAAAATATTCAAATGACACTCAATGGTAAAAGTGATTATCCTAAAGCAGATTTATTAATCACCCATTTTGGATTCTCTGGACCTGTCATTTTAAATAATTCAAGAGATATTGAAAAAGGTGATCAAGTTTGCTTCAATTATGTCTCTAAAAATAAAGAAGAAATACGCCAAGATTTAAAGAGTCAAATACACACAACAAAAAAAACAATACTACAATTCTTTCAACAATACTTTAATGATTTACCAAAACGTCTTATTGAAGTGATGATCAAAGATTTAAAAATAGATGCAGTAAAGAAAGTAGCAAATCTAAGTAACAAAGAATTAGATATGATTATCAATCGAATTACAAATGATTCGTTTGTTGTAGAAAAATTAGCTGGATTTACGATGGCTATGGTTAGTAAAGGTGGCGTAAGCTTAGATGATGTTAATTTAAAAAACCTAGAGTCAAAAAAACATCCAAATCTATACTTCATTGGAGAAGTATTAGATGTGGATGGTGATACTGGTGGTTTTAATATCCAGTTTGCTTTTTCAAGTGGATGGGTAGTCTCAGATGACATAAAAGCCAAGCAAGCCGCAGATGCTTGAAATTAGAATCGCAACAAGCACATCACTAATTCGATGTACTCCTGTTAGCACTCTCGTCAAAGCGACAACCAATGCTACCCCAATCATGATATAAGAGAAAGGATGCTGCAAATAAACAAAAGTTAAAGCAATAATACAAGCACAAGCAGTATGCCTACTTGGAAATGATTTACCAATAGAATGAGCGACTAATGGTTGATAATCAAATTCTTCAAAAGGACGAGGTTTATTGATGAGAGAACGAAGTAAGGTAACTATTAGCAATGTAATAAGAGGAATAAGCGTTATTTTAAGCAAGGATGTTTGATTAAGAAACGAAACGATGACGACGATACAATAGCTGACTATTATTAAGATAGGAGATAACGTAGATAAGATAATCAAACTTTCTTTTATTATTTTATGGTTATTGATATAACGTAACATATACTCATAATCTTTTTTCTTCATTCCAGACACCTCTTTATTAATCATAACATAATTAATAAAAGAAACACTCTTGAATGGTTGATTTTTTTTCTTTATTTCTATAAAATGAGATAGAGTTAAAAGGGGTGTGTAAAATATATGACATTAACAGCTGGAATTGTTGGGTTACCAAATGTAGGAAAATCAACATTATTTAACGCAATTACGAATGCACAAGTAGAGGCAGCAAATTATCCATTTGCAACAATTAATCCTAATGTAGGCGTTGTCGAAGTTCCTGATGATCGAGTAGATAAATTATCTGAATTATTTAAACCAAAGAAAACGATTTATACAACATTTGAGTTTACAGATATTGCTGGATTAGTAAAAGGTGCAAGTAAAGGCGAAGGATTAGGAAATAAATTTTTAGCGAATATAAGAGAAACAGATGCAATTTGTGAGGTTGTTCGTTGTTTTGAAAATAATGATATTACGCATGTAGAAGGCACTGTAGATCCAATTCGTGATATTGAAATTATTCAATTAGAATTAATCTTTGCAGATTTAGATACTATAGAAAAACGGATTTCTAAGATTTTAAAAAAGGCAAAATCAGGTGATAAAGAGTCACAAATAGAATTACAGATTTTAGAGAAACTTAAAGAGACGTTAGAAGAAGAAAAACCGGCAAGGAGTATTAATTTCGCTAGCGATGAGTTAGACTATGTAAAACAATATACGTTATTAACAATGAAGCCAATCATTTATGTAGCGAATATTTCTGAAGAAGACATTGTAGAACCGACAAATAATCCACATTATAACAAAGTAGTAGAATATGCAAACAACGAAGGAAGTAAAGTCGTGTCTATTTGTGCTCAAATTGAAAGTGAATTAGTCGGATTAGAAGATCAAGAAAAGCTGATGTTTATGGAAGATTTAGGGATTAAACAAAGTGGTTTAGATTTATTAATCAAAGAAGCCTATCAATTATTAGGACTTAGAACTTTTTTTACTGTTGGAAGTGATGAAGTTAGAGCTTGGACGTTTAAAGAAGGAATGAGTGCACCTGAAATGGCTGGAGTTATCCATACAGACTTTCAAAAAGGATTTATTAAGGCAGAAACATATTGTTATGAAGATATTATTGAATATGAAAATGAATTAGCAATTAAGGAAGCTGGTAAAATACGACAAGAGGGAAAGCAATATCTTGGTAAAGATGGCGATATCATGTTCTTTAAGTTTAATGTATAGTACTTCTTTAATAAGCTTCAATAGTATGATAGGGAGAAAGAAATGTTAAAAAATATTATATTTGATTTAGGTAATGTTATAATTAAATGGGATGCAAAAGAGGTTGTATCGCATTGTGTTGATAAAGAGGAAGAGATAGAAATACTAAGCAAGGCTATTTTTATGAGTGATGGTTGGCTTAAGTATGATGAAGGGACAATCGAAAAAGAACAATTAATAAAAAGCATTAATGATAGACTTGATGATCGCTATCATCAAATAGTTAGAAATATTATAACAGATTGGTATAGGTATTGTCCTATCATTGAAGGAATGGAAGATTTAATGAAAGAATTAAAAGATAGAGGATATAAGATTTACTTGTTATCAAATACGAATCTTTCCTTTGATGAATATAAAGATACAATTCCTGCCTTAGCTTATTTTGATGGCTATTATATTTCAGCAGTAAGAAAACTAATAAAACCGTTTAAAGAAGTGTATTTAGATTTTTTAGAGCTATATAAATTAAAAGCAGAAGAATCTTTATTCATAGATGATACTTTAATAAATGTTGTAGGAGCCAAAGAAGTTGGGATAGATGGATATCATTTTGTTGGTAATGTAGAAAAATTAAGAGAGTTTATAGTGGGATATGATGTGTGAATTATCATAAGTTGTAAGTGTCGTCTAACACTATGCAAGAAGAATAAGATAAAAAAGTAACCATACCTAGTGGTAAAGTTATACTTTTTAGATTACGGTAAAAAAGAATGGTTTAGGAAAAACAGAAAAATATCAAAAAAATATGGGAACTTCAAAATTTTGATTCGATATTGACAATATTAAAACTTTAGTGTATGATAATTTCATTGAACAAAGGCGTTCATTAGATAGTGTTGGATTAAATCGAGAAAACTGAACGATATGTCAGTTTAATAGACGATTTCTATTTTTACATTATGTAATGAGCGTCTTTTTATGTAATTAGGAGGGTAAAGTATGTTGAAAGAGGGAGAAATAAGAATACCATCAGGTTGTGCTATATTTGGAATGTTTGCAAGAGATGGTAAGTGTTTTAGTGGTGAAGCTATCATCAATGCAATTGCGGTTATGCATGATCGTTCAAATGGCCTTGGAGGTGGTTTCGCTGCTTATGGAATTTATCCTGAATATAAAGATTACTATGCACTTCATATATTTTATGATCACGAGAATTCAAAAAAAGAGTGTGACGATTTTTTGAAGAGGCATTTTCATATTGTTAGCTTTTCAGAAATTCCTACAAAGAAGATTAAAGAGATTACCGATGAACCACTTATTTGGCGATATTTTGTGTTGCCACAGCCTACAAAATTGCTGGATAGTCAACTTGATGAAAGAGAATTTGTTGCAAAATGTGTGTTTAAGGTTAATACAAAGATAGACGGAGCCTATATATTTTCAAGTGGAAAAAACATGGGAGTTTTTAAAGCTGTCGGATTTCCTGAAGATGTTGCTAGATTTTATCGTTTAGATGAATATAAGGGATACTGTTTTACTGCTCATGGACGCTATCCCACAAACACACCAGGTTGGTGGGGAGGAGCACATCCTTTTGCATTACTTGATTATTCAGTCGTGCATAATGGAGAAATCTCTTCCTATGATGCGAATAGACGGGCAATTGAGATGTATGGGTACAAATGCACCCTACAGACAGACACAGAGGTGATTACCTACATCATAGATTATTTACATCGAAAAATTAAAATGACTTTTGATGAGATAGCATCTATCATTGCTGCACCATTTTGGGAAACAATCGAGAGAATGCCAAAAGAGGAAAGAGAAAGACATGAATATTTACGTAATGTTTTTGCATCACAACTTATTACGGGCCCTTTTTCAATTCTTGTGGGATTTGAAGGGGGTCTGATGGCTTTGAACGATAGATTAAAGCTGCGAAATATGGTTGTGGGTGAGAAAAAAGATATGGTGTATATAGCAAGTGAGGAAGCGGCGATTCGCATCATAGAAAAAGACTTAGATAAAATATGGTCACCCAATGGTGGTGAAGCAGTGCTGATTGGGTTCAATCATACTAGAGAGGAGATGGGTTAATGGCTATCAACTATATATACCCTGATTATGAAGTAATAAGAAATAGTGATAGGTGTATTGTATGCAGAGTCTGTGAACGCCAGTGCTCAAATAAAGTACATGAATATTTAAAAGATGAAAACAAATTAATATGTGATGATTCAAAATGTGTAAACTGCCACCGCTGTGTTTCCCTTTGCCCAACAAGAGCGTTAAAAATAGTGAAAAGTAATAATACGTATAAAGAAAATGCAAACTGGTCAGCTAAGACAATTAATGAAGTATATAGACAAGCAAGTACAGGCGGTGTTCTTTTATCTAGTATGGGGAATTCTGAAGAATACCCAATTTATTTCGATAAAATACTGCTAAACGCATCACAAGTTACCAATCCATCAATTGATCCATTGCGAGAACCGATGGAAACCAAAGTTTTTTTAGGTAGCAAACCACATAATATTGAACGTGATGAAAACAACAAAATAAAAAATAATTTATCGCCACATTTAAAACTATCCATGCCTATCATGTTTTCCGCAATGAGTTATGGTTCAATCAGTTATCATGCACATGAATCATTAGCAAGAGCAGCAGAAGAACTTGGCATATTTTATAACACTGGAGAAGGTGGGTTGCATGAAGATTTCTATAAATATGGAAAGAATACCATTGTGCAAGTAGCCTCAGGCCGTTTTGGTGTTCATAAGGATTATTTAAATAGCGGAGCAGCAATTGAAATCAAGATGGGACAAGGGGCTAAGCCAGGCATCGGAGGGCATTTATCAGGGACGAAAATTGTGGGTGATATTGCTAAAACTCGTATGATTCCTGAAAGTAGTGATGCCATTTCACCTGCACCACATCATGATATTTATTCGATTGAGGATTTAAGACAACTTGTCTACTCTCTTAAAGAGGTTACAAACTATACATTACCTGTGATTGTTAAAATTGCAGCGGTTCACAATGTTTCTGCTATTGCTAGTGGGATCGCTAGGAGCGGGGCGGATATCATAGCTATTGACGGTTTTCGTGGTGGGACAGGAGCTGCCCCAACAAGAATAAGAGATAATGTTGGTATTCCAATAGAACTAGCTCTTGCTAGTGTGGATAAAAGATTGCGTGAGGAGGGCATCCGTGATAATGTCTCAATCATTGTCGGTGGTAGTATTCGTAGTAGTGCGGATGTTGTAAAGGCGATTGCACTTGGGGCTGATTGTGTTTATATAGGAACAGCTGCACTTTTGGCATTAGGCTGTCATTTGTGTCGAAGTTGTCATGCCGGTAAATGCAATTGGGGCATCGCGACGCAAATTCCAGAACTTACAAAGAGGCTTAATCCAAATATAGCATACAAGAGGCTTGTTAATCTGTTAACCGCATGGAATCATGAAATCAAGGAAATGATGGGAGGCATGGGGATAAATTCAATTGAGAGTTTAAAAGGAAATAGACTTATGCTTCGTGGAATTGATTTGAATGAAAAGGAACTTGAAATTTTAGGGATTAAACATGCAGGAGAATAAGATTAAATAATGAGGGAGGATTATATTATCTTATGAAAAGAGTATATGTAAATGAAGAATGGTGTCTCGGTTGTCATTTGTGTGAATATTATTGTGCCTTTGCAGGAACAAACCAAAAGGATATGGCAAGGGCACTAAAAAAGATAAATATAAATCCTAAAATAAAAGTAGAAGAACATGAGGGAATTAATTTTGCTGTATCTTGCCGTCATTGTCCTGAACCACTTTGCGTTAAGGGATGTATAACAGGGGCACTTACTATAAATAGCGGTGTTATTACAGTAAATCGTGATAAATGTATAGGATGTTACACTTGTATAGTAAGTTGTCCGTTTGGTGCGGTTTATCCATCAGAGGATGGAGCGATACAAAAATGCGAACTTTGTATAAAAACAAGAAGCGGTACACCAGAGTGCGTTAATGGATGCCCAAATGGAGCTATCGTTTTCGAAGAAAGAGATGAATGATATGAGATATGTGATAATTGGCAATTCAACTGCTGGAATTGGAACGGTTGAAGGAATAAGAAAACTTGATAAGGATAGTGAGATACTAATTATTAGTGATGAAATATATTTTACTTATTCGCGTCCGCTTATATCCTATCTTTTACTTGGGAAAACAACAGAAAAGAAAATGCGATATCGAGATGATGATTTTTATGTTAAAAACAATTGCAGATTAATTTTAGGGATGAAAGTAACAGCTATAAATGCAGAGAAGAAAATTATTAAACTTGAGGATAATAGTGTGATAGCATATGATAAATTATTAGTTGGAACTGGATCATCTGCCTTTATGCCACCGATTCGTGGTCTTGAAATGGTTAGAAATAAGTTCGCTTTTATGAGTCTTGATGATGCTAAGGATTTAAGAAATGTGATAAATAGAACTTCACGAGTTTTAATTGTGGGGGCAGGACTGATTGGACTTAAATGTGCAGAAGGAATAATAGAAAGTGTATCTGAAGTTACTGTAGTGGATTTAGCTAAAGATATCTTATCAAGCATCTTGGATAGTGATGGGTCAAATCTGATTCAAAAGCATTTAGAAAGTAAGGGTATCATTTTCAAGTTGTCTCATAGCATAAGCAGTATTAATAATCAGCAAGCACTTCTTGAAAATGGTGAAGTAGTGGAATTTGATGTAGTTGTTTTAGCTACTGGTGTACAACCGAATACTGAACTTTTAAGAAATATAGCTGAAATAGGAAAAGGTATAAAGATAAATACCAAAATGGAAACGACTCATACAGATATTTATGCTGCGGGAGATTGTACTCAAAGTATTGATATATCAAGTGGAGAAGATAAAATTATGGCTTTGCTTCCTAATGCGTATATGCAAGGAGAATGTGCAGGAATAAATATGGCTGGTGGTGTTTGTCATTTTGATAAAGCATTGCCTTTGAATTCCATTGGTTTTTTTGGAATTCATATGATTACTGCGGGTAGTTATGCCGGTGATGTGTACTTTGAATTTGATGGTAGTAATTATAAAAAACTATTTTATAGTGAAAACAAGCTAAATGGGTATATCCTAATAGGTAATGTTGAGAAAGCGGGAATTTATACTAGCCTCATTAGAGAAAGAACGGCACTTGATACGCTTGATTTTGCCATGATTTGTAAAAGACCAGGTCTTATGGCATTTGCGAAGAGTGATAGAAGTATTACGTTAGGTGGGGAAGCTAAATGAAAATATCAGCGAAAAATCTAGGTTTCAAAATATTGAATCAACAAATAAAAGAATGTGAAGATGATGTTTGCATAGATAATTGTTGTGGCCAACGTTTTATTGGTAGTGGCTTAGCTGGAAAAATAATTACTGTTAATGGTACACCAGGAAATGCTTTGGGGAGTTATCTTAATGGTGCTAGCATTATTATTAATGGTAATGTACAAGATGCAGTAGGCGACACAATGAATGATGGCAAGATTATTGTTAATGGTAACGCTGGAGATGCTCTTGGATATGCAATGCGTGGTGGTGTTATTTATGTAAAAGGTGATGCAGGATACAGAACTGGCATACACATGAAGCAATATAAGGATAAAAAACCTGTTATTGTTGTGGGTGGTAGAGTTGGCAGTTTTTTAGGGGAATATTTAGCAGGTGGACTGATTATCGTTCTTGGTATCGATTGCGATAGCGTTCCTGTTGGCGATTTTATAGGAACTGGTATGCATGGTGGCCAAATAGTAATTCGTACTGAAAAGGAATTTCCGAATGTATCAGAACAAGTGACTGTAGAAATAGCGAAGGAGAAAGAAATGAAAGAGATCATTTCATATGTGGAAGAATTTGCAGATAATTTTAATAAGAACGCTGATGAATTAATCAGAGGAACATTTTATGTAATAAAACCAAATACAAGAAATCCTTATAAACAATTGTATACAGCAAATTAGAATCCAAAGTAAATAAAAAACAATCACAAATTACTTTAGCGTTCTTTCAACCATCGTGCTACAATTATTATAGTATTATTATACACACATCGAAAAGGGTGTAACATGATAAACCAAGAACTTAGTATTATAGAGGAGGAAATGCAATGACGACGACTCATGAAGTATTGGAGTTTGTAAAAGAAAATGATGTAAAATTTATACGACTTGCTTTTTGTGATCTTTTAGGTGTGCAAAAAAATATGTCAATCATGCCAGAAGAATTACCATCTGCCTTTGAAAATGGAGTATTATTTGATGCACACGCAATAAAAGGTTTTCGTGATGTAACAAAATCAGATTTGCTGTTGTTTCCAGATCCAGCAACTCTTACAGTGTTGCCATGGAGACCTGGACCAGGAAGAGTAATAAGGCTTTATTGTGATATTCGAAATCCCGATAAATCTGTGTTCCAAGGGGATAGTAGATATTTATTAAAACGTGTGATTGAGCGGTGCAGTCAAATGGGATATGTATGTAAGATTGGAGCGGAGTGTGAATTTTATTTATTTAAGACAGATGAGAATGGCGATCCTACGAAAGAGACATTAGATAATGGGGGCTATCTTGATATTTCCCCACTTGATAAAGGAGAGAATATCAGGCGAGAAATTTGTCTGAGCTTAGAGGAAATGGGAATAAAACCAGAAACATCTCATCATGAACAAGGGCCAGGCCAAAACGAAATTACTTTCAAGTTCAGTGATGTTTTGGAAGCTGCAGACAATCTTTTAACTTTTAAATCTACGGTTAAAGCAGTTGCTGCACGAAATGGATTGTTTGCTTCCTTTATGCCTAAGCCTATGTTAAATAAAAGCGGAAGTGGACTTCATGTGAATATGTCACTATACCAAAATGGGTTTAATATCTTTAGAAATGATGGAAAACATTCAAAGGTAGCTGAAAGTTTTATTGCAGGGATTTTAGAGAAAACTCCTGACATGACGTTGTTCTTAAATCCTATTGCTAATTCGTATGAGCGTCTTGGCAAAGATGAAGCACCTAAATATGTATCCTGGTCTCACCAAAATCGTTCACAACTTGTGAGAATACCAGCGGCAATCAAAGAAAAAGTAAGAATGGAGTTACGTTCTCCTGATCCATCCATCAATCCCTATCTAGGATTTGCACTTATTTTAAGTGCGGGACTTGATGGTATTGAAAGCGAATTGTCTTTGCCATCAGCTATTGATCTTAATCTATACAAAGCAGACGAGAGTATAATCAGTAATCTTGTTCTTTTACCTGACACGTTAGATAAAGCGATCGAATTGGCAAAGAATAGTAACTTTATTAGAAATGTTATTGGAGATGATTTGCTCTTAAAATACCTTAGTATAAAAGAAGAAGAAGCTAATGAAGCTGAACAAGCTAGGGATAAAGATGATTTCTACAGGGAAAAGTATTTTACTATTATATAATAAGTATAATTGGCGAAAGGGGGCGATTTTTTGGAAAGTACTTTAATTGTGTCATATTCAAAAAAGAGCCATGATTTTTTCGCAGATATGTTGCATTCTGTTTCCTGTCATAATATCGTTACTACTGCGACTGGTGGAGAGGCTAGGCGACTGCTTTTAGAACGTGACTTTGATTTGTGTATTATTAACGCACCGCTTAGTGATGAATCTGGTGAGAGTTTGTCAAAATATATTTCTGCGAAAGCAGTATGTCAAGTAATCTTGATTGTAAAATCGAGCTATTATGAGGAAGTATCCAATATTGTTGAAGATTATGGCGTTATGACTGTTTCAAAGCCGATAAACAGAAATTTGTTTTGGTCAGTTCTAAAACTTGCAAATGCGACTCAAAATAGAGTAAAGTCAATGGAAGTCGAAAACAGCAAACTGACACAAAAAATTGAAGATATCAAAATTGTTGATCGTGCTAAGTGTATTTTAATTTCCTATTTAAGTATGAGTGAGTCGGATGCACATAAATATATTGAAAAGCAAGCAATGGATATGAGAATGACAAAAAGAGAGATTGCAGAAAGAATATTAAAAACCTATGAGAGATAATATTTTATATTGTAATTTTCTATAATAGAAGATAGTGTATGGATGCTATCTTCTATTTTTTATCTAAAATAGAAAGAGAGAAAAACTCGATATTTACATGAGTTTTTCTCTCAACTTTACATAATATGATACGTTAGATCTGCAATAGAAGTTTGGTTTATTAGTTTACACTGTATAAAAGTTCTGCATAAGTAGGTAAACTCCAATATTTTTTTGCAATAACTGTTTCAAGCTCGTCAACTAACAATCGAAGCTCAGACAAATTGTTGAAAACGACATCTCTATAAAACTTTGCAAGTGCAAGACAATCATCATTTGATTTCGTTTGTAGTAATGAGTTTTCAAGAGATTCTAATTTTTCAAACATACAAGTGGAAAGTAATGATATTTTCTTAAGCAATTGCTCTTCTAGTGTACTCTCAAAATCCCCAATCGTTTTTTTGCGTTCCAAAAGGCTTGCCAATTCATTTTGATATCCGATAGAAGCTGGTATTATTTCCTTTTTTACTATATCAATCATGGTTAAAGCTTCAATATGGATTGTTTTTTGATAATTTTCAAGTGTAATCTCATAGCGTGAATCGATTTCAGATTCTGTTAAAACATGGTGTTTTGTAAATAAAGCAATGTTTTTCGGTAGTATGAATGTCGGTAACGCATCAACTGTTGTTTTAAGATTCGAAAGACCACGTTTATCGGCTTCTTTGACCCATTCATCAGAATAATTATTTCCATTAAAAATAATTCGTTTATGGTTTTTGATAGTGTTTTTGATTAGTGTAGCCAAGTCCTGTGTAAAATTATTTGATTTTTCTAGGGAATCAGCGAAACCACACAGAATTTCGGCAACGATTGTATTTAGTACAAAATTAGGACCAGCAATTGAAAACGTTGAACCAAGCATACGATATTCAAACTTGTTTCCTGTAAATGCAAATGGAGATGTCCTGTTGCGATCCGTAGTATCTTTTGGGAAATGAGGAAGCACAGTTGCACCAATTTCCATTTGATATTTTTCTTTATCATGGTAATCAGTTCCGTTCTCAATTGCTTCTAAAATTTCTGTAAGTTCATCCCCTAAAAACATAGAAACAATGGCAGGAGGTGCTTCGTTAGCTCCTAATCTATGATCATTTCCTGCACTAGCAACTGAAACTCGTAACAAATCTTGATATTCATCAACTGCTTTGATAACGGCAACTAAAAATAGTAAGAATTGAGCATTTTCAGATGGTGTTTCGCCAGGTTCTAAAAGATTTGTCCCTGTATCTGTCTGAATTGACCAGTTATTGTGCTTTCCACTACCGTTTACTCCTGCAAATGGTTTTTCATGTAGTAAACATGCAAGACCATGTTTGTTTGCGATACTTTTCATAAGTTCCATAGTAAGTTGGTTATGATCAGTTGCGATATTTGTTGTGGTAAATATAGGAGCTAACTCATGTTGTGCTGGTGCAACTTCATTATGCTTGGTTTTTGCATAAATACCTACCTTCCATAATTCTTGATCAAGTTCTTTCATAAAAGCTGAAACTCTTGTATTAATTGTCGCGTAATAATGATCATCAAGTTCTTGTCCTTTAGGAGGTCTTGCACCAAATAGGGTTCTTCCACAGTATACCAAATCGGGACGTTGTAAATACATATTCTTATCGACAAGGAAATATTCTTGTTCAGGACCGACTGTTGTAATAACACGTTTTGCAGTTGTATTACCAAACAATCTAAGGATTCGTAAAGACTGGTCATTAAGTACTTGCATTGACCGTAAAAGAGGTGTTTTTTTATCAAGTGCTTCACCACTGTATGAACAAAATGCTGTTGGGATGCATAAAGTACCATCCTTAATGAAGGCATAAGAGGTTGTATCCCAGACTGTATATCCTCTAGCTTCAAAGGTTGCACGTAAACCACCTGATGGAAAACTTGATGCATCGGGTTCGCCACGAACAAGTTCTTTACCTGAAAATCTCATAATAATGTTACCGTCTTCTGTTGATGATATAAAGCTTTCATGTTTTTCAGCTGTCACACCTGTCATTGGTTGAAACCAATGGGTATAATGGGTTGCCCCTTTTTCAATTGCCCAGTTTTTCATTGCGTTAGCTACGACATTTGCCACATCTAATTCCAAATGAGTGCCTTGAGCAATCGTCTTTCTAAGAGCCTTATAAGTGTCTTTTGGTAATCTTGTTTTCATAATAGAATCATTAAATACCATACTACCAAAAATCTCTGGAATATCTTTCATTGTTAAATCATTTTTCATCTTAAATCCTCCCCGTTTTTGATTGTTTTCGTTTTTTAAAAAAGCAATTCTATACCGGCATTCTGACAGCCAGAAATGGTATCATTATCCCAAAATGATACTTGCACCTCACCAATATGTGCTTTTTCTAAAAATAACATACAAAGTCTTGATTGACCGATGCCACCGCCAATTGTCAGAGGCAATTGGCCTTCCAACAACATTTTATGAAATGGTAATTCTTTGCGATTGATGCAACCTGCTTGAGTAAGTTGACGATCAAGAGATGTATCATCAACACGAATACCCATTGAGGAAACCTCAAAGGCACAGTCCAAAACATCATTCCAAAATAAAATATCTCCATTTAAATCCCAATCGTCATAATCAGGAGCTCTACCATCATGTTTTATTCCAGATTTTAATAAACCACCAATTTGCATAATAAAAGCAGTTTTGTTTTCCTTTAAGTAAGCTCTTTCTCGTTCTTTTGGTAAAAGTGAAGGGTATAAATCTTCTAACTCTTGTGTCGTGATGAAAGAGACTTCTCTTGAAAGAGATAATCCTTTTAATTGAGGAAACAACACTTTGATTTCATCATGAGTGTCGCAAATTGCATTTACAATCTTATTTACCGTTTCTTTTAGATATTGCACATTTCGCAAATCATAATCAATAACTGTTTCCCAATCCCATTGGTCAACATAGATGGAGTGTAAGTTATCTAGTTCTTCATCACGGCGAATAGCATTCATATCGGTGTAAAGACCCTTTCCAACGGGGAAACCATATTTATAAAGTGCCATCCGTTTCCATTTTGCAAGTGAATGAACAACTTGAATATTTGAGTTGGTTTCATAAACGTTAAATTCAACTGGACGCTCTGTGCCATTTAAATCGTCATTTAAACCAGTCTCGGGTTGTATAAAAAGTGGTGCGGATACTCTCTTTAAGTTAAGTGAATTACTCAAATTTTTTTCAAATATCCTTTTAATATTCTCAACTGCTGATAATGTTTCATAAACTGATAATACTGATCTATACCGATTAGGTATTGTTAGTGTACTCATAATAATCCCCCTTTCAAAAACAAAAAACAGGACGTTGTGAACTGAATGTTCACAGCGCCCTTGCTGTTTGTTTATATGGTTAAGTTTAGCACATTGTTTTTTCTTTGTCAATCATATTTTATGTGGGGTAGCGGTGTGTAGAGTTAAGAAGCGTGCAACTAACATATTACTTTCAGCCTTAAAAGATACTGTGTATTTGTCTCATTCGAGATCATTTCAGCATGTTTAGATCTTTTTTTGTAGCACAGTTTTGTTTGCACTTACGACTGCACTGTTTCCTATATAATTATAATGTTTTCTAGCTAGATATATCATTAATTTTTGGATATCTTTTATTCGTTTAGTTTGCGAATAAAGTCTAATATTTTATCAAAAGGAGTGAGATTTCTTTAATTATATTAAATTAAGGAAAGCAAACAGTCTTATTTAAAACGACAAAAATCTAAGTATTTAACTAGAATAAAAGAAGATTAGATAAATAAAACAGAAATGGCAAAAAATAGTAAAACAAAAAAAGAAAAAAGACTTGCAAAGGAAAGAGAAATGTAGTAGTATAGTAAGGCAGTCAAAAAAAGAGTGCGATAGAACATTGAAAACTAAACAAAACCAAAAAAAACGTCAATAAAGAAGAAGAAGAGAAAAAACTTCTAAAAAAAGAGAAAAGAAAAAAGAGCTAAGAAAACAAGAAATT
>Ga0153996_1000243_pt1 | contig 25468 bp, 19 predicted proteins | sample TSNC080MetaG_FD_104728 | JGI IMG/M metagenome (GOLD analysis project Ga0153996, IMG submission 104728) | Attine ant fungus gardens microbial communities from North Carolina, USA - TSNC080 MetaG | ecosystem: Host-associated > Fungi > Mycelium > Unclassified | place: USA: North Carolina, Lumber...
CAGGGCTTGCCGGTTCAGGAGATATCAGGGAAAAATGTGAAATTGTCAGGAAAAAATCCGAGAGAAAAGCATTTTTTTCCTTCTTAACGCCAGGGGAGCGTATCCGCCGGATATACAAAAAGAAGGTTCTGGAAGGCAAGGAGCTGTTGATTGGAGGAGAAGAAGACAGTGGGCGGCTAAATACCTTTACGGCCGGTGAGTGCGGCAGGCTTTTGGGGGCCGGGCGGATGACCGGAATCTATGAAAAAGCCAGATACTCGGAGGAGAAGTGTACGGCGGAGGATGTCAGGGAAGCAAAAACGAGTTAGGTTGCGAAAGTAGTCAGCCGTATGCTATAATAAAACAACTGCAATCACATACTATTGCATATACATATCAGGCATTACAGAAGAGGAGAACCATGAATACATACGAATATTGTTTCGCCCATAATAGTAAGAATACTCACAAAACCGCTATCAGCTTAAGGCTTGATAATGGCGGCATAAGGTCATATTCCTATGAACAACTATTTGCTCATGTGGATATATTTGCAGACGCACTGATAAGCGCCGGAATAGTACCCGGTGACAGGATCGCTATTGTTGCAGAGAATTGTCCCGAATGGTGTATCGCTTATCTGGCAATCATGAAGCAAAAAGCTACTGCGGTATTGATTGACGCTTCCTTAGAGCAGGATGAGATATGGAAACTGCTCAGGAAATCAAAGGTCAGAGGAATTTGTACAACTCATAAAATAATAGAAAAGCCAGGTATGATTTCAGATATTCCGGTCTTTGATATTTTGGACAATGCAAAATCCTTTGATGGATATAACAGCAAAGTTAGTACGAAAAAAACAACCGATGGCGATGAAAATATATCAACTATCCTGTATTCATCAGGAACAACTAAAACCGCATCGGGAATCATGCATAGCCACGACGCCCTTTTGAAAACAACGAATATGGTTATAGAATCTAATCATTTACGCTATGACAGCCGCTTCCTGGCCATTTTGCCAAACAGTCATATCTATGGGCTGATATGTCAGGTCATAGGTTCATTGATGCTGGGGGCAACCCTTTGTTTTTTAGAAAGCTTGAACGCAGAAATGTTAAGCGGTGCATTTCAGGATTATCGGCCTACTATTTTTCCAGCCGTCCCTCAAATGTATGAGATGCTCAAATCCCAGGCTATGCGTAAGATAAACAGTGATTCTAAAACACAGAAGCTATTTGCGGCCATTTTTCCTAAATGCCTGTGGCTGAGGAAAAAAACGGGTATCAATTTAGGGCCGGCATTCTTTAAGAGTATTCACCAGGCCTTTGGCGGAGAGATAAAAGTGCTTTGCTCGGCAGGTGCTCCTTTAAATGCCGAAACAGCAGATTTTTTCTACGGTACAGGCTTTGACATTTTAATTACCTATGGTGCAACGGAAACCAACATACCTACGATCGGTAATTATGGCCGAAAGCTTACCACCGATACCTGTGGCAAGGCATACCCGGATGTCCATGTTACGTTTAGCAGTGATGGGGAAATTCTGGTAAAATCTCCTTATATCATGCTTGGTTATTTTGACGATGAAACAGCTACCCATAACGCTTTTAATGAAGATGGCTGGTTTAAGACTGGTGATTTGGGCTGCGTGGACGAACGTGGTTATATCAGGATATTAGGACGGTGTAAGGACAATATCGTGCTTGCTACAGGAAAAAAAGTGGCTCCGGACGATATCGAAAAAGCTTATGAGGGGATTGAGGAGGTGCAAGATCTTGTGGTCTGCGGCATTCCTGTTTCCGATGGCAGTTATGATGAAGTATACGCTTTTGCAGTAGCGGAACCTTCAAAAGTTGAAGCTGCGTTGGAACATCTGAAACAAAGAAGTGCTGCCTTGCCATTTAACATGAAACTTTCGGAAATTCGTTTTGTAGATGCAATTCCCAAAACATCCTTGCAAAAGCCTAAACGGTATCTGCTTAAACAAAAGCTGGAACAGTATGAAAAGCCGGTCATGTTACCGCAAGCGGAACATGAGAAAGTAACCACTGATATTTCTTCCATAGTAAGAGAGGCCGTTGCAAATATAGCAAAAGTTGATGTCTCTGAGGTTTTGCCTGAGACGAAACTTTTTTCCGAACTTGCCATAGATTCACTTGGCAGCATTGAGCTTTGCTGCATGGTTGAAGAGAAATGCGGCATCCGGGAGGATATTGCTTATGTTCTGCACAAGAAAATGACAGTCGCAGAGCTGACAGAATACGTTTCTGCACCTTATGACGTTAAAAGCGAAACATACAACTTATTGCAGAACTATCCCTTGAAGAAAAGCAAATATGACTATAACATTTTCAGGTTAGCGCAAAATCTGATGTTTATGATTTATAATATCAGAATTCAAAATGACACGTTTCTTCCAAAGAATGGCGGATATATTATATGTTCAAATCATGTAACAAATTTCGACTATCTCTTTCTTACACTAAACTTCACATGGGAGAGGTTTCACAGGTTTTGCTGCATGGCAAAAAAGGAACTTTTCGGTAAGAAAATACTCAGTAGAACCATTGCCAAAATAGCTGGAATGGTACCTGTTGACAGAGACGGATTTGTAAATGATGCATTTTCCACCATTCGCAGCAAGTTAGGAGAGGGGTGGGGGGTTTTGATTTATCCCGAAGGTACGCGAAGTGAAAACGGTGAAATAAAGACATTTAAAAATGGAGCGGCGATTTTGTCCATTGAGGCTTGTGTGCCAATTGTACCTGCTTACATAGAAGGCGGTTTTAAGGTGTTTCCAAAGTCCAGGAAACTTCCCAATTTATTTAATTGGAAAAAAATGAAAAGATACTGTGTTGAAGTCAAATATGGGGAGCCGGTTTTCCCGAAAGGCTTAAGTCCTGACGAACTGACAAAACATATTGAGATGTCAATTATGCAGCTGAAGGCCGGGGTAAACTAACGGTCTTCAGCTGCAAAATTAAGAAAGAAAACTAATATATTTTTTTGATACTATGTGATATAATGTGAATGCTTGGCGAGTTTTTTCGAGCCAGGTGTGAACGTATGCCTTAAACCCAATACTACGAGGAGAAACAACTTATGATTGATTTCAAAGAGGAACTTGAAAAACTAACAGAGGAACAAATCGATCCTGCCTTTGTAATCCGCCATGAAGATGTCGGCACCATATTCCAAACCATCAATGGCATAGTTACAAAACTTTTCAAAAAGCAAGGTGCCATGAGCATGCAGGTAGAAGAGATGTATTCCATTCTGGAGGAAAGCGAAAATAACGGCAAGATCAGAGACCTTGAACAGGAAAATAATAATCTGGTTCAAGTTCTTATAACAGCAGCCGATTTAATAGAAGATTTTTATCTGTATTATAAAGAAAACTATGAGGAAGCAATGGCTGCCCAATCGGAACTGATGTGGCATACCATATGCAAAACAATGGCCGGAATTGGATTGATACGCATTTCAGATGAGGGGACACCGTTTAATGCAAAACTAAACCACGTGGAAGGGGTTGTTGAAGATCCCCGCTATGAAAACGGCTTCGTCATGAATGTTTTAAAAAGCGGCTATCAATACAAAAATCAAGTTTACCGAAAATCATCAGTCATTGTAAATAAGTGGGAGGACACGAAAGATGAGTAGAATTATTGGAATTGATCTGGGCACATCGACATCGGAGATTGCATATTTTGAGGCAGGAAAGCCGGTGGTAATACCGAACCATTTGGGAGAACTCGTCACGCCTTCGGTGATCCATATTTCACCGACGGGGGAGATTACCATTGGTACGGAATCAAAGGAAAAGCTATTGCTGGAACCAGACTGCACCTTTATGGAAGTAAAAAGACTGATGGGAAGTGGTGACAGCCTTTCGGCCCATGGAATTTCCTATAGCCCACAGCAATTATCTGCCTATATCCTGAGGTATCTGACGGATTGTGCAGGCACTTATTTAAAGGAAGACATCGACCGGGTCGTAATCACGGTACCGGCTTACTTCTCGGACGAGCAGAGACGTGCCACTGTCGAAGCCGGAAAGCTTTGCGGTCTTACCGTTGAACGCATTATCAATGAGCCTACCGCTGCCGCACTGAGTTACGGCATTGATCATTTGACGGACTGTACCAATATCCTTGTCTATGACCTGGGCGGCGGAACCCTTGATATTACCGCCCTGGAAATGTTCGAAGGAGTGATGGAAGTTCGCGCCAGCAGCGGGGATAACCAGCTTGGCGGCAAGGATTTTGATGAGGCGATCATCCAATATCTCCTGGGGAAATTCAGCGAAAGCCAACAGCCTTATATCAAAAATGATTTGCGTGCTATGGCAAGACTGAAAAGAGAAGCGGAATTATGTAAAATAGCCCTGAGCGAGGAAATGGAATATGCGATTTCACTTCCCTTCTTTTCCAATATAAAAGGCAAACTTGTCTCAATTGATGAAATAATCACCAGACCGCTTTTCGAAAGCCTGATTAAAGACAAAATCGATGCAACGCAGGAACAGATTAAAATTGCCTTGAAGGATGCAAAAATGAAGTTAGACGATATCGATCTGATTCTGATGGTGGGCGGTTCCACACGAATCCCTTACGTGGAGCGCTTTATTACCGAGATATTTCATAAGCCGCCGCAGCATCTTATTGATCCGGATCTGGCAGTAGTAAACGGTGCTGCTATTCAGGCCGGTATCATTGGCGACCAATTTGAAGGCGATGAAATTGTTTTGACGGACGTATGTCCATACACCCTGGGAACGGCTGTTTTAAGAGACTTTTTTTTCGATATGTCTGATCGGGATCTGTATTTTGACCCAATCATTCCAAGAAACACTACGATTCCAACCACAATAGAAAAAACCTACACCACCAGCCACGATGGTCAGCAGCAGGTTGATATCAAGGTATACCAAGGGGAATACAGCAATCCTGATCTTAACAATTTTCTTGGAAAATTCTCCCTGGCCGACATTCCTCCGGCACCGGCAGGAGAAGAAAAAATTACCATTGCTTTTTCCTATGATGTCAACGGCATTCTCCAGGTGGACGCAAAGATCATTTCCACAGGGGAAAAGGCCGCCATTACCATCTCCACCGGTGACAGTTCGATGGTGGAAGAGATCGACATTTCCAAATGGAAAGAGAGCAAGAAGGCCAGAAAATACACCTCCATTATCCGCCGCGCAGAAAAGGTGGTGCTGCAGGAGGGGGATGACACCGATGAATTGCAAGACTTGATCAGGATGCTGAAGGAGGCTTTGATTAAGGAAGAATCCACCGAAATATTGGAAGAATGCAAGGACGATATTATCGATTATCTTCTGGATTTGGAGAATGATGATGAGTGAAGAGTTGTTTGATTTTTATTTTCTGAAAGCTTTAGAATATGCCAAAGGAGATGATTTGACAAAAGCAATCCAATATGTATCCATTTCATTGGGACTGGACGAAGAGAATGAAAGCGCCTGGAGGTTGGCGGGACTTTGTTACTATGCTCTCGGTAATTATACGATGGCAGAACAATGTTTTAAATATTCACCTCACTATATGGAAAAGGCGGCAGAAGCGATCTTCATAAAGAGAGCGGAAATGGCACAGGTCAAACAGCTGGTGGATAAGATGCAGTACAAGAAAGCAATCCGGATATTGGCAGCGGACAATGATAAAAGCGTTTTGCAGTGGAATTATCTGGGATGTCTGTATGGGATTTTGCGCAAAAAGGAAAAAGCACTTACCTGCTTTTCGGAAGCTCTGCGAAAAGACAGCGGCAATTTAAAGACTATATTTTATTTACAAAATGTACAATATATGAAAGAAAAAAGGTGGTGGGCACTTGAATTATTATGAACAGTTAAACGTCTCTGCGGATGCATCGAAGCTGGAAATCAAAAAAGCATATTTTGCCATGGTAAAGAAATATCCGCCGGAAAGATTTCCCGGAGAATTTAAAGAGTATCGAAAAGCGTATGATGTGTTAAGTGACGATAACGCAAGAGATCAATATGATAAGCTGGCGAAAATTCCCGAAGAGTATAAAGACCTTTACGAAGCTTCGCTGGAAGCCATGGAATATGGGGATTATGAGTCTGCCATACTGGAGTTGAAGGCGGTCGTAAAGGAGCATCCGGACTTGCAGATATTAAACAGTCTGTTGGGCGATATTTATCTTGAAAATGACAATTCCGGCAATGCGATTAAAATATTTGAAAAGCTGACAAAACTGGAACCGTCCAATCCCGAGTATCAGGGAAAGCTGGCGGAGGCCTATCAGATGCGCGGCTTTAATAAAAAGGCGGTCGTCCAGTATGAAAAAACAGTCCATATGGATCCTGACAATATGGATTATGTGGCTAAATTGGCAAATGCATATTGGGAAGCCGATGCGGAGGACAAAGCCTTGCAGACCATCAGGCAAGGAACTGCCCTGGCCCGGGAGAAGGATCTGGATTGTCTGCAACTGCATATATGGGCCATCTCTTTCTGTGCCAGTGCCGGTCATGCCGATGATCTGCGGGAACACATGAATGCACTCAAGGAAAAGGCATTCCTTGATCCTTCTATTATAAATTATATTTCGGAAGAAATCACGCTTGAATTATTTGTCACCGAGCCGCAAACAGGAACGATAGACCTATATTATCAGGTGTTGTGCTTTTTAAGTGAACTGGATCCCAAGAATGATATGTTATTGCATATAAAAGAAGAATTCGAAACGCAATACAGGGTCTATCAACTTGGCGAGGATGAACAGGTTCCTGCCACCATCGCTTTCTTAACAGAACTTACATTGACAGACTGTCAGTGTACTTCATGCAAAATTAAAGCTGATGTAATGAAGCAGGAAATGCTGTTCAATATCAATACCACCAGAAAAGGGCTGAAATACGTAAAAGAGACATATCCTGATATTTATGAGCTGAATCGTACTTTTTATGACGATGTCCTAAATCCTAAAAAAGAACAGCTTTTAGTGGACAAGAGTTATAAAGCATTGCAGAGGCATCAAAAAAGGGATCCTGCTGAATTTAATGAAATAATGAACGGGTTCTTTGGCCTGGATGATGAGGATTTTGACGAGTTTGAAATAGAGGAGAGTACTCCTTATGTACGTAAAGATCCAAAGGTAGGACGCAACGATCCCTGCCCCTGTGGCAGTGGGAAGAAGTATAAAAAATGTTGTGGGCAAAATTCATAGGGATGGGGTATTCACTGGATATTTTCATATAAAAAACCGCCTGGTATGCCAGGCGGTTTTTTGTTCCATAAAGCAATTGCAAGGGCAATGAGAAGATTGTATTGCAAGCACAATGTGTGTTTTCTTTGGCTTGCACAGAAGGTATTTCGATTGGCGGCCAGGCGATAATTGCGGTCCGGAAAATCAGGAAAGGAACCAGAAAAAGGGGCTGTTGTACAGTTGGTGAAACGGCCATTTTTCGCTATTTTCATCTGGTTTTTTCCGGCAAATATACGAGGAGGAGTGCAGTGAGAAAATCGAAAAAACAGGTACGATCAGAATTTGACAAGTATTAGTATCTGTGTTATGATTTTTACATTAAAACATGTATTTATAAGACAGAGCATCGATAAAAAAGAAAAGGAAGGTAGACATCATGACAATTACATACCAAGGATTAAACATTACACAACCAATTCAAGGAGAGCTCCAAGCTGAGGCTTTTTTAGTTAATCTGTTAAATGCCAGTAGCACCCAAGGCACTTTTTCATCAGAAGAACAAGCGGCTCAATTACAATTTGGAACAGAACGAGAAGAATTACTTAAAAAAATGATATCAGAACAAGATGCAACGGTCAAAGCAGAATTACGGGCCCAGCTAGACGAATTAGATGCCAAAGAAAGAGAAAGATACAATCAATCGGTAACCAATCAAATCGTAGAACAACATATGCAGGAGCGAGAAGCAAACTTTTCCAAAGTAAAAATGGGTGCAGGTTTGGTTCTGGTGTTGCTCATTGCAGTAATCGGATTAATCGTATTCAAACAGAAATCAAAGAAGAAAGATTTAGGAAACCAAGAGAAATAAAACCTGGCGCTGCTAATAATTGGGCCGGGCTTTTATAATTAAAGATTAAAGAGAAGTAGCTATGGAAGAGAACAAAGTAACATTTGGCACAGGTATAAAGGTTTGGGGTGTTTTGCTTCAGGTAATTATCTTATAAAATAAAATAGGAAGGGCAGGTTATGGATGATTTTATCCTGATTCAGCCGCCGCGCTTTTTTACGGGGAAAGTGATGATATGGAATTTGCAGGTATAATTGGGATGCGGGAGCCAAAAAGATATTGCATAATGTTAAAATCAAGGGAAGAGAGATAGCATGAAGCGATTCATTATTTGTATAATGCTTATGTTGTTGCTTGGTTGTGTTCAGGCTTGTTCTGCAAATAATCAGGTAGCTGCATCAGAGCCAGTTTCTGAGCTTGAATCACAAGTGGAATTTGAGACAGCAGTTTATATTTTAGAGGCGATTAAAGATCGTGATTATGAGTTACTATCACAATATGCACATCCTGAAAAAGGAATTTTATTTGTTCCATATTCCTACATTGACTATCAAAAGAATCTAATATTTAAACCGGAGCAGATTAAAAACGCTATAAGTAAATACAAATCCATCTTTATGCCTCCCTGTTAAAGCGATATCCCACACCTCGGACGGTAAGAATATAAATAGGACTGTCCGGGTCTGGTTCGATTTTCTTTCGGAGCTTGCTGATAAATGACATAATATTACTATCATCAAAAGCATAATCTTCATTCCAAACCTGCGTGTATATTTGTTTTTTTGTAAATACGCGCCCTTTATTGGAGGCCAAAAACAAAAGCAAATCAAACTCTTTGCCTGTAAGCGGGGTCAGATTTCCGTCAACCTCAACAGTTCGGTACTCCTTATCAATAGTCAAAGTCTTGAACCTAAGAATATCCGGCGTTGCCGCCTGGTTAAAGATCGTGTATCTGCGTATCAGGGATTGTATTCTTGCCATCAATTCATTTATGCTAAAAGGCTTTGTTAAATAATCGTCCGCGCCAAGACGTAACCCCATTACTTTATCTATTTCTTCACCTTTAGCAGTTAGCATAAGCACGGGTACGGTACTGTTTTTCCGTATTTCAGATAAAACTTGAAATCCATCCATACCGGGCAGCATAACGTCCAATATGATAAGGCAGTACGCATTGTTTTGTTCCGTGATTTTTGATAACCCATCTTTGCCTGTATAGGAAATAACCGCTTCTAAACCCTCTTGTGAAATGCACTTTTTCATCAAGGCGCATAGCTCCACATCATCATCAATAATCAGAACATTATTCATTATTTTTCACCGTCCTTTGCTTTGCCATTTTTATTGCATCCGGGCAGTAACGCCCCATTTTTTTTCGGCTTCTTTTACGGTCAAATATTCCATATAAGCACCACCTTACTATCGCAATACCTATATTATATTTCGAGTTGTCGAAAACTTCAAGCATGTCGTTACTAAGGGCAATTTCCGCGTCCGTTACCTCCGGGGCAGGAGCCTCGCCGCCAGCCTGCAAGGGCAGACCGGGAAAAAAACTGATTTATTATTGAGAATGATTTTTTTACATCAATTCATACAATTGCGAAAGATCTAGGAAAAATCTATTTATAATGTTGCCTAATCCGTCAAAGTATCTTATAATTATGCGGAGTGTTGTATCATGATATGTAGCTGCCTTATTTGTACCAAGCGAACAATTTAAAAAGGAATAATTATGAGAAAATTAGCATTAAGTGATGAAATTTTACTAAGTGTACAGCAACCTGCACGCTATATCGGCAACGAGATGAACATGGTGGTAAAAGACCCGGGCAAGGTGGATATCCGCTTTGCCATGTGCTTCCCCGACGTCTACGAAATAGGCATGTCTCATTTAGGCATGCAGATTCTGTATGATATGTTCAACCGCCGTCCGGACGTGTATTGCGAACGGTTATTCTCCCCATGGACAGACCTGGACAAACTTATGAGGGAGCATCAGATCCCTTTATTTGCACTGGAATCACAGGACCCGGTCAAAGATTTTGATTTTCTGGGGATTACGCTGCAGTATGAGATGTGTTATACCAATATTCTTCAGGTATTAGAGTTAAGCGGCATTCCGCTTCATGCGGCCGGGCGTTCCGAGAACGACCCGATCGTCACCGGTGGCGGACCTTGCGCTTACAATCCGGAGCCGCTGGCGCCATTTTTCGACCTGTTTTATATTGGTGAAGGTGAGACCGCTTATGATGCGCTGCTGGATTTATATAAAAAAGAAAAGCAGCAGGGGGGCAGCCGAGAGTCTTTCCTGCTGAAAGCAGCCAACATTCCGGGAATCTATGCCCCGGCTTTTTATGATGTCACCTATAAAGAAGATGGTACGATAAAAAGTTTTCTGCCAAACCGTGAGGGAATTCCCGCCACCGTCACCAAGGAAGTGGTGGTGAATATGGATGATGCCACATACATCGAAAATCCGATCGTACCTTTTATCAAAGTAACCCAGGACCGGGTGGTACTGGAGATTCAGCGTGGTTGTATCCGTGGCTGTCGGTTCTGCCAGGCCGGCAATGTCTACCGGCCGCTGCGCGGGCACAGTCTGGAATATCTGAAGGAGTATGCCCATAAAATGCTGCAAAGCACCGGGCACGAGGAGATTTCTTTAAGTTCCTTAAGCTCCAGTGATTATACGCATTTGAAAGAACTGGTTACCTTTCTGATGGAAGAATTCAAAGGGAAGGGCGTTAACATTTCCCTGCCCTCCTTACGAATCGATGCCTTTTCGCTGGATGTGATGAGTAAGGTACAGGATGTAAAGAAGAGCAGCCTGACCTTTGCGCCGGAAGCCGGCTCGCAGCGATTACGGGATGTTATTAATAAAGGACTGACGGAAGAAGTAATCTTAAAGGGCGCCGCCGAAGCCTTCCATGGCGGCTGGAACCGGGTGAAACTGTACTTTATGCTGGGACTGCCGACAGAAACGGTAGAAGACATGGAAGGCATTGCCCTGCTGGCCGAAAAAGTGGCGGAAACTTATTATGACGAAGTTCCCAAAGAACAGCGTCGGGGCAAGGTACAGGTGGTGGCAAGCACTTCCTTCTTTGTGCCAAAACCGTTTACTCCCTTCCAATGGGCAAAGATGTGTACGAAGGAAGAATTCCTGGACCGCGCCTATATTGTCCGTAATAAAATAAAAACGATGTTAAACCAGAAAAGTTTGAAATATAACTGGCATGAAGCCGATCTGACCGTACTGGAAGGGGTTCTGGCCAGGGGGGACCGGAAAGTAGCCGCCGTAATTGAGGCGGCTTACCGCAAAGGCGCCCTGTACGATTCTTGGTCCGAGTATTTTCACAATGAAATCTGGATGGAAGCGTTTGAAACCTGTGCCATTGACCTCCGGTTTTATACCACCAGAGAACGCGGATTGGACGAGATATTTCCCTGGGATTTTATTGATGCCGGTGTAACCAAAGAATTCCTGAAACGCGAATGGCAAAATTCAATTGAGGCCAGGGTGACCCCCAATTGTCGTCAAAGATGCGCCGCCTGTGGTGCCAGAGTATTTGAGGGAGGTGTCTGCTTTGAAGATCAGAATTAAATTTTCCAAACAGGGCGCCATGAAATTCATCGGCCACCTGGATGTCATGCGCTATTTTCAAAAAGTGATGCGCCGGGCCAATGTGGATATCCGTTATAGTGAAGGCTTCAGTCCCCATCAGATCATGTCATTTGCCGCACCGCTGGGAGTGGGACTTACCAGTCAGGGTGAGTATGTTGATATTGAGGTCCTAAGCACGGATTCCTCCACAGAAATGCTGCGCCGGATCAATGCGGCGATGGTGGAAGGATTTACGGCATTAAGCTATCAATTGCTGCCTGAAACAGCCGGCAATGCGATGTCGGTCGTGGCCGCGGCGGACTATCTTTTGAACTTCCGGGCCGGATATGAACCGGCGGATTGGAGTACCTTTACCAATGGACTCACCGGGTTTTTGCAGCAAGACCAAATCATGGTGATGAAAAAGACCAAAAAGGGGGAAAAAGAGGTGGATATCCGCCCCATGATCTATGGCATGGAAATCAAAGATGACCGGATCTGGCTGCGGGCAGCAACCGGCAGTAAGGCAAATCTAAAACCGGAGATGGTGATCAGAGCCTACCGGCCGCTCCATGAATTTGCCCTGCAAACCCAACGCCTGGAGGTCTATGCCAACTTAGGAACAGAGAGCGCACCTGACTTTCAACCCTTAGATCAGTTAGGAGAAGAGATTGAATAAATTGATTATTACCAGGTGGAACGGTCGGTTACTGACCGCCCTGATTGACGGTAACGGACAGGGGCAGAATGAAATTCTGGAATTAAACCTGGAAGACCAGGAGTCCCTGCTGGGTAATATCTATGTGGGAAAAGTGATGCATGTGGTGCCAAACCTCAATGCTGCCTTTGTTGACTTTGAAAAAGACCGGACCGGTTATTACAGCCTGACAGAAGGTCCGGGAAAATTGAAAGCCGGCGATGAAATGATTGTTCAGGTTGCCAGAGATGCCGTCAAAACCAAAGATCCGGTATTGACGGCGAATCTGAATTTCACCGGCAAATATGCCGTACTGACCGTTGGCAAACCGATGATCAGCTTTTCTTCCAAAATCAGTGATAAGGATTGGAAAGATGCCTTACGGAAGGAGCTTAGTGCATTGATGCCGGAGGCGGAAGGTGCAGAACGTAAGGTGGGTGTCATTATCCGGACCAATGCCTATACCGTTGACACTGCCAGGATTATCGAGGACGTTACCCGGCTTTTGGCCGAATATCATAAATTGAAGGCGGAAGCTCCTTACCGTTCTTGCTACAGTCTGTTATATCAGGCTCAGGCAGGATATATTTCTTCGATTAAAAATTGTCCCAACGGGTTGCTGGAAGAAATTCTGACAGATGAACCGGCAGTGTACCAGGAGTTGACCGACTACTTGTCACATTACCAGCCTGAACTCCTTCCTTTGCTCCGACTGTATCAGGATTCTATGGTCAGCCCGGCAAAGCTGTATTCACTGGATACGGCCATCATACATGCAGCCCAGAAGCATGTCTGGCTAAAGTCAGGCGGTTACCTGGTCATTGAGCAAACCGAAGCGATGGTTGTCATTGATGTAAATACCGGCAAATATTCCGGTAATAAGAGTCAGGAAGATACGGTTCGCAAAATTAATCTGGAAGCGGCGCAGGAAATCTGTCACCAGTTGCGTCTGCGAAATCTTTCTGGTATTATTATAATAGATTTTATTGATATGAAAGCAGAGGTTGACAAATCGATTCTTTTAGAAGCTTTGAAAACCTATGCCAAAAAAGACCCGGTGAAGACTACCGTCGTCGGTATGACGTCGTTAAACCTGGTCGAAATGACCCGCAAAAAGGGTCGCAAACCACTGTCAGAGCAACTGCATACAAGCAAGCAGTCAGACCATGGCAGAAAAATAAGTAGAGGAGAGGAATCATGAAAATCATTATTGTGGGTTGTGGTAAGGTAGGGTTGACCCTGACCGAGCAATTGAACAACGAAGGCCACGATATTACCGTTATTGACAAGAATGGAGAGAAACTCCATGCAGTTACAGGTAACCTTGACGTAATGTGCGTCGAAGGTAATGGCGCGATTTATCAGACGCAGATGGAAGCAGGCATCAAGGAGACGGATTTACTGATTGCCACTACCGATTCGGATGAATTGAACATGCTGTGCTGCCTGATTGCCAAAAAGGCCGGCAACTGCCATACCATTGCCCGGATCCGCAATCCTGAATACAACCATGAAATCCAGTATCTGCGTGAAGAGTTGAACCTGTCCATGGCCATTAACCCGGAACTGGCAGCCGCCATGGAGATTTCCCGGTTATTAAGATTCCCTTCCGCCATTAAGATCGATACCTTCGCCAAGGGACGTGTGGAGATGATGAAAACGATTATTCCGGACCATTCGGTTCTGCATAATATGAAGGTCTTTGAAGTGATTACCCGGCTGCGCTGCAATGTCTTGATCTGTGTGGTGGAACGTGGTTCGGAGGTGACGATTCCGGATGGTAATTTTGAACTTCACAGTGGTGATATTATCAGCTTTATTGCTTCTCATGAGGGCGCAGCACTATTTTTCAATCAGTTGGGCATTGAGAATAATGCCGTTAAGACGGCGCTGTTTATCGGCGGCGGAAAGATTACTTACTATCTGTGTAAGATGCTGGAACATACCAAGATTAAAATCAAAATTATCGAACAGGATCTGCGGCGCTGCAACGAGCTTAGTGAAAAGCTGCCGAATGTTATGGTCATCCATGGTGATGGCTCCAACCAGCAATTGCTTTTAGAGGAAGGCATTGCCCAGACGGAAGCGTTTGCGGCGCTGACTGGATTTGATGAAGAGAACATTATGCTTTCCTTATATGCGGCAAGCATCTCGAAAGCGAAATTGATTACCAAAGTAAACCGGATCGCCTTTGAGAATATTATCAGTCACATGAACCTGGGCAGTATTATTTACCCCAAGCTGATTACGGCTGACCGAATTATTCAGTATGTCCGGACTATGCAGAATTCAGTTGGCAGCAATGTCGAGACATTGTATCGGCTGACCAATAAGGTGGAAGCACTGGAATTCCGGGTGGAAAAAGATGCCGCCGTGACCGGGGACTCGCTGGAGGCGCTGGAGCGGAAGGATAATTTATTGATTGCCTGTATCACCCGCAATCGGGAGATTATCATTCCCCGTGGTAAAGATACCATCAAGGTTGGCGATACGGTAATTGTTGTTACCACGCATTCCGGGCTGAATGATATCAAGGATATCTTGAAATAGGAGAGGGCAGAAGAATATGAATATCCGTATTATTTTATATTTTCTGGGCTGGGTTTTAAAGATCGAAGCCCTTTTCATGATATTGCCTTATATCATTGCCGCCATTTATCAGGAAAAAAACGGGATTTACTTTTTGATTGTAGGGCTGATGTCAGGTGTGCTGGGCTGGCTCATTTCGCATAAACCGCCGCAAAACAAAGCTTTCTACGCCCGCGAGGGGTTTGTGTCGGTTGCCCTTAGCTGGATCGTACTAAGTTTTTTTGGCGCCCTGCCATTTTATCTTAGCGGCGAGATTCCGTTGTTTGAAGATGCTTTATTTGAGATCATTTCCGGTTTTACTACCACCGGAACCAGTATCCTGCCTGATGTGGAAGCTTTAAGCCGTTGTATGATTATGTGGCGCAGCTTTACCCACTGGATCGGCGGTATGGGCGTGCTGGTATTTATTCTGGCAATCCTGCCGATGGTTGGCGGATGTAATATGCATATTATGAAAGCCGAAAGCCCGGGGCCGTCCGTCGGCAAACTGGTGCCGAAGGTTAAGACTACGGCAAAGATTCTGTACCTGATTTATTTTGCCATGACGTTGGTCCAGATTGTGATTCTGCTGGGCAGCGGAATGCACTGGTTTGATGCGGTGGCGATGTCATTTGGCACGGCCGGTACGGGCGGTTTTGGTATTTTAAACGACAGTGCCGCCTCCTATACGACCTTTCAACAAGGTGTCATCACCGTCTTTATGATTCTCTTCGGAGTGAATTTTAACGTATATTATCTGTTTTTAATTAAGAAACCAAAGGAAGCCCTGCTTTCGGAGGAAGCCCGGTATTATCTGTTGATTATCCTGGCCGCTATAGTACTGATCACCTGGAACATTCGCGGCAGTTTTTCCAGTTTGTTCCAGGCGATCCACCACAGCGCGTTCCAGGTGGCTTCCATTATTACCACCACCGGATATGCTACGCTGGATTTTGATCTGTGGCCCAGCTTTTCCAAGACCATCCTGGTGTTCCTGATGTTTATCGGTGCCTGTGCCGGCAGTACCGGCGGCGGCATGAAAGTATCACGGATTGTGATTGGGATGAAGACGGTGAAAAAGGAACTGTCAACCTTGATCCACCCACGCAGTGTCAAGATTTTAAAGTTTGAAGGAAAAGCAATCGAGCATACGGTATTGCGTTCGGTCAATACATATTTCATTGCTTATATGGTGATTTTTGTGGTCTCTTTGTTGATTGTCAGTATTGAGAATTATGATCTGGTTACCAACTTTACGGCCGTGACAACGGCTCTGAATAATATCGGCCCGGGCCTTGGTAAAGCAGGTCCGACCTGTAATTTCAGTTTTTTCAGTCCGTTGACCAAAGTGGTACTGATGTTTGATATGCTGGCCGGACGATTGGAATTGTTCCCGATGTTGCTGTTATTTTCACCGCGAACGTGGATGAGAGATTAAGCAATAGCAAAAATATGCTATTAGTTAACGAACTGGTAGCATGTTTTTTTTACCGTTTTATATTATAATGAGGAAAAGGTGAGGTGGTTCAGATGAAGAAAAAAAAATTGCTGCGGGGCCTGGCTATTGCTGTCATTCCTATTCTGATTCTGGCCGCCGCAATATGGGGGATCGGAAGCCGCTTACCGCGAAAAATTTCTTACGGTGAGGAACGGGCTGACCGGGAAATTACATATGAGAAACATTATGCCTTTATTACGGATAAGCCCAAAGATCCGTTCTGGAGCGATATGTATGAATCCGCGAAAACTGCCGGAAAGGATCAGGGAATCTATGTTGAGATGATGGGCAGCAGTCTTTCCGGCTCTTATTCCGTCAGCGAATTACTGGAAATGGCAATTGCCTCCCAGGTCGACGGAATCATCGTCAATCCGATGGATGAGCCATCATTTCAGTTGATTGAAACAGCAGCGGCCAAAGATATCAATGTGCTGACCGTATTTAATGATGTCTTGAACAGCAGCAGAATCTGCTTCGTTGGTGTTGGCAATTACAAAATGGGCCAGGAATACGGTGTCCAGATTCGGCAGCTAAGTGAAGCCGGGGCCAGCAATGTCCTGATTTTAATTGATTCCGATGACAGCGTCAATCAAAATCTGATTTATTCCGGTATCCGCGAAAACCTAAGTGATACGGATATTAATATCCAGCCCTTGATGTTTGATTCCTCCAATGTCTTTGGGGCTGAAGAAGCCATCCGCAATCTGGTGCTGGGTTCTGATCAGACCCGGCCGGATATTCTGGTCTGTCTGTCCGCCATCAATACCGAGTGCGCCTATCAGTCGGTGGTGGATTTTAATAAAGTGGGGCAGGTTCATATCGTTGGTTACTATGGATCCGATACGGTCATGGAGGCGATTAAAAAGAATATCATCGACAGTGTCATCAAACTGGATGCCCGGCAAATGGGCGAAAAGGCTGTTCTGGCTCTGGCTGAATATCAGCAAAGAGGCCGGGTCAACGAATATATTGTGGCTGACACGGTGGTGATTGATCAAAGCAACGTTGATCAGTATCTGACCTCTGACAGTCTGGAGGTGAGTCCATGAGAAAAAGGACGATGCGCAGCAAGCTGTTATTCCTGTTCCTGTTGACCTCCGTTTTTGTATTACTGACCAATCTGCTGATTTATGATAATGTCAACCGCAAAATTGATGAGATCAACCGGATCTACAAAAGCAATGTGAATTTAAATGAAGTATCTGGTCATCTGGACCAGCTGCAATCCAGTATCTACCAATACCTGAACACCAAAAGCTCCTCATCCCTGGAAGCTTATTATAAGGCCGCCCAGGAGTATGAGCAGTTGTGCCAGAATCTGAATCAGAACATTTCCGATCAGCCGATTCTTTTGATGGAAAAAAACCTTCGGGAGATTTCCGGAACTTATCTGAATGTTGCCGAAGAGACCATTCTGGCCAAACGGGGCCGGAATGTGGAACGCTATAAACAAAAATATCAGGAAGCCCAAAATCTGTATACCTATATGGAGGATTACCTGGCCAGCTTAAATAACCTGCAGTTTAAATACAATGCCAATGAATATCAGCTGCTCCAGCATTCGCTGCAGGTATTGGAAGCACTGAATATTACCATTATGCTGGTGTTGATTGGGGTCACCACCGTTATGATGTTTCTGATCACCCGCCAGATTACCAAACCGCTGGCCAAGCTGGCCGGCCAGGCCGGGGAATTAGCCGCCGGCAACTTTGATATCGACCTGCTGGAAGTACATACCGGTGATGAAGTTGAAACCTTGTCCCGGGCTTTTAATACGATGGTTATCAGTATCCGTGACTATATTACCCGGCTGCGGGAGAGTATGGAACAGGAAAGCCTTTTGAAAGAACAAGGTCTGATTATGGAAAATCATCTGAAAGATGCCCAGCTAAAGTACCTGTATGCCCAGATCAATCCCCATTTTCTGTTCAATACCTTAAATGCCGGCGTGCAGATGGCCATGATGGAGAACGCTGAAAAAACCTCGGTCTACATTGAAAATGTGGCGGAATTTTTCCGTTATAATATCACCGATATCAATCAGGACACGACCATTGCCGAAGAAATTGCGTTGGTCGATTACTATGTGCATATATTGAATGCCCGTTTTTCGGATGAGATCATTTATGAAAAGGATCTGGACCCCCGGGTACTGGATATCCGGATGCCCCGAATGATACTGCAGCCATTGGTAGAAAATGCCTTTCAGTATGGAATCCGCGATAAGGAAGGCACCGGCAAAATTCAGCTTCGTGCCAAACTGATGACGGATACCGTTCTTCTTAGTGTTGAAGATAATGGCAAAGGAATGAGCGCTGACCGGATCCATGAAATACTAAATGGTACTTCCAACGGGGTCGGACTGACCAATGTCATCGGCCGCCTGGAATTATATTACAGCCAAAAAGATGTGCTGACCATTGACAGTGCTGCGGATCAGGGAACTCAAATCATCATTCGGATTCCGCTTGGACAGATTCCGCCTGGAAACCAGGACAAAACGAAAGAAACCGGGAGGATGTGAGATGTACCGAATCATGATTGCTGATGACGAAGGGATCGTCATTGATTCACTGCGAGTTATCATTGAACGAAGCTGGCCGGAACATTGTGTCGTCGAATCCGCCAAAACCGGCCGGAGTGTGATCCAGCTGGCGGAACGGTTCCGCCCGGATATTGCTTTTATGGATATTCAGATGCCGGGCCTCAATGGCATTGATGCCATTGAAGAGATCCAAAAGACCAACCCCACCACCCAGTTTATCATTCTGTCGGCCTATGACAAATTCGATTATGCTAAAAAGGCTCTGAGTCTGGGCGTCATGGAATACATGATGAAGCCCTTTAATGCCCAAAAGATCAATGATTGCCTGGAACGGGCGATGAAAAAAGTGGATCAGGAGCGCAGCCGGCGGGCCAGTGACCTGGAAAATAAAGAAAAGCTGAAAACCGTGCTTCCCATCCTTGAAAATGGCTTCCTGCACAGCATCCTGTTTGAGAATTTCCGGGACAATACGGAGGAAATCATGAAATTCAAAGAGCTGCTGGATATCCGCCAGGAATATGGTTATATCGTCATGATTGAATATGGCGATACCCTGGAGGACGGCAACCTGACCAACCCGATCGGGGCCTCGGTAAAGGCGCACGGTTTTTACCAGGAACTGCGGGAAATCACCCAGGAGTTCTTTGATTGCCTCACCGGCCAGGCCGTGGCCAACCGGGTCATTCTCTTAGTTCCCTGTGATCAGCCGGAAGCCGAGTATGGGGAACGGATTCAGATCATTGAACGGGGACGGAATATGCTTAACAAGCTGCGGCGGCGAATTGATGCCCAGTTCAGGATTGGCATTGGCACCATCAAACCGATGGAAGAATTCCCGGCTTCTTACAACGAAGCACAGCGGGCGATGAAAAGCACCCGCCGTTCGGTCGCCCATATTAAAGACATTGCTACCATCAATGAGGCGGACCGGGACGGATATCCGGAGGATAATGAAAAAAGGATGATCGCTTTGGTTCGCAACGGCAATTTCCAGGGAGCCTCGCAGATGGCGGCCGGGGTGACAGATTACCTGTTTCAGGTTTATTCTGATCATCCGGACGCGATTAAAAACCGGCTGTTGGAACTGGTTTTTGAAGCCTGGCATCAGCTGCCGGATGAAAAGCGTTATGGCAAACCGTTCCTGGAATCACCAGGCTATTATCAGGAGGTAACCAGGCTTAGTAACAGTGCCGATCTGCAGCAGTGGTTTCTGGACAAGATCAAGATGATCTGTGCAGAAGGGCGCACGGATGAATCCGGCAAGAACAACCGGATTATCAATGCCGCCAAAGCCTATATCGAGTCCAATTTTCACCGGGATATCTCCCTGGAAGAAGTATCCCGGACGATTAATATCAGTCCATATTATTTCAGCCGGATGTTCAAAGAAGAAACCGGTGTTACCTTTATTGAGTATGTGACGGAGGAACGGATCAAGCGGGCCAGGCAGCTGTTGGAGGACCGCCGGCTGTCCATTAAAGAAGTATGTTTGGAAAGCGGTTACAGCGATCCTAATTATTTCAGCCGCATCTTTAAAAAAGCAGAAGGGGTCACCCCGACGGAATACAGGGAGAAATTATGGGGATAAGAAAAACATTATTACTGGGAATAACTTGTATGATCATGCTCACCGGCTGTCATACCGCTGAAGCGCCGGCAGAAACACATCCGACCTCTTCCGGACCCAGAATCGGCCTGTCCTTTGATTCACTGGTGATTGAGCGTTGGCAGCGTGACCGGGACACCTTTGTCTCCCGGTTTAAGGAACTGGGCGGTGAAGTGTATGTCCAGAATGCCAACGGGGATCCGGACCGGCAGATTGAACAGATTAATTATTTCATCGATGAAAAGATGGATGCCATCGTCATCATTTGCGCGGATAATGGGAAATTGACCAATTCCGTCAAACAGGCCAAAGCCGCCGGGATTCCGGTCATAGCCTATGACCGTTTGATTCTGAATGCCGATGTGGATCTGTTTGTTTCCTTTAACAATGAAAAGGTCGGTGCCCTGATGGCTGCATCCCTGGTTGAGCATGTGCCGGAGAACGGAAAGATTCTGGTTGTCTTTGGTTCGCCGGTAGATGGCAATGTCAATGAAGCAGAGAAGGGTTTCTGGAAGGTGATTGACAAAAGCACACTCCAGGTGATGGACAAGCAATATGCCATCATGTGGAAGGAAGAAACCGGTTTTCAGGCGGTTTCTGATAATCTGCAGAAAGGAAATACATTCGATGGCATTTATTGCGGCAATGATGCCATTGCCAGCCAGGCTGTCAAAGCCCTGTCAGAGCACCGCAAAGCCGGGGATGTCTGGGTCGTGGGGCAGGATGCGGAGTTAATTGCCTGTCAGCGGATCGTCGAAGGTACGCAGGGGATGACCGTCTATAAATCCATCGTTCAGGAAGCAAAGATTGCCGCCGAGGCGGCATATGCCCTGATTCAGGGCGAACCGCCGGAGACCACAAAGACGATCTTTGACGGAACCTATAAAGTACCTTATATTGAACTGGATCCGGTGGCCGTTACCCGTGAAAATATGGATGCGGTTATCGTTGGTGACAATTATCATTTAAAGGAAGAGATTTATATGAATCTGGAGCAGCCTTGACCGGTGGCCGCAACCACCCTTACAACATAAAAAATCCTAGCACGACCGCAAGATTATGCTAGGATTTTTTATTTGCCCAAACTGGACAATCTTGCGGCCAGACACAGCCTGGCCCGGCCGCAAAACAAGAATCTGTCCAAACTGGCAAATGATTGCTATCCGCTTCATGATATAGTGAATTTATCAGGAAACAGCAACAAAAAATTCATCAAAGCGGAGGTATGAAAATGAAAAAAAGTTTAAAGAAAGTAACCGGTATGTTCCTGGCAGCAACGATGGCTTTGTCACTGGCTGCCTGTGGCGGCAGCGGCGGGGGAAGCACGCAGGCGCCAACCACGCAGGCACCAACCACGCAGGCGCAGGCCGATACGGCAGCCGCCAGTGAAGCACCGTCCGGCGAGGCAAAAAAAGTCGGTGTGGCAATGCCTACCAAGGATCTGCAGCGCTGGGTACAGGACGGCGAGAACATGAAGAAAGAGCTGGAGGCTGTCGGCTATACGGTTGATCTGCAGTATGCCAACAACGATATTGCTACCCAGGTTTCCCAGATTGAAAATATGATTTCCGGCGGCTGCGCGGTACTGGTAATCGCCTCCATCGACGGAACAGCACTGGGAACTGCATTACAGGGGGCTAAAGATGCCAACATCCCGGTTATTGCCTATGACCGTCTGATTATGCAAAGTAATTCCGTCACCTGCTATGCAACCTTTGATAATACTCTGGTTGGCACCATGCAGGGACAGTATATTGAAGAAGCCCTGGATTTAAAGAATGCCGCCGGCCCGTTCCATATTGAACTGTTTACCGGTTCTTCGGATGACAACAACTGTAATTTCTTCTTTGGCGGCGCTATGAAAGTTCTGCAGCCATACATTGACAGCGGTAAACTGGTTGTAAAATCCGGTTCTACCACGCTGGCTGAATGTGCCACCCCAAACTGGTCGACAGAGGAAGCCCAAAAGCGGATGGAAAACCTGATTTCTGCTTATTACTCTGACGGAACGAAGCTGGACGCAGTCCTGTCCTCCAACGATTCCGTAGCTAACGGTATTACCAATGCCATTGCCTCCTCCTATGACGGAGATTTCCCGGTATTAACCGGCCAGGATTGTGATATTACCTCGGTTAAGAATATTCTTGCCGGCAAACAGTCCATGTCTGTATTTAAAGATACCAGAACCCTGGCTGCACAGGTGGTCAAGATGGTTACCGCAATCCTGGAAGGAAAAGAAATTCCGGTTAATGATACCTCTACCTATGACAATGGCACCGGTGTTATTCCCTCCTACCTTTGCGAGCCGAAGTTTGCCGATGTCAGCAATTATAAAGAGCTTTTGATTGACTCCGGATACTATACCGAGGATCAGCTGAAGTAAAACAAGTACACCGGAACTTAGGCAACGGTGTACCAGGGAGTGAGCGGGAGTCCGGACAAGGGTTCCCGCTCATTATGAATCAAGATGAATAGAAGGGGAGGCGAAGCGCATGGCGGATTTTATACTGGAAATGCGGGAAATCACCAAAACATTCCCGGGGGTGAAGGCCCTTGACAATGTGAATCTGCAGGTGACAGCCGGTGAAATCCATGCCCTGGTAGGCGAAAATGGAGCCGGCAAATCAACTTTGATGAATGTCCTCAGCGGAATTTATCCTTATGGTTCCTATGAAGGTGACATTGTCTATGAGGGGCAGATCTGCAAGTTTAAAGAAATCAATGACAGTGAAAAAAAAGGCATCGTCATCATCCATCAGGAACTGGCACTGGTTCCCTATATGACGATTGGTGAAAATATGTTTTTAGGTAATGAACAAGGGAAAAAGAGTGCCATTAACTGGAACCAGACCTATCAAAAAGCGGATGAACTGCTTCATACGGTAGGGCTTTTTGAATCCTCCCGGACCCTGGTGAAAGATATCGGTGTGGGAAAACAACAGCTGGTGGAGATTGCCAAGGCTCTGGCCAAAGATGTGAAACTGCTGATTCTGGACGAACCGACAGCTTCCTTAAATGAAACCGATTCTATGGCATTGCTGAATTTGCTGCTGGAGTTTAAAAAGCAGGGCATGACCTCGATTATCATTTCCCATAAGCTGAATGAAATCGCCTATGTTGCTGATAAAATCACCGTTCTCCGGGATGGCGCCACGATTGAAACCCTGGACAAAGCAACGGATGATTGCGGCGAAGACCGGATTATCAAAGGCATGGTTGGCCGAAATATCAGTGACCGTTTTCCCAAGCGGGAAAAAAGCAATATTGGGGAAGTGAATTTTGAAGTAACGGACTGGACGGTCTATCATCCCATGAACACCGAACGAAAAGTGGTGGACAATGTCTCCCTGAAAGTTCACCGGGGCGAAGTCGTAGGTATCTCCGGACTGATGGGGGCCGGACGGACCGAGCTGGCCATGAGTCTGTTTGGCCACAGCTACGGAACGAGGATCAGCGGCACCATGAATATCAATGGGGAACCGGTAGTTTTAAAGACGGTGGAGCAGGCCATTGAGAAGAAATTTGCTTATGTAACCGAAGACCGCAAAGGCAATGGCCTGATTTTGTCAAGTCCGGTTTATATCAACAACAGTATGGCCAAGATGGATAAAGTGAGCCATTATGGCAATATCGACAAAGACCGGGAAATTCAGGTCGCCGAGGAATATAAAGAACAGCTGCGGACCAAATGCCCGTCGGTAATGCAGAATGTCGGCAACTTAAGCGGCGGCAACCAGCAAAAGGTACTGTTAAGCAAATGGATGTTTGCCGACCCGGATATCCTGATCCTGGATGAGCCGACCAGAGGTATTGATGTCGGCGCAAAGTATGAGATTTATTGCATTATCAACAACCTGGCGGCAGAGGGAAAATCGGTGATTATGATTTCCTCAGAGCTGCCGGAGATTCTGGGGATGTGCGACCGCATTTATATTATGAACGAGGGCCGTATGGTCGGCGAACTGTCAGCGGCCGAAGCCAGCCAGGAGACGATTATGGCCCACATTCTGAAATCAGGGAGGAGCGAATAAATATGGACATTAAGGGTGTAATAAAAAAGAATACCATGATCATTGCGTTGATCCTGGTCGCATTGTTTTTTACCGTTCGGACGAATGGGGCCTTGCTGGCACCGTCTAATATTAACAATCTGATTGCCCAGAACAGTTATGTGGTAATCCTGGCGGTAGGTATGCTTTTATGTATTCTGACCGGCGGTAATATTGACCTTTCGGTTGGTTCCATCGTCTGTCTGGTCGGTGCCATTGCGGGAAAACTGATTGTCAATGCGGGAATGAATATCTGGCTGGCGATTCTGATTTGTCTGGGGGCCGGAATCCTGATTGGCGTCTGGCAGGGATTCTGGATTGCTTATGTGCGGATTCCGCCGTTTATTGTGACCTTATCGGGAATGCTGTTGTGGCGCGGTGTCGCTTTGCTGGTGCTGGGCGGGCTGACGATTTCTCCGTTCCCGGATTATTATCTGACTCTGTTTAATAGCTATATTCCGAATAAATCCCTGGCCTTGATTGCCGGGATCATCATTAGCATCTGTTTTGTTATAAGCGTCTTCTGGGGCCGGATGAAGCGGGCTAAAAAAGGATACATACAGACGAATCTGCCCGGCGATATCATCAAATGTATCGCCATCAGTGTTGTCGTGATTGCCGTGTCCTTTAAACTGTCACAATATAAGGGTCTGCCTTTTATCCTGGTGCTGCTGGCGGTTATTGTGGCCTGCTATACTTATTATACCGACAAAACTGTGTGGGGCCGCCGTTACTACGCTGTCGGCGGCAATGAAAAAGCCGCCCGGCTTAGTGGTATTAATACGAATAAGGTTTATTTTATGGCTTATGTCAATATGGCATTTCTTTCGGCCGTTGCGGCGCTGGTATGTATTGCCCGCTTTAATTCTTCCGCACCGACC